>Ga0181612_121832_pt1 | contig 13744 bp, 8 predicted proteins | sample HoacroProtozoa21_FD_119630 | JGI IMG/M metagenome (GOLD analysis project Ga0181612, IMG submission 119630) | Hoatzin crop microbial communities from Cojedes, Venezuel. Combined Assembly of Gp0051906, Gp0051904, Gp0051908 | reverse complement strand
GGAAGGGAACCAGGTCAAGACTTGGGAGCAAAGCGAGAATGTGCTGTGTTTTACAGGAAAGGTGTTAGCTCCTTCCTGAACAGAGAGAAAGAGGGCTTGAAAGGGTAATTTTTTGATGCTTTGGCATCCTTCTCTTTGCCCCATCAGAGAACCAACCAGCCTGTCTCGTGCAAAGCTTTAAACAGAGGGGAGTAGGCCAGAAGGAAGTCAAAGCAGCTCGCGGCGTGGGGACAAGGAGCGGTGCCTGCGAAAGGACCGAGCGTAGCAGCTGGTGAAGGCGAGTGAAAGAGGAAACTGTTTACAGCAGCACGGAGGTGCCGGTGGGCCCACGTCGGTGGGCAGCCATGCCATGGGCGCCTGCGCAAGGCATGGGAGGGAGGGCTGGGGGTGCAGCTTGTGGGAGGACAACCAAGGCCGCAGCCGCAAACACCCTGATGCGCGTGCTGATACGGGCTGTCTAAAGTCACTTCGGTTCAACTGAGCTTTGTTTTAGTAAGTGGAAACTGGTTCTGGAAAAAGACTTGCAACAGGAAATTTGTTCTAAATTGTGTCCTGTCTGTGACAAACTAGATAACTATCTGTAGCATACTGCTTTTTCTGTTCCTCCCTGCTCGGCCCAATCTCACTCTTTTCAGTCCGTTGGGACGTCCTTATTCCTAGTCCGTGCCTATACAACTGACACATTCTGGGTTTTTGTTTTTTGTTGTTATTTTTTTTCGACCTCCCCGGATTACCAGAAGCAATGGGTGTTTCCTCCTGGCGATTTCACATTCACTTGAGGGTAGAAACTGAATGTGTCCAGGGTGGCTTGGCCCAGGCGCCAGTCTCTTTGTGTACCTTTTATAATTTTCCTTTTCCCCTTATCATTTCTATTCCTCCCCCTCTGCTCCTCCTCTTCCTGCCCCTCTTTGCCTCCCCTCCCTGTGCTTCCCCGGCAGCATCGCCGGCTCCGCACAGGCCCCGTTTCTCTAATCAGATGAAGCCACAGGATTATCTCCCTCCCTCTCTCCCTCCTAGGCTCCATTTTATTTCCTCTCCAGCCAAGGCGGGGGGCAGGAAGGGGCGTCACGTCGAGGCAGAGGAAACCCCATCTCCTGGTCTGCTGCCTTCGATGCTCTCTAACAATCCCTCCTCCTTCCCCTTACCGTGTGCTCGCCTTAGTGTCAACAGCGTCGGGCGGATCGAGGGGCCCAGTTTCTAAAGGAAATCTGAACTCGCTTGACTTTCGTTCTCCTCAGATTTCTGAGCATCTGTTTTAAATAACCTCCATGTGTCTTGGACAGGGGAGCTGGATGTGCAGTCTCTGAGTGGGGGGAAGGTAAGGACCACGGGCGTCATGCACTGCCCCTTCTCTCGTCTCCTGTAAGGACACCGAGTCCCTCCGTTCTGCCAGCAGGTCTTTGAGAGTAACAAAGCAGATGAGGGGAAGGGAGAGGAGCCGCACAGTGACAGACCCAGGCTTCTGTAAGTGCTGTGTTGACAGCAGGGGGTTGGGAGCTGGGCGGAAAAGCCCAGGAAATAGTAGTTTTCTCTTTTACTAAAATGATGGGAGCTATGGCTCTGAGCTTTCATTGAATTTAATGTAGTTCTGCAGAAGGAGGGGGGGTTTGTGCTGGTGTCTTTCACTTAGATGTGTATGTGTTTGTCTTTCAGCAAGTGTTTCTACAATGTGCTTGTCACTTTCTTTGGGGAGAAAAACCCCCATAATCCCATTCATCTTATTCTTCTACACGCCTGCAAGTTTACAGCGATGCTTTTTGATTATGTTGTGTGTGTGTGTGTGTGTGTGAGGTTTTTCATACTGAAAAAACCCCAAAGAGTAAATTGTATTGCTTTAAATGGTTACCTGTTAGTACTAATCTGCCAGAGAATGGTTTGCCTTGTTTATCCCATCATGTGTGCTACGTTTTTTAAATTCCTAAGAAGTTAATGTCCAACACTAGAGAAAAACTGAGGAATATTTCAATGCCTTCTGCATATCATCTTTGTTTTACACTCTTCTTTCCTAGATAAACAATCAATGACTATTTAGAATGACCAACAAATTTTTCTCTTAAACAGGAACATGTCTTTTCCAAAGTCAAAGATTTGATACGGTTTGACTTTTTGTTGTCACTAGAGTAACTTTTGATCAGAAACTGTAGTAGAAGAGTGTTTCGTGTATACATTGTAGTCTATAAGCTCCTATGACTGAAAGTAAGAATTTGTGCTGAAGCACTTCTGGATTTTAGGGGAAGAGGTTTAAAAGGGTGGAGGGAGTGGTGGGCAAGGAGAGAACTCTAAGCACGTAAAGTGACTGGAAAGATAACCGTTGGATAAACATGTTTTCTAAGATGTTGAGTTTATGCATTAATATGATGGACCACACAAAGATCAAAATCTACCTCTTTTCCAGTGACTCATGCTTCAAAGCATCATCTCACACAAAAATATCGGTGATTTCCTTGCACCAAGATGTTGATTAAAGCTTGCAAATAGTTGTTTGCGTGCATAAGGTGAAGCGTGTGTCTGAATGTCTGCGGGACCTAGATTGCAGTCAGATCCGAGTTCAGAGGCCTCTGCACGGAGTCTTTGTGTAAAAGAATTATGTTTGGGGAAGGTTTCATTTATGAGGGTGGATTAGATGAGGACTTTGCATTTTCATGCTATGGCTCAGTTACTCTGTAGGGTTTTGTTGATTTTTGCCATGCAGACATTTTATCTTAGCTGTACCCCAGAGAGCGCTGCAGTTTCAGTTCAGTTTATCTGACAGTTATCTAGGGCTGCATAAACAACAGAAGCAGTGAACTGCATATAGCCTCGTGATGTCTGAGCTGGTTTATAATACCAAATATGATAATTCCACATGAGATAACCGTACCAAATCCACATTTTTCCTTCCGTAGTAAACTATACATGTTCAAAATACCCTTGAAAAATAAAAGTGTATGAGGGAGGATGGAACATTGCTATTGATGATTGTTATACTTCTGAAGTTTCATTTTCTTTCTGTTAAGGGCAATGACAGAGGGTAACTTGGAGACAGCTTTAAAACACTCCAGATGAGCAGAGTTTTTTCTGTAGCAGTGAGACAGTGTTCGACCTGTCTGCAGGCTGGTCAGTTCGGTGCAGAACAGCAGCAAAATCCTCTTCCTTCTTCAGCAGCTCTGCTGGAGATTAAAGAGGCTGAGTTCTCCATTCCTTTCCCCTGCAGCTAATGTTTTAAAATGAGGATGGAGTGTACTTGTCTGGTCCCTTGTATTTGGATGTTGCAAGCGGTTATACGGTTTGCAGGACAATGCAGCCTTGGAAAGATGCTTTCAAAGGCTCAGGAACCTGACAGAGCACTGTGAATGGTACTTATTAATTTTCTGTGTTCTGTAAGTGTCTTTTTCAATTAATCAGAAAAACCAAAAATCCTATTTTTATCATCATATGCCATAGTTTTTGTTGTTGCAGGTGACCTTCAAGCCATTGGGCAATTCTCTTACTTCCTAAAAGAAGCAAAAGTTTGTGTCTTGAGCAGATGTACAGGATAGTTTGTTGCCTGTAGGCCCAAACCATTCTGGCCCTTTTTGTTAATCCTTGCAGTTTCATTGAACAGTGATAAGAGTTTCTTAACTGGTGTGGACTGTAAAGCTATATGCATATACAGTATCATATGTGAAAACACTTCTCTTTGAGCTGTTAAAATGCTGGAAGATCTGAATCATCCAAACTCTTAAAAGTCTTTTTTTTCCTCGGGAGTGGGGAGTGTTTCAGTGGCGAGAGGGAGAGAAATCTTTTCGTAAAAGCAAAAAGAGGGGGAGAATGAAAATAGATGTTGGAGTACAGCGGTCAGGAATATCTGCATGAGGGATAAAATGAGAAGGCAGTGAATGGAGAGACACTAAATGAGCCATTCTCTGGTTAACATTGTTTGATGCGATATTTCTCATGGATGCATTATAACTATGGAATTAGGTTAAAGCTTTGCAACTGACAGTTCATGTCGGTTAAGAATACTCCTTTAGGAGTATCCTCTGATTCCCTAGGGGATGGTGGGGAAGAAGGTGGTCTCTTTCTTTACGAAAGCTTTTAAAGTTCTTAAGAATAAGGTTCCACTGAGAAATTATCTTTAGCAACAGGAACTACAAGAAAATCACTTTAGGGCTGCTTAGGTATAAATAGTCAGAGCATGGCAATAGGGACAGGCTAACTAAAGTTGCCATCAGTGAGGTCTTTGCTAGCGTGGTGTTGAGTGCGAGCATTAAGCACGTGAGTTACATCCAGGCATCATTCTGCACCAAAAAAGCATTATAAGAAAGATCACTTCATACAAAACATAGGAAGGAGCAGGAGTATTTCTCTATCTGCAGAATATTTGCTAATTAAGCTTTAGCAATGGCACACCTGAGTGTGCAAATGACGGTTAATGGGATTGAGCAGTTGTAAGACCTTCATTTGACTTGCAGAGCTTTAGTCAACAGTGCATGAGTGACAGAACCCAGGTCACCTGAGCTGAACTGAGAGGTCCAACTCCCTTTTCAGCTCAGACTAAGCAAACCTGACGTGGAAATTGGAGAGATGATGAATGCACAAAGCCACCTTAACTCTTGTAAACTGGATTTCTTTTAGTCTTTAAAAATTATTTTATTGCTTTCTGCAAAGAATCTGCTGGGAAAGTTCGGTTTTTGTGACTGAACAGGGTGGATAAGTACATCTTGAAATATTGTCAAGGAACAAGATGCATCTTGTTTTAGCAGTTTTATTTGGTCCTCAATGGCCTCTAAACTGTGGAAGGGGTGGAGTGCTTTTGTTGATTTAGCAACAAGAAAGGAGCTAACAGATTGGAAAGACTTCTGGATTTCACTGCCCCTTTCGTATCCATCACCTTGCCTGTAGAATACAGGGATCACTTTTGCGGTTCCTTTCAAAGTCGTTCCCGTTTCACCTCATTTCAGTCAAAGGCACAAGTTCCACTCGTCAATTAAGCAAATGTTTTAATATTGCAAACTGGTTGCACATTCTAGCTTCATTTGAGGCTCAGGATGAGAAGCTATACGAAAGCTTCTTGTTGGCTATGACAGATAAAAGCGCAAAATTATGAAAACAATTAAAAAAAAAAATCATTGAGTGATTCAGTTTGGAAGGGACCTTGGGAACTCATCTATTCCAACCTTCCTGCTCAGAGCAGACACAGCCGTGATGTCAGATCAGCTTTCTCGGGGTTTTGTGCACTTGGGACTTGAGTATGTTCAAACCAATGTTTGAAAAGCAAAGAATTCCTGTAAGAGAGACTTAATTCTTTATAATCAGTACCTTGTTGCGAGCAGTTAACAGCAGATGCTTGAAGGGTTATCCTCTAGCTGTCCATGTCATACAGGTGGGATCTTCCTCCACGCTGGTGATGACGGGAACCTGCGTTGCCTTGCAGCTCCGCAGTTGTTCAAATTTATACCTCAATATTTTGTGTTTCTGACATTACTAAATATTGACAAGGAAGTAAAGACTTCTGCAGCTCATTTTGTTGTTGAGATTAACAAAGAAGAAGAGAAACTTGCTTGTTTACATAGAGCAGGGTGTAAACAGAAGTTCTTGAGGAAGTTCCTCGCATACTCGTATTTGGCAAAACATTTGCAAGCTTTAGTCTGCTGCTTTGCTGTGTCTTGGTTTTTCCCTCCTTAAGGTCTCTGGTGTCAAACAAACTTTGGGAGAGCATTTTGTGAGCATGGGTTCTCCTCTAGCCAAGTTCTAATGTTTTTCTTCTCTCAGTCCCGAGAGAGCAGAGAGGTGCTCCCTTTCAGATGTTTTGTGCAAACTATAAATAATGGTTGCCCACATAGGTCTGATTAGACCACAGAGTAACTGGGACAGTTGCTTTACTGAGAGAGAGACACCGCACTTTGACATAATAACTGTCATTTATGACAAAATATCAAGTCTGAAAAGGAAACTTATTCTTCCTAGCTCCTCCCGCATTCTTCATATCGTTTCAAAGCCAGCTTGTCCTACGGTCAGACTATGGGAACTTGAAGCAACGCTATGAAACCCAATTAGCTGGTTGTCTTTTTTAGTCCTTTTCAATACTTACTTCACCATAAGTGAGTAGCACCACTTAGCGCTCTGGATAGAGGCTGCCAGTTCTTTTCCAGCTTAAAGGTATATACAGGACAGCTTGCAGCATGAACCCAGGACTTGAATTTGTCACAGAAGCTCTGCCAGAGAGATTTTCATGAAAAGTTTATCATAGTAAATAAAAGCCTTGAGTGAATGCAGCCCTGCAGGACAGCATGGTCTGCAGTTGTGACAGTTCTGCTTATAAAAGTATAATGAAGCTACTTATAATAAACCAATACTACTTAATATACCATGCATATGTAATATGCATGTTATTAGCATGCATACTTTCTATATAATATGATATACAATATATACATATGTTAGGAAATTCTGTTAATAGTAGTTTTATGTATTTGAAATCCTTAAGATTACTCATCCTCAGCTGATGCTGGGAAGCTGGAGGGGGAGGTGCTTTAAACAGATGCTTCTGATGCATGGATAGTGGCCCAATAAGAGGAGTTTTCTGCAAGTGCAACAAGAATTTCACACAGAAATGTTCTATTTATTTCTTTCAAACCACATATTACAAAAGAAGGCCGAGAATACATTCTTCTCAATGTCTTACATTTAATATCTTTTATTCTGGGATTTCAGAGTGCTCTGCAATCATGAATTAAGCCTTTAAATACCTACATCATGGGCTTCTGCATCTAATCCCTGAGTCACAGATGAGTAAACTGAGTCAAAGTGAATGACTTGCTCAAGGTCATACAGTATGTCAGTGAGCACAGGCAGAATTAGAAAGCAATTGTTTCCTCTTTCTAACCACTGAGCAATTGGTTTTTTTTATAACCTAGAAGTCAGTCTTCTGTCATTCTACCATCTAGAAGTCAGTCTTCTCCCTACCACTGCTGAGACCAACTTCTGGAGGTAGATGGATTGCCTTTTTCAATCTTTCTTTTCTCCAGTGTTTTGTGTACAGTTCATAAACACTGTCGTTTAAATAAAGAACTAAGGATTTTTCTGTAGCCCTTGTATAGTGTTCAATCACAGGAAAAAATAAGGGAACAAGAAACGAAGGTAAACTACTAGGTCTTGCTAAATAACTTGCTAGGGGTTTTTAGGGAGGAAACATTTAACTGTCACATGTAGAAGAAGAATGAACCATCTTTGATTGTTTTGGTGGGGCATCTTTCAGTCTATAAATATTGTCTTCCTTTATCCTAACAAAGATGTTTGGAGAGCTTCAGGTTACTGTTACTTTTGTTTGTCACCAGTAGCACTGCTTGATGCCGCTATAGGACTTGCCATTCTTCTATTAAGGATGAGGTGTGAACACAAAAGCTGCTGCACTTGTGGCTATAGCTCGCCAGTATTTTCAAGGCAGATTTGAGCTTGCTTTGTGTGCCACCATAGCGAGTTCTAAAGCTGTGATGGCTGTCGGCAGAACACCGAGCCCAAGCAAGTGAGTTTTTCTGGGAGGCTGAGTGCTGCGCTTCAGCCCCCTCCTTCCAGTCAGCGGAGAGCACACGCACGCTAACTGTCCCTCGACAGCTTGAAGGGATAGATGCACCTTCACTTGTCTGGGTGGAGTACCTCGTTGCTCTCATACTCAGAAGTCACTAACTGCAGTGCTGAATCCTGAAGTTAAAGCTAGGATGTCCACAGGGCAGGGAGGCTAAGCCAAGCCGAGTACATCTCTCCCCTCTAACTGGTGCTGCTAAGCTTTCAAGCAAACAGCAATGATGATGATTTGAATCTTTTCTACTAAGATGCGTGAATTTGCATGAATTTTAATCGCTTGGTTTGGGTGGAGTTCGTTAGATGCACAGACTGCTGACCTCTTGTAAGCAGATTGCGTTAATACGTAGCTGTACTCCCTCGCTGCGAGACTGGCAGCAGGCCAGAACCAGGTTTCTGGTTTTCCCTGTGATGAAGTTTGTGGTGCTTCACAGGCAACTGCACTTCACCCAGTCTGCAGGCTTGGGCCTCTGGTAGGTAGAGGCTTGCTGAGCAAGCGACAGCCATGTGTCCTTTGCAGAGTTCCAGCGGGTTTGCTTGGGGGACAGTCTGTTCAGGACTGAGAAGTGGACCCGACAAGGGAGCTCTGAGGAAGATGGGTCATTTAGTACCTGGCTGACCCTGTCCCCTCCAGACTGGTACACGTGATGGAATAGGATTTGATCATCTCCTGTGAAGAGGAGAAGGTTCGCTAGTGTCTGTCTGAAATAAATCCAAATGTAGATAGCTCATTACAAATTTTGTACATCAAGATTAATTTCTAAAGAAATTATGAAATGTTTTTCTCGCAGGACTTGTCTACTGCCAGTGGATATCAGTAGCCAGCAATTCTTAACAGCGTAAGCCTGGCAGCGGAATTAATAGTTTCATTTTGCATAATTCTGCTTAAACCAGAAAGGCAATTATATTAATGCACCACTTCTGCAGGCACACACTGTTCACTCTAAGCATGATTCTAGGTCAGTTTTGCCTGCTGTCATGATATTTATGTTGTTGTTTTTTAAAGCCTCAGCTACTGAAAACAGTTGATTACATGACCATGTCAGTATATTTCAATTTTAATGAAAAAGTTTTAAATCTTCTAACTGAAGAGATGAGCTTTAAATAAGTGAACTGTCAAATATGAACAGTAAGCATCAAGTATGGCTGCACAATAACTCATATTTTAGCTCTGTTCAGTGTATTGTAGGGCAGCTTGTACACTGAGGTGCACACAGAGGCATAGTGAGAGTGATGTTTTGCTTATAAATTTATGCTTAAAAAAGATCAAAATCCTAAGAGGTCTTTAAAGTTGTTTCTGGGACAGATGATAAAATAGAGAAATGTGGTGAAGAGGATGCATGATTGCACAGTGCATCATGTGGTGGTGTCAGGAAGACATCCCAACACATGCTTCCCCTGTGATACAGTGCACCCCTCTGGTTTCCCAATAATTTATTTACAGCCTTGTGTAAATTCTCCTTCCTGGGAATTCAGTTAAAGTTGTCATTAAAATAGTCTCTTTTGGTTCATCCTTCTCAGACTCTTCTCTCATGACACTCTCATTTTAGCCTTTTTTATTTTAGAATTTAGAGCTCTCGGCACTTCTTTCTTGGCTCGGACTCTACCAGGGCTGTGGCCTGCCCCTGCTGTTGCTTAAAAGCAAATGCTCGTCCTCTTACATGACTTTTCTTATGCTGTTGGGATATCTGTAGACACAATGGCCTTGTCATTCTGCCCTGAGGTAAATGTATTGGCAAATGTTTGAATCTATTCACTTTCTGACATGGTAACTAATTTATTATTCCCTGGTGAGATCATTGGAAATCAGGATATTCATGGTAACCTCAGCATTTGGAGGAAGAGATATCTGCTTGGGTCCTAAGTGAGGAAATAATTGAGGTTCATTAATACTCATTAAGAAGGACACTTTTTCCTTTTCATCTTGTTGTCAGTTGACGCAGAAAGTTATCTGTCTGGTGTGCTTGGATTCAGCTGGGGGAAAGACAAAGTCAGGGATGGAAATTTCAAGTCAAGCCTGATAGGCAAAGTGATAATTAACAGAAATTAAAGAAAAGCTGTGACTAGTCAGCATATGTAAAACACACAGTCTATGCTTTTGCTGTGCGGAGTACTGAGTGTGTAACTCTTCTGCTCTCGTGTTTTCTAGCCTGTCAAATGTACACCTCTTCCTACAAGTGAATTATGGTCCCAGCGACATGCACCACTCACCAGTGCTTCCAGTGGTGCAGAACTGAAAAAAATAACCCCATCCATTTGTGTACACGGTGCGCGCTTGTCTGTTGTGTGCATCTGATGGTATTTGTGTATGCCCAGATCAGTCTCTCCTAGATCTGTCTGACACTTGGAAATATTATGAGACTGCCCAAAATATTTACCAGAGGGCATTAGCAGATTGAACTGAACAAGGCATAGTTAATTTATAATGCTATTCCAAAATGGAAAGCCTAAAGGCAGATGATGGATTAAAGGTTAAGTAATTGGGGTCTCAGCCTGATTCTGTATTAATCTAGTTGTGTTGATATAGTTGTATTTACAGAATTCAGAGAAAGTCCTTGAAGTTCCCTGATGAGTGATGCCTTTTCCCTTATTTAACTCCTCTGTTTCTTCCTTTCCCTTACACCTCACAAAATAAAATAACAATCAAAAACATAAAAAATAATCCCAGACACTTGAATCTCTAAGCTTTTTACCATGGCTAATCCTGTTTTGCCAATGCCTTTCAAGTGGTTTGACTCCCCGCCCCCCCAGCAGTAGATGCTGGTGATTACCGTCAGTGGACTGTGCCTTTCAGAGGAGTGTCGTTAGGGGGAGGCTGTCGGGCCTCAGAACACGAGCCTGTCGATCTTTGCGTAAGTGCAGAACAGATCTTTCTTATCTTGTGCAAGTTACCAATAATTCTCAATGTAGGCAAGCAGGGGCAATTTTTTACACATGACCGTACTGGATTTTTTTCATCTTGGTGATTTGAGTCTCTTTAAAATGAGGACAGCTCTAAAATAAATTCATGTCATGCTAGGAGATGTTCCTTTTTGTCATTTTACCATCGTAAACATCCATCTTAGAAGTTCAGTTGTAGATGCCAATAAGGAAGACACATTGCTTAAAATACCAGGCCTGAAGAGAACATAACGTGAATACACCGCATTACTGCTGGTACCCAAGGTAACCCGGCTGCTCAGGCGTAAATTTAGTTCAGAGATCATGTGCTGTCTTGTGTCTCAGGCAGGTGTCAGCAGTGTGTATGGCTGAGGGACAGCTGCCCCTTAGGTTGCAATTAAAGTTCTGTCATTTTAACCATAAACCGCTCTTGCCTTTTCAAATTTATTACCATGGTGTCTGTAGTGAGGTTAAAGAGAGTGGAGAACCTACATATAGCAGCCTTCTATTCAAGTAAATCTCGTAAGTTAATTAAAATCACACTGTTCTTGTATAAAACATGCACGTGTCTGTCTTGGAGTTTGGTGCTATTGCAGAAATTCTGTGTTTGTCTTACGAAGCTGATCATCGTACAGAGTGCCAAGTGCTGATGCACAGCGGGGCCAGGATGCTGCAGATAAAGGAGCAAATTCTGGGCGAAGACCTTGCAACCCCCTGATGCTGCATGTCTTCTGGAAAGGTGCTGGTGCTCACCCTGGAGGGTCCTGGCCAGTACCTGGACATTAACAGTCATCATCCACAAATTTTGGTATGAATCAGATCACCTAACTCTTCGCAGTTCCACACTTGCATATTAGTGCTCTCCCCTCTGAAACCGGCTCCGATTTTATCACTTATTTTGCAGTCAGATGCTGGTTTTGAAAGCACAAAATGAAATGTATGAAGAAAAAAAAAATTTTTTTCTGATAGTATGAGCAGCAAAGTGAAGAAGGGTGAAACAGCCTGCAGTCACTGTTACAAGTCCTGTTGATTTGTGGGTTGACCATCACAGTTCTATAAAGCAAAAACAAACCATGCAAAACTTAGAGAAATAAGTCTCTGGCATTGCATGTATTTTTCTAGTAAATAGTATTAAATTTAAAATTAAATTCCTCTTTGTCTCTTCCCAGATTCTGCAACTAACTTGTATGGTTTAATTTGTGAGGCGATTCATACTGTATCACAGTATGTTTAGTTACTGTAGTAACAGAGTACTTGCGAAAGAGCATAGCTGGTGTAGTATAACTTGCTAAAGTTGTGGTGCAGATATTTTGCTCAAGACAGTACTCAAAATAAAAAAATCCTTCCCTGGGATAAAGGATCCAGCAGCTGAGTTAATTTTATGGCACTATTGTAGTTCCTTCCTTTGCTTGTTGGGGGAAATGCGGGTATGGCTGGATTTCTTTTGTTATTGACACATCCTCTTATGTTAATATCTCACGTTACTCTCCTCGTTATGAAAACTATGATTTGCTTTGTGGATGTCTTGTTTATCACAACGCTCCTGTGAAGCCTGCCAATGCAGGGAAGGAAGCAATCACTAGCAAATACATAATGCAGGAGCTAAATAAGATCATACTGAAATATCGTGTGGTATTATATATTATATGAAAGCTTGCTCTACATATTGACATGATAGTAAGGAATTATTCCACTTTAAATCTACTTGTGTTTGTTGTCAAAATTGTAATTAAAAATACATGCATGCAGTATAAAAAATACTGAATAATTCTGGAATCATACTTAATTTACCAGTGAATGTCATTTGATTGATACCATAAATGATATTTAATATCCTGAGACTAAATTTACTACTGCATTAAATAGGTCACAACTTTAATCATAAGTCATAGCAAAATACACATTTGTTGCTTTAAAGTGGTTCAGTGGAATTAGTGAAAGCAGCCTAGATCCCCTCATAAGCTATCTGAAGCTAAGCCAAAAATAGTGGATGTTAATTCCATTTCTATCCTAATCCTTTCTCTGCTTGTCTAACAATTTTCTAAATATTCATCGCAGGGTATCTGCCTCAAAGTTCATGCTTTCTTGTTTGTGTATTCAGGTACTTGTTTCCTTTGAATTTCCAAACAAAAATCTCTCAGATCAACTCAGAACCTACAGTAGGTATTTTTGAATAAAATTACTTTCCTATAAATTATGTATTTACTTTTTAGAATGCCAAGTTAAGCAGAGAGTCTTCTCTGCCCAACATGCACAAAAAAGTTGTTTCAGGTCCGTAAGTACTGCCTGAGTCAGCTCTCGTTATATCCATGTTTCACGTGGGTAACCCATTCCCAATGAGCCGATTCACAAACTACAATGGTGTTGCACATCTGTGAAGTTACAGTAGAGAGGTTCCATGCTTTAGGGTTTGGGTTGGTTTTTTAGGTTGGTTGTTTTTTTTAAAAGTTTGTCCCACCATTCTGGGTACCTGCCTCCAGCCCCTCCTCGGGGTACGTGTTGGGGTACCCATCCGGATACCTCTGCTTCCTGCCCCTTCTCTGAAGGCATCAGCTGGATGCAGTCTGAGGTGGGAAGCAGAGCACCTCTAGAGTGGCTACATGTGGTGTTGTCTCTTCCGTAGGGTTGTGTCTCTACAGGCAAGAATTTTCGTGTACCCTGGGAATCAGCGCCAGTGATGCACGTGTGAAACGCAGAGTTTGGGAAGGTGGGTATGGGATTACACGCTGTTTCCAAAGTCTTAGGAAGAGGGGTGCTGCTGGTGTAGGTTTGCTCTGGGTTTGTGCCACTAGTAAGTTTGTGTTTCTGAGGAGGGAAGCGGTGCTCCGCTTCCTCCCGGTGCGGACGTTGGTGTCGGTCTGGCTGGGTGGGTGATTCGATGTAGTGAGAGCTAAACCAGTTTTTAAAAAAAAAAAAGAAAAATCAGGGTCCACAAGCTGCTGTAGTTTGTGGCACGCCTGCATGCTCACTTGCGCTACTGCCAAATGCTGTGGCAACATCTGGCTGCAGCAGAGGCGAGGAGAGGCTGAGCCAGCTGCTGGTTTGCTCTGCAGCCATCACCCTCCACGCAGAGCCCCTCATGCGCGAGTCCAGCCCGGGGCCCTGCCTCTGCCAGGTGGGCAACGAGTGCTGGTTGTGTGAGGCCTCGTGGGTCTGCAATAGAAACACGGGGAAAGCAATAGGTGGCCCATAAGTGGGGAAGAGCTCAGGCTGTCTGGGAAAACCCCATGCACCAGTACAGGCTCAGAGTGGACCTGCTGGAAAGCAGCTCTGCGGAGAGGGATGGGTGTCCTGGTGGACGACAGGTTAACCATGAGCCAGC
>Ga0181612_133029_pt1 | contig 13745 bp, 6 predicted proteins | sample HoacroProtozoa21_FD_119630 | JGI IMG/M metagenome (GOLD analysis project Ga0181612, IMG submission 119630) | Hoatzin crop microbial communities from Cojedes, Venezuel. Combined Assembly of Gp0051906, Gp0051904, Gp0051908 | reverse complement strand
TTTTGATTGTTTGTTCTGTTAATAGTGAAGAGATTAACATTCACATGATAAATATTTTAGCTGTAAAATAATCCTCTTTGCAACTGAAAAGAGACATCACAGTAGGGGAAAATTATATAAACATATTGATTGAGGTAAACTAGTCAATAAGAGAAAAATACTTAATCTCCAAACAGAATTAGTTATGGAACCTCAACTTTTTACAGATTTAATTTGATTTGTTGTTGAAGCAAAATGAATTCACATGAAGACAATATTAAGTATTATGGCCATGCATATGGGAAATGAGTTTCTCATATAAATGATAATCATGAAACAAGGATGTATCTAAATCTTTTCTTATCCCTAAAGCCTCTTCTGTATTTCGATTTCTTACGTGACTGCTTTTATTTATTTATTTTTCAAACAGCTTTTGGTTTTCTTCAAAGATTGCATTAAACTCTGCTTATCCTAAAGCCTTGGCAAGAACCTCAGATAAAACACCTGTTTTAGACTTCATCCATCAGGCAAAGCAGATGTCTAGCAATAGAATATTCGCTTGGTCTTGTTTTCAGCATGACTGCAGGAGATGGTGCACTGTACAAACTGAAACTGTCTGCGGAATTAAATATTTTTTAAAATCATAGTTTGATTGAGGAGTTATTTATTGATAGGTGTTCTTGGAAGCTAGAAAAAATGTTCTCTGTCTTTTGGGGCAACTGTGTATTTCAAATTAATTTTAATGGACTAAAAGGTGTCCATATTAACTGCTGTTCGTAGCAAAACTGTTCTGTGCTGAAAGATGTTTTGTTGTTTGTCCTGTTTCAGAAATTCCATGGCTGATACTCTGAGGTTGATCAGTGGAGCTCAACATCCTGGCTCTGCTGCAGGAGCCTATGAAACGACTCAGCACTTCAATGACATCAAAGAACACCTTCATGTAGTAAAGAGGGACATTGAGCATTTAGTACAACGAAATATGGTAATTTATGTGCTGGTAGTGTAAGCATGGCTGTAATACTTCTTTATTTGGCTGTTAGTGAAAAGCTAGGATGAGCCAGCATGCAATTTACGGAGCAATTAATCCTTCATTAAGCTGCTTCGCTAAAACTGCACTGGCTTGACCTAACTGCATGATCTGTGTCTTGATGAGAAGTTTTGCACAAAGAACATGATTTTTAGTCTAATTTCCTGTGGAAACAAGGTCAAGCAATTAGATTTTCTGGGTGCTTTTTTTTGTGTGTGTTTTTCCCCCCTACTTGACAGCTCTATACAGAGGAGATGCTCTATTGTTTCTGCACAGAAGGGAGAGCTTTAATCAGGGGACACTAGGGCAGGCTCCGCTTAAGGTCTCGAAGTGTGGAGGATGACTGCATTCACACACGGGAGCACCTTAGTCTAGCCTAAGTACAAATTAAGCTGAATTAGCATATGATCCCATAGAAGGTTCTTGATTTCTGGGTTAATTTACCAAAGATGTACTCTTTCCCCTATAACCCTCAAATTAATATCAGTTTATCTGAGAACATAAAGGTGAAAGAAGGAAGTGAGACGGGGAGTAAGATTATGATTTTTCAGAGTAATGTCATTTCTGTCGGTTTTCTGCTTGTGTTCCAGTTTTTAGATCATGTCATAAATACCTTGTTTTGTTTCTTGCATATAACAGTGCTTTGATGGTATGTCTTGTTTGCTCTCAAATATTGTGTTTCTTGGGTTTTAGCCATCTAGTGAGAAATCGAAGTGTCCGGACTTGCCACCGTTTCCATCATGCGTATCTACAGTGCACTTCTTCATATTTGTAGCGGTGCAAACAGTGTTATTCATTGGTTATATCATGTATAGGTAAGTATGTTTTTCTTTAAAGACAACAGGACAAATGATTTTAGAACTGCTGACTGGAAGTGCAGTTGTAATGTTATGATTATGTTAATCTTTAAAGCAAGCAATCATTCAGAGGGGAAGAGACCTTGGGTCTCTAGTTCAACCTTCTGCTCAAAGCAGGGTTGACACTGAATTCAGACCATGTTGCTTCGTGTTTAGACTGGTCAGGTCTTAAAAACCTCGAAGAATGGAATATTTACCACTGTTAGGGACCCCACTGGAAATGTTTAATAATCACAATGAAGTTTGTTATATTCTCCCTGTGCCTCCACCATATACCTAGTAGGAACCTGCTCTGTTTCAATTTGACTATTCTGTCTTTTTCTTATAGTGTGTGTCTCTGTAAAGAAACTGTCCCTGTCTCCACCATAACCTCTTGTTGTGGGTATTAGAAAGCTGCTGTTAGACCCCTTCTTTTGTCCAGGGTGAACAAGCCCACTTCCTCCCTCTCTTCTCTTTTGGCATGTACTTCAGCTCTTGACCACCGTCCTTATGGTCCTCTGCTGGACTTCCTGAAGTTGTTATCTTAAAATCTGATGTAATTTGGTTTTGTGGTTTGTTTTTTTGCTATGTGTACCTACAAGCTGCTTATTCCATCTTACAAATTCTTCGGTGAACTTTTTTTTATGATACATATCCATCCCTCTCCTACACATGATACTGATAGTGTATGGACTGTTTTTTTTTTTTCCTTCTTTAAACTATTTGGCATGTTTTCTCTGTTGTCTTCCTCCTCCTTGTACTGTCATAATGTTCAAATTAAATTTGCATTGATGGAAAGGAAAACCTATTGAGAGTAAGGACTTACTTGCTTCGTAGTTTTCACTCTTGCTTCTCGCACACACTAATCAGGATAACGAGTAGGGACCAAAATAGCTGCATTGCCCTTTGAAGAGAAAATGCTGTTTGCTACCGCTGTGGAAGGAGAACTGGTATTAATATAAGACCAGTGCAGCTGATAGCCCTAACTTTTTATTATGTGTCTGCCTCTCTACAAAATGGAGAGAGTGCTTTTCTTATGTGTGTCATGTTATGCCATGAAATGCAAAGATGGCTTCTAAGACAAATGAGGAGCTGGTCCGTTCTAGTTCTTTTTGATGCCCATGTAATTCTAGCATCTGTGTGTGGTTGACCCACTAGGAAAATAAATATGTTCTGTGCCACAGGGCAAAGAAAATCCCATTTCAGGTAAATTCTTTCACTGCTTAGTTGTATGTGTTTCCTTTTCTGTGATGATCTTTAGGCCAATCAGATACTGAGAAGCTTTAGAAAATTTTAGTTCAAGTATTTTAAAAATCAGGTTGTGTTCTTGCACTTTTTCTGGCTTCTGGCCAGAATGTTTTGTTTGCTTCTATGTCTGATGCAAAACTGGAACTGTAGTGATGCTACCAATGTCTTTGTAAATAGAAAAATTTATCCTATTTTTGTGGTACGACTTAAATTTGATTTCCCTAAGTCTCTTTTGGCAAGATATGGAATCTTTTAATCCCCGAAGAAATGAAATATTTATTTATTTAAACCAGTTAGCTAGTTTTATACTGTGAGTACTTAATGAATTCTCCTCTGCTTTTTCTTTCAGGAGTCAACAAGAAGCAGCAGCCAAAAAGTTCTTTTGATGACCTGTTCCTTTTGTGTGTACATAACAGCAGTATGTATGCACAGAAAATTATACTCTTCTGTAAATGAGGGAAATTTGAGTGTTTGATATATTTCAATATTGTAAATTATTGCATTTTGTTAAACAAAATGAGTTCTCATTTAAACTGGTAATGCTAAAGTTAAAAACAGACTGGGGAGCAGCAGAGCAAATGCTAGATAGTGGAAGACTGCAGACCCTATCTAGGTCTATGTTTTCAGCTAACTTTCTCATAAATACTGGAAGGCAAATGCCGTATTCCTCTTCTTTTATTAAGATTCCAGAGGAGGGAATTGAAACACCCAGGTTTTGTGGTTGTTTGTAATGAGAACTGTAGGTGGATGATCTGTGCAGAAAGCTTGCCACTAAGTGTCCTGACATATCAGTTTAAAGAAACCAAAAGCAAACAAACAAAACAAACAAAACCCAAACAACTGCTCTTGGGTGGTGGGAGTGGGTGTTAAAAATTTGTTATAAACATTTAATTTCTTTACTACTTGGATTAACAGTTTAAGAATTATTTAGTTAATTCTAACTCTTCTTGAAATACGGATTTAAGCACTTTTTAACATGTGGACACAAAGAAAGGCCTTTAATGGTCTGGCTGTTGATACCTGATAGAGAAAACAAGCTATACAGAACAAGCAAATAAAGGCTTATTTCCTTATTTTGGGTTTTGGTTTTAGGGAGTGAGGGAAAACATGATAAAGTAGTTTCTTCGAGTATACTGTGGGACTGATTTCTCTTTTGTAGTTTCAAGTCTGTCTGTAATTTTGTTTGGAGATTTGTGAAACTTTTTCAGCAAAGATACCATTGCTTTATACCTCTTCAAATCTGATTTTATTAAGGATATGTTTAGTGTATGAATATGTCTTCTATAAAGCTGTCTTTCATGTATCAAATACAGATGCTTTGATTTAAATCTTGACATGGCAAGTATTCTAAACTAGAGATACTGAGCGTTAACCCATTTCTTCAAAAGCTGTTGCTTCAGACATGTTTGTTAATCTAGCAGCTATCATAGAACCAGTTTTGTGTGTCAGTTCCTGCTTTACTATCAAAAGCAGGAGACTGAACATGTATTTTTGATACTGCTTATCATGTGAACATTTGCTTCGGGAAAGAAACAAAGCGGATAGCCCAAATTAGGAATGTGAAATGGACTCATTTTGCCTTGTTTACATATCTGTGGTAACTTTGTCCTTGAATTGTTTGTGTGTGGAGTTAGAATAAGGGGGTTTGTTTTCTTTTTTCTTTTTTTTAAAATTCTATAAAATGCACAAATGCATCAGGATTTTTCACTTCTAACTGTTAACTTTTGCAGATTCAGACATACCGATTATCTGGAATCTAGCACACTACTACTGCATTCCTACAGTCTACTCCCTTGGGGTGCAACACATGCTGCCAAATTCACTGTAATGAAGAACACTTCAGTATTGTGCCTGTCAGTTTGGAGGAATGATAAATCTATGCAATATATTTTGTTACTTATAATACAGTGTCCAAAAAGTGGATATCTGTGCTATACCAATAAAGTTATACTACCTACACACCTATTTACATAGCTACAGTATGTAGTATACTGGAAGTGGTATAGCTTTACAGATTAATTTCTAAATTTGAGAAGATTTTGCTGTACTAATTGGAGAAAATACTGCCTCAAGCTAATCTTGCTGGATAAGTAGGGTAAATCAATGAAAAAAACTTTTCAGATAAGCCAGAATAACACATAGGAATTTATCCATTCAGTTCTTTCAACACCAGCAAATATTTACAGGTGCCTTGAGTCTAAGCTGTTACAACCCTGACTCTTCTAAGTAAACTTAATATATTTTCTTAAATTGTTCTGAAAATGCAGAGTGTTGTTCCTTTCAGTTGCAAGCCTTCCTGCATCAGTGCAACACCTGAACAGAACTTCCTCTCTCACAGCAGGCTTTGTAAGACTTTTTACACAGAAAGGCTAGCAACTGTATGTTGATAAGTAGGTGCATATATCTGGCATAATGAGGAACAGCTCTAACGTATCAATGGGAGGAAGCCTGTATTTTTAGTACTGTGAATTTATCCAACCATAACTTTTGTTTTAAAGCTGGAGCAGCCCAGACTTTTGTGTCTTTTGTTAGAAAGAAGAGAAGGCTGGGGGTGGTGTCTAGGGGAAAACATGAACCTGCAATTGTATCTTCATTATGAGGTTCAGCTTGTGTGTTTATGCTGCTAATGGATCTGACATATCTCCCATGTGCAACTAGGAGACTTTTGTATTAGGGAGCAGGAGGTGTAAAGCATAACGTCCAAAAAGTGATAACTTTGCTTAATTCTTCATTTCAGTCATGTCTCCTTGGAACTTCCATAATTGCCTCATCACTCACTGGATCAAAGGAAAGCTCCCAGTTGCCCAGCTCAGATTTTGTCCTGTCTGTTCTTGAAGTGATAGCAACAAATTTAGACTTTTAAGAATATTTGCCACTCAGTGTAGCCTCCTGTTATGGCTGGCTACTAGAAGTTTCTTTCAACACTGATAGCGTATTTGATTCTTACCAAGTAAGATTTCAGGAACAGGAGGAGATGCTTTGGAATCCACTTTGACGATATGGGGGAGAACAAGTCGAATAATTGTGTTTGAAGTGTGGATGATAAGTAGCAAATATTTGGCGGTGACAAGAGAATCTCATTGTACTGGTCAGGGTATATTAAATACATGGTCACACCTGAATATTTAAAAAGTAAAATTCACAGTATGGTTTGTAAATTACCTAACTTGCTGTTTGAAGAAAATTTGACATTTATCAATGCATCAAGTACTGTAACACCGAAGACTGTCTACTGTTTTTTGTTTTTTTTTTAAATTCAAACGGCTGACGTTTTCATTTGTTTGTTTCTGACTAATGTAAATTGACACTTGGAGTTCAGAGATAACCTTATTTGAATAAAGATGCATATTTTTAGTAAGCTTTTTTTCTTTTAATTTGTTATATGTCAACAAAATCCAAGCAAGTGGATTTGAAGCATTCTTTACCCTCTGTTGTTCAGAGGGTTTGAACGCTTTGAGATCTGGGTTCAGTCCTACCTGATCCTGGAGAGTTAATGGCATTCCACAGCTGAGGCTCTGCCTGTGTTGAAGAGGCCTCTTCTAGAGGAGTGTAGCAGGGCAGCGGGAGAGTCTTGGTCCTTTCAAAGAATGCTTTGATACTTCTGGTTGGAGTTGTCTGCTGTGACTGTGTTTTGGGAAAACGGTCTCTAGAAGAGGCTAGGAGTTTGGATGCTTGCTTGCCTATAGCATTTTTGTGCTGGCCTCTTTGTCAGGCTTTTAGATTTTGCTCTTTCCGATTTTCCTGTTTTGAGTCTCTGAATTCTGTTCTGGGGTTGAAGACGCCTGTGTTCTTTGGGTCTGGAACACAGGCTTTTTTCATATCACCCAGTTCAATCAGATAAACAGGAACTGAGCCTTTAATTTTGATTTCACTTAAGCTAGAGGGAAAGGATGTTGATTTAAGGCAAAGGAAGTGGCAACGTGAGCACTTAATTAGCAGCTGTCTCTATGTTTTCGTTAAGCCTGTGATCCCTGTAATCAACAAAAAGCAGTAAGTGGTTTGTAATGTCAGTATAGGCAGTAGTTAAAGCACCTGTCAGGAACAGGAATTATTCTGGAGGTACTGCTCCTTCTTGACGCCCAAGGTAGGTGCGTAATACCTGATGCTCTAGGCACTCTGTAAGCAATTGGTTCGTTTTCACTCTGAGTGTTTATTCATTATTTGTATACATAGATTTGTGATAAATATCTAAACCCACAGTGAAGAGAGCAATTCACCAGCTAGCTATGTAGTGTCTTCCAAAGTTTCGTCATTAGTCTCTCGTGTGTCTTGGCAGTTTCCAGTGCTAACAGGGCCAGTAATGTTTAAAGGAGTTTTTGTTGTCTTCAGTTTTGAATCTTAACGTTGGAAAGCCTTTTGCTGTTAGGAAGGTTCCTGAAACGTCTCTCAAGACCTGGAGGGCAAGACCTCTCAGGTTCTCTGCAGACCCTTCCCAAGCCTGCTTTCAGCTTTCTTGCCTCTCAGTTGATTCTGTGAAAGCATCTGTTTTAGGCAGAAGGTGGTGTTAGCAACACTTCTGTAGGGATCAAAATGTACAGCCAAGACTTATTCCCAGATTTAGGGAAGCTTAGTAAAGAACAACAGCACAAAGTCTAGCCGGTACACTTCCCTGGAGTTGCCTGCTAGCAAGGGACCCTGTTCCCGGCGGTGAAAGTCTCAGGTGGGCTGTGTGCAGCTCCTGGCACGCTGGGTGAGTGCTCCAGCAGTGGCTTCTCCCTGGACATGCTCAGCAGTCAGACTGCTCGTTCAAAGACTCTGCTCCTTCTGAAAGAGGTGCTAGATTAGGCCTGTTTGCAGGACTTTTCAAATGCCAGCAAAGGGAGCAAGGTCTTGGTTTTAGTAGAAGGCAGAAGGGTTGCAGGTTAGAACCATCTCTGTTTTGCTTCAGGCTGGGAAAAGCACCACTGAGCAGAGCTGGACAGGACTCACCAGATGAGTCGCACAGCGATACAGCAGTCACACGGGTCGTGCATTCTGCTGGTACTGGCAGCCTGCACAGCTCCCGCTGACCTGCCCACACTAGCTCGCAGTCGGCTCCCCTGAACAGGCACAGCCTTCTCTAAAATGCAGAGGGATGGGAAACAAGGGCCGCTGCCAGCCATCCCACCCTTCGAGTGCTGCAGAGAGGCGGCAGACTGAACCGGGGAATTCTCCGGGCATGACAAAGTCAGACTGCCTTTGCCAGGCCCATTCTGACATAATCTCTGAGGTAGGAGCAGTGATACCTTATACATAAACTTAATGCTGGATTTTTAGTTTTTAATTTTTGCTGGATAACAGATTTTTGTTTTTTACTTTTATGCATTCAACTTCAGACTAATGCATGGTCAAGTTCAGCATTCTCTGCTTAAATTGGGATTAGCTGTCTAATGTCTATGATCTCAGTTCTGTTAGCCATTTGGGCAAGTACAATACAGTTTTGGTAATCAAGGTCAGAGTTGGTCAGATGTAAAAAGCTGATTCTTCCCACAATTCTTGTAACATGCATAGTTCTGAAAGTGCACAGCGATTATAAAATCAGTTTTGATACAAGAAAAATGCTTTCTAGGTATTTGTAGTATATTGAAGTAGTTTTTTTGTGATTTGGAATTTTTGCTTCTGAGCGATACTCTGTTTCAAAAAGAAATTTAAAGTTTCTTGTTTAATCAGTAATAATCCAGGATTACAGAAGGTCCTGTGCTGCTTTTTTTTAAATAGTAACAGGTCTGCTTTAATTAGAAAGACTCTAATACAGATTTAGGCATTAGGCAAACTGGAATCCTCCCGTCTCTCAGTGAAATTATGAGAGTGCTGGGAGAACCATTTAGATAATCAAAATTACAGAATGTTTCATTAAGGCATGCGCAGTCAGTCGTAGCGGGATAAATGCTCAAAACCCAAAATCATGAACTTTTGAGACCTAGCGGATGATTTTGTTTCCCAAAATAGTCCATGATCTAGGTAGCAGATCCTGCAAATCTTCACCTGAATAGACCTGGTGAGGCTAATGATGTGAATAAAAGTTTGAAAGATGAGGACCTACACAAGCGATCCACAAACGGAAAGTATCAAGGCTGTATTATAGCATATAGAATCAGTCAGATTCATTTCTCCTTTACTGACAGTTAAGATTAAAAACACTGGGTATTCTACACAGCTCCAGTCAAAGAGACAGCCTAGAGAAGAGTTGAAATAAACCCAGAGGAATGAATAGTAGGAAGATGTGATTTGCTTTTTTTCTGATTGCTTTCTTGGGGAAAAAAAGTAATGATAGCAGTAATGCCCCATTCATCTGTGAGACAAACCAACCATATGAAAAATGGATGAAGAAGAATAATTCAGTGTGCTTTCTGTCCAATGTGATAAAATATTAATGAATAAAAATGGTTGGATTTTTTGCTTAATGAAGAGTTCCAGTTTTCAAATCTTACTTGACTGTGTAAATTCAAAAGGGTTTTCCGCTCAGTAGCCTGAATTTTACGATTTTACTATGGCTATGTATTCAACTAGATTTTTAATTCAGAACTGTTGTGTTCCAGGGAATGTTTTCATTTCTATGAAAGTGAGAGTTTCAAGACTGAAGTCATCAAAATGCTATTGCACACTGTGATTGATTTGTGTGTGTGTGTACTATTAGCTTAAGGTATTAATATAAAAAGTAGGTAGCTGCATCTAATGATTTTTTTGGAGTAATCTGAACCATCTGCCTCTAGATATTAAGGAGTTCACTCTTAATCCAGATTATGGCTGACAAACTGGTTTTGGCATTCACGTTTCACTAGCATTGTACCCTTGAAGAGCTGATGTGCCTGTAGAAACTCTCTTGCTTACAGTTGGTTTTGAAAACATTTGTGGTTTGGGTTGGCGTTCTTGTAGTTGTTTGCTTATAGCTCCTTTTTTCTCAAGAAGATGGCCTTTCTAATGAAAAGTATGTTGAGCAACCAGGTAAAGAATTTGGGACTTGGAGGTGGAGGGGAAGAAAGCAAAGAAGAAAGCACTCCTTCTGATCCAGCAGCAGCTGCAGGAATGACCAGAGAGGAGTATGAGGAATATCAAAAGCAAGTGGTTGAGGAGAAGTGAGTACCTGTTCCCTTATTATCCATATGGGGCTGATTCTTGGTAACTTTTGTGCAGATAAAAATAGCCCAAGAAAAAGACAGACATTCAGCTCTCTTCCCTTTTTTTAAGCAGAAGAATGTTTGCTAAAGAGACCTTCCAAAATACAAGTTCACCAATTAGAAATGATAAAATACCGTGTTCCCCCCCCTCCCCAGTTCCGCAGTTCTCTCCTACACTCTCCTGCTGTCTCCACACTTTGATATGCTGGATTCATTCCTAGTTGATGTTACTTTATCTGTCAAATTTTTCTGTAGGTACAGAGCTGTTTGTAGCACAGGAGTTAATTCTAAAAGGTGTTTGATTTGTTCTCCTGGAACTGCATGTGGAATATACTTTCAATACAATAATCTTTTCTTTGTCCACATTTATTATGGCAGACATGAAAAAGAGTGCTATGTTAAATGGATGATATTTATTTAGAGAAAAGTTTTAAGGTGGTTATTTTTTGTAGTTGCATTTGCAGTAATTTTTTCAAATACTAAATAAAGCAGAACTTTTCAACTTACTAAATCTCAATTGTAATTATAATCTTTACCACTTGCTGTGTTTAAATATCAAAAGAGAAGTAAAATAAAGGACTTAACATGTAGGAATTAAAATCCTGCATAATTGTAAATATAACAATTGACTTTTAAATCTCAGATGCATCTGTTCTTCTAATGGTCAATTACATAATGGTTGTGTAAATCCTTGATGTAAGATGATTATAGGTGAAAGGTTAATGACTGACGGAATTTGAGGTATCCAGGTCTGTATTTAGCAGCAGCCATTTCTATCACAAAACCTTGAATAGGTATCATTTGGTTTGGAATAAAATACAGAATGCTTTGCTATGCATTTTGTCAAGGGCTATTTAAAAGCGAAACCAGCACCTGCTGTCTGGAAGATGCTTTACTGAGACAGAGAAGGAAAATGGGTTTCCTGGGATAGGGAAAATGCTTGGAAAAAGAATAATTTCTAGAATGTTTCCAAGTGTGGCATGTGTCCGTCACATGCTGAACTGTATTGCAGGAGTACTTATGAAAGTACAGTTTGGAACTATAACAGCAACATTTTAAGTACTTTCAAAGAGAAAAAATTAGGACAATGCACAGTGGTGTCATTATGTAAATGTGTGTCAGAAATCTCTGGCATGGGCAGAGCATCTGTTTCGGGGCTCTCTGGATTCTACCCAGTTTTCAGCTCTACAAGAGTGGAGATCTGAGCAGTAGAAGTGGCTTGCTGGAGCCATACTCAGAGAGAGCTTGGCCTTTGATGCATGACCATCCTGGCTTTGGGTTCTTCTGAGGTTTTGAGTTTGGGGTTTTTTGTTTTGTTTTTTTGTGATTAAACACACAAAAATGCACAGATTGGTGTTTCTCAGGAAAATGTTTAATATGCGGAAACAAACAGGTGGCTTGTGCTGGCAGTTGCCAGCAGAGTCACGTAGAATTTCCTCCCAGCATCACAAGAGTTTAAGCAAGAGGGGACCACCAGTTTGTGCTGTACATCACAGGCTCTCAACTGTCACGCAACTGCTCTTATGCCTGTTTCCTACAAAGCTTCATGCTCAGGGAATAATTAGATCCTCCAGAACAAAACAGTGTAAGATTAGGCCAGACGCTAGGGCCCAGGCAGTGGTGGGAGATTGGCTGAGTGAGTTTTGTCAGGTCTTCCCATGATGCCAGGACAAGTGAAAAGCTCAAATCCACCCGAGCAGAAAATCCACTCCTGCCCCTCAGCCTCACTGAACACCTACAGGGACGTGTAGTAATGCTGCACGCGCTGTCCGTGGGAACGTAGCCCAGTAGTAGCCATGGCTGATGATGGCTTCTTTGGATGAGGAGTGGGCAACAGAAGAGGAAGGCTGAGAAAGAGAGGGAAAATATGCCAGAAGGGCTCAAAAAATCTCTTTCTAACCAATCTGCCCATCAATGAAGAGAGGAGAAGCTGAAAGAAGCTTAAGATGGTTTCCAGTTAATGTCACACACCCCACCCCCCTTATTTTACCAAAAATATTTGAGGGGACACGTTTTGCAAATAAATACATAAGTAATCTAACCAAAAATTGTGCAGAATGTAATGAAAGCATTTTATAAAATGGCAGATAGAAGAAGTGCTTTTCCACACAGGGAAGCTGTAGAATTCATTGCCGTAGGATGTTCTGAAACAATAAATGGATGTGGAAAATACCAGGAAAATTCATAGGTGGCAGAGGCCACCCACGGCTATTAAAGACAATGATGTAGAGCTGATTTCTAGCTCCAGTACCCTACACCATGGATGTTTGGAAGCTGGAGAGTTTTGATACAGAATGCTTATCCTCTCTTTAAATCCCTTCTCAAAGTGTCCACTACTGTCTGCTGTTGGAGGTGGGACTCTGGGATAAGCGGACTTTGTCTGGCCCAGAAGGACCATTCTGCCACTGTGTGTGTGCTGTCAGACTGCGAGAATGCCGTGTTTGTGGGCCAGGAGCATTTGCAGGCAGCTGTGTGAGTACCCCAATGCAATAAGCAAGGAACACGCGTAACTTCTGCTTACTGGAGTTGTTCGTTGTTATAGTGAGCAATAACAGCTTGTACAGGTACAAACTCCAGACGAGTACTATTGGCTTATCCTTCATTCTTCACAGGACTCCAGGAACTGTTCTGAGAACAAGCTTGGGGTACAGGAAGCCTGGGCCCTGAGCATCATGTTGCTGATACCGCTCCTTTTGAGCCTTTGGACAAGTTACCTAACTTTGGGAATAACTCCTGCGTGTAGCTTTTTGCAGCTGAGCAACTGATTCAGTGCAAAGAAAACCCTGTATTTTATTAGTATCTTGAAGAAATGCTGTTTCTCACTTCCAGGATGGAAAGAGATGCTGCGTTTGCACAGAAAAAAGCAGAGCGAGCCTGTCTGAGGGTTCATCTGAGAGAAAAGTACAGACTCCCTAAGGTAAGCCCCTAGTTCATCATCTCATCTCATTCAGTGGCCAGTTTTCACACACACTGACCACCAATGCAGAGTTCTGAAAATGGCAGATGGCCTTCACTAGCGGTATCCCACTGCAGCTCAGTACAAAAATGGAGGAGGTTGGAGCCATGGTTTTCCCTAGCCACTGCTTCTTTCAGACCATTTTTTCTCTGCTCAGAAGATGAATCTAATGGAAAAATTCTTGTAATCCCTCTTTATGCTGTCAGATGTGAAAGCAATAGAATTGAATATTTAGGCATTTTCTGTGGCAAGCACAACTAAATACTAAAACATTTGCAGCCATCTCTGCTGAACTGTTTAAAGAATTTCCCACTGAAACATCAGAAATGCCAGAAGGAAAGGACACAGCAGTCAGGCAATTAAAAATTAACAAAGTCACCTAGGCTCAGGAAGTGATTCTACAACGTAAACACAAGTTGTAAATCATGTATTTTTCTCTGCAGTGTTAGTTTGAGGCTGTTTCTAACCCCGATCCGTCAAAGGCCATCTAGTGCCATGTTCATAACACTGCATCACTCTTAAAACAATCATTTGCTTGAACCCTAAGGCTAAATTACAATTTGGATGAGAAGTGAATCAACCTGGTGACTTAGACGAAGTTA
>Ga0181612_142577_pt1 | contig 13746 bp, 7 predicted proteins | sample HoacroProtozoa21_FD_119630 | JGI IMG/M metagenome (GOLD analysis project Ga0181612, IMG submission 119630) | Hoatzin crop microbial communities from Cojedes, Venezuel. Combined Assembly of Gp0051906, Gp0051904, Gp0051908 | reverse complement strand
CCTCTATTTTGTCCCCATTTGTAGGTAGCAATTAACCGTGAATGACCTGACTTCTTATCAGTCTGTCTGTCTAACACTTCCTCATTGGGGGATATTGCAGAAATACATACCTTGGCTAACTGATCATCAGCAGCATTGTATTCCTACTCCGGCTCACCATGATGTGATGTGTAGGCATCTACATATCTTACCCAGAGTGCAATGGTTTTGCAATTGCACTCTCGAGTTTGCCAAGTCCTGCCACCAAACAGGTTTACAGTGTATCATCTAGTCATCTGCTTTGTCATTCACTAGCCCACAGCAATGAGACCTTTATGTACCACCCAAGAGATTATTATATAAAGATTTCAGAAGCTGATGGTTCTTCCAGCACCGTAGCTGCAGCCATCAATTTGATGTATTGGCTGCTCCCCCCTTCCCTTGATAGGTTAGGAAGGTTTGCCCAGCTGTTTCAAAGGTGGCTGCTTTCCATTGCAGTTTTTCTTTCACATATCTTGCTGACCCATCACTGAACCATACATTCTGCTCTTGGGTTAATTGCTCATATGGTGGGACGTGCTGTGTGCAAGATGGAGGCAGACAGGGTGGTGGGGACGCACTGTCAATACCCAGGGCAAGTTGTGCTGTTTTCTCCTGTAAAGCACTCACTTTGTTTGGGCTGGGAGATGTAAGTGTAGAAACGCATCATTTCCATTACACAGGCTAGTCTGTTGTGCCTTCCTGATTTACTGACCAGAGTCATTGTACCCACTGTAAGACAGGGAGCCCTGCTGTCAATGACCTTGCCCTCTTGGGTCAGTCTTTCAGCTAGCGCTGAATAAGCAGCCCAAAGCAGTTGTAGTTTTGCGCTGGTGAGGGCAACCTCTGAGACCAAAACCCCAACAGTGTGTTTCACCTGTCCCGTTGCTCCCAGAGGCTCCAATAAGTCACGTCTTCATCTGTTCCTAGGGCTTCAAGCTCAAAAGGCTTAGTGCCTGGTTTTTGGCCTAAAACTACTGTATGGGAAACTACTTTCTTTGCTTGTTCAAAGGTGGCTCTTACCTTTCTGGAAAAAAGTGACTTTTTTTCTTATCTTTTTTTTTTTATTACTGTGTTATATAGTGATCTTAATATCTGGGCCAAATATGGTATAAATTGCCTCCCAAACCTACAAAGACCAATCATCATCTATGTTTCTACCTTACTCTGCATTTCTGCTATATAAAGTAGGGTTTGTTAAGTTGGTTTGGGCATTGTTCTGCGACCTTACTCAGTGCTGCTCCCACTTCTTGTTCAATGGGACCAGCGGTCCCCTCAGCAGTGTGGATAGCATGGTCTGGATAGCAGAGTGATTCACAGTGTGGGGAAGTATTGAAATCTTCCAAACACGGGGCTTCCAGCCCATGGCAAATTGTGGGGCTGTGTGGATACCTCTAGGGCAGTACTGTGAAGGTGTACTGCTGACTGCAGCATGAGGGTGCATATTGCTCCTGTGGTTCGTTAGCAGCTGGAATGCCAAAGAAAACCTTCACTGGATTTCACGCAGCATGCCACAGCTTGGTATACAGCGTGCTGGAGAGGAGTGATAACATTGGACACTGTAGCTCTGAGTGTGAGGCAGCCTTGTTTAGTGATTGTTAACCAGCTGTCATCCTCTGGTAGCTGTCAGGCATTTTCACTGTTCAGGTGGTACTCCTGAAGGGGGGAACAGGCTCTCTGAATAGCTCCAGCCTCTAATAGCTGTAGTCATCTGCATGATCTCTATGTAGCCTCTGGGCAGCCTGTAATGTTTGGATGCAAGCAGTTTTGAAGGAAGCTGCAAATTAGCAGGAGCTGTAACCACTTTTCCCACAGTGACATTATGAACCCCGAAAGAATATTTGCCCCCTGTTGTCATGAAGGTTTCGCCTGCCAACAAGTCATGCCCAGTAATGTATTCATGTACTTGAGCTACCTGCACTTTTTTCCAATAAAAGGCAGGTTCGAACCCAGTTGTAATAGCAAAGAGAATTAACAAGAAGGTTCTTCTGCTTCCCTACCCATTTCCCCCTGCAAGGGATTAATTTTAATCTGTTTATTTTTCATGGATAGGGATGGTTCCCTGTGAATGTCAGTGACCTCAGGCCTGTAACCATTAGAGGCATCACCCACTGGTGGTTGTGACTGCTCCAGTACTGTCAGCAGAATGTAAGGTTTGGTTACCTCCCTGTGGGGTCCCAGCCACCTATTGCAGCCTGGGTGGGGGAAAGATCCAAATCTAGTCAATTGATACGGGTTTTAAATGTGACCCACCAGATAGAAGTCATTCATTGGTCCTGGTGTACTCTCATGGGGAAGCAGAGGATGTAATCAGTCTATCCAATGTCCTGATTTCTTTCTGTGGTCTGGTTTTTCCTTTTACTTGTTTAGATTTTTCCCATAAATAGAAGGTGGTTACCTGTCAATTTTGTCAGGCTGGAATAAAGCTAAAACCATCTCCTTTTGGGTAACTTTTTTCTGTTGTGGAGAATATATCCGCAGAGTATACACAGTATATATTCCCCTGACAGGCAGGAGGTTGCTGCTTTCATGATACCCACCAGCACACAGAACTGTCTGGCATGGAGTAGTCCAGCAGATTCCCTCACAGCTGCTGCTCATGCTGACATACGGCTTCCCAAGCATTAAGTACAAGGCCTCATAGAGCAGACGTGGTTTACCCAAGATCATTAAGTCCTCAAATACAATGTTTTCCACAGAGCTACTAGTACACCTCATGGTTTGTTGAATTTGAAATGGTTGGGCCAGAGTTTAGAGAGGATATAGCGAACGGAACATTTCAGAGCAGGCTTCTTTTTAGTATATATTAAAAAAGGTCTTTTCCAGGCTCATAGTCATATCGTTTTTGAAAGCAGAAGTGCACATAATTAGTATCTGTACAGTAATGTTGTATGGTGAAAAAACTGAGATTATATCTGACCTGAAATTAAATCAGTAATGACCAGATAACATGAAAAAAAGCACATTGCAGTGAAACTTGCTCACCTTTCTTTCTGAAAAGAGTTGATCAAACAAAAGGACACTTTGTCTGCCTCAGTTTTGGACCATGTTCTGCTTTTATCCTTAAAAGTTTGATACTGGCTTTTTTCCCCCATGGGATATAGAATACTCATTGCTCCTTTTTAACTTTTATCTAATATGATCCGTTTCATCTTCATAAGAAACTGAATTGAACAAAGTGAATAGCTACAAAGTTGTCTTCCGTTTTGCTTGTGACAAAGAAAAAAAAAATATTCAGAGCTGCATTTAGAGACCCATTAGTCTTCAAAAGACATCTCAGGTCTTCATCTCAAGACCATCTGGAGGTTGGTCTGCTAGCAGTAGTCTCGGTGTCCTGTGATACTTGGCCTTTTATTCCTAAGGGTGTGTGAGGATAATACAAATAGAGAACACAGTACTACATTATATTATTATATTGATTCATGTATGGTTGTTGCACTCATGATACATATTAGTGGAAATTGTGGGCCTGTGTAGTGAATTGGTGATCAGTTCTTCCACTTGCCTTAGTTGACTTTTGAATCTAATCAGACTGGAAGCAAAATTGCAGTCTTTTTTCTTTTTTAATAGGCATCAGAGCTAGCAACATGTTAAGGAATTGGGAATGGATTTTGGCCATTTGCAAAAGTCAGATCAGTGTGTTGGATGTACTTCTACCATTGTGATAACATTGCAAGTCTTGTTTGTGCATTGTAGCAATGATTGTTTCTGATACTATGTTGTTTCTTTACCATCCTTTTGCCTGCTGGTAAAGGTGTTCCATAGTTAGCTAATGTAGCAAGGAGTTGTCTGTTCATTTGATTAGTTGAGATTATTTCTTGCAGTAGCTGCTGGTTCAGAAATGAATTGCAAGCGTGATTTTGATTGAAGAGAAGCAATCTATTTTGGAGAACTTGCTTGAAGTGACATGGCTTTCCTCAGATATCTGTGCTTCGTCTCAGGCCACTGCATGATCATGGGAAAGCATCTTTGATCTGTGGAAATGTTTGATTCTTTGGTCTTCCCAAGGCTATACTCTGATTTGTACTGAGGTTTGTCCTGTTCTTGCTGGTTGAGAGTAAATTAGCTTCTAGCACCAGTTCCCTCACTTTTTAGATAATAATGTAGTAGAAAACTTGCTGGTATTCCCAGTGGATTCATTATGCAAATATGTTATTCTCACCATATTGTGTTTTGCAGCATTGAGCCTTAAACATTAACTTTTATTTGTTACTTTTCTGTGTAAGTCTAAATATAAAGAAATGTTCCCATGTAACCAATCTTTGTCTTTACTGGAAGTATCCTCATACTTTAAAAGATTTCTTCGTACTACTGTCAATATAAAATCTGTTAGCTGTGCAACATTTAGAGATGAACCTGTAACTGTAGAGGTGGAGTGCACTGTAGTTGGGATGTTTGGCAGCGTATTTTGACCATGTATGTGATCAAGACTGTGTGAACTTTTTGTAAGATAACATGGGGTTTAAGTGATTAACAGGCCTTTAACAGAATCATACCCCATGAGAACTGCGTCACTCGGTCTATGAGCTCTGTTTAAAATGTATTTGAATGCAGTAGTTAACTAAATATTTGTGTAGAATATGGGTTTTCTTTTGTTTGTTAGTTATTCCAGGGTAGTTGCCATCCCTAGCTAGTTTTGTTATTGTCATTGTCCCCTGTTGTTCTATCCCTCCCACACACTCCAGTTGATTTTTGAAATGGCCTTGCTCTAGAAGTAGAAACTGACTAGGTAGAAAACAGATTTAACAGATGTGGTATAGCTCTGTCTCTGCAGAGAAGGCAATTTTCATTACAAATGCTTCCTTTATTGCCATCTCTGATACTTGAACTGTGTAAAATTAAAATTGGAAAAGTATGTTACTAGTGTAAGAACAGTCATGCTGGTGTGTATCTCAAAGATAAAGTGAAATAAAGCTTCAGCATAGTGTAGCAATATTAAGCAAGTGCTCTAGCGTCAGTATTGATGCTTTAGACATTGTAGAAAAACTGCACTGGGGTTCTTACAGTTGCAACGTCACACTCCCTATGGAGAGCTAGAAGTATTGTTTTTTCATGAGGAGAGTACTTCTAGGTGAGATAAGCAGTGTTCTATAGTGTCTTGTGTTGAAACCTAACAATGTGAATTCAAAGCAGCTGGCCTTGAGCAAGCATATTTCATTGTTTTTGTTAGTTTCGGGAGGCCTTCCTCCTAATGCTTTATAGCCTAACATGTTTGGTTTTTTTAGGATCCTGTATGACAGTAAAGAGTAAACAAATAAGGTAGTGTCAAAAAAGTTTCAAAATGAGTTCAGATTGGAAAATAAGCTTTTACAAAAAAAAATGATTTAAAAAAAAGGCATCAGAAACTGCAAACCAAGTATTTTTCTTACCAATACAGAAACGACGTCAAAGTTTTGAAGATGACTTGTATAAAATACTGCACGTACAGTGCTTTCCGAATGTCAAGCTGAAGAGTTTACTGAAAATTACTTGCAAACAAAAAGGATTAATGATTTAACTGATGTCAAACCCAACTCTCTTTATTTGTATAAGTGCAGTTTCCTGTCATGTTGAGGAAATTTGCAGGTTTTTGCTGCTATAAAATGTTCTCGTTATTTAGTTACTCTATTTGACCTCTTTTATTCAGATTCTGCTCTGACTATCCATTTAGTGGACACATTTGTACTAAATGCATTTGCAAAACAGACTATAAATTATTGTTTTAAGTGCTTTTTGAAGAATTTGTATTTCACTGTGAAATACAATATGGAAGTTTCTCAAGGTTGATGTTTTTGGGGATGTTGGTAGTTTCAGCTGTAAGATACTGTCTGTAGTGTTAAGGTTTGGCAATCTTGATGGATGAATATATATGCCAGAAAAAGGGGTAACCATGGATTAAAGCCACCTTTGTCGCTGAAGTTCTTGATGCTACAAAGATTTTTCTGGACGCAAGTTGATGGACCCTTCTGACTGTGGGCAGAGCTGCCTGCCACTCCTGCCTGTTGTTTCCTGTCCCCACGGCTCCAGATCACCGTCCTTCATGTTGGCTCTTACCCAGGCTGACTACTTCTCTGTCTTGCTCTGTCTCTCTGTTTAGCCAGTCTTGACTTTTCATTTCTTCAATCAATTGACTTTCAATGTAAACCATATTTTCTTCAAAGTTGTTACCATTAATTTCTTTCTCACTCTGCTTTGAAATTTGGGCATTTATCCTCTGCTATGATGGCAAGGAAGTTGCGGGAGGGGGGAAGTTAAGGGAAAGATAATTTTCCTTTTAGTTCCTCTAACTGGTTCTGTAACCTGACCTTGTCATGTCAAAACCTTTTATGGCTTGGGGGGGAAGGAGTGCTATTTTGACAGTACGAGAATGTCAGAGCTGTTGTGGTTCGTACTTGTAGTCTTCTTGGTTTGTTTTATTTTTTTCCACCAGTCCCATTTAAAACAATTGCTTGCCAACAAATACTATTACTGGAGGATAATCTCATGTGTTGCCAATTTGAGAGCTTTTTCTTTTAATCTTTTTTTTCTTGGAGGCTTTTAAAAATCATTCTCAGCTTCATAGTTACGTCTTCAAAATATTAATTCAAAACAGTTGTTTACCTATAATTGGCTTTTCTAAACTGGCCTGGTTTTCTATAGTTTTTGTTGTTTCATATTTCTATTCTGTTTATAGTTCATTAGTTTTGTGCCCTATCTTGAACTTGATTTACTTCTGTCCTGCAGTATTTTTGTTTAATACTGAGTATTTTTTCTCCTTGAGCAACTGAGTTGGGGTAATTGATGCAGAGTTTCTGCTTTATTGAAATTTAGAAGGTCACTGTTGAAAACTTCTTTATTCAGACTGACCTGAACTGCTGAATTTGTGTTTTTACTAGATGTTTTCAGGAGCAAATATTTCCAAAGAATGGAATATGTTTTGTAGTAACATGTAAGAGTTATTCTGTTGGTGAGTGCTAAGAAGCTGTATGTTCACAACAGGGCTCTGTCTCCATGTTGTTATTGTGGTTTTCAGCTCTTCTTTGGATGATCTTCAGATCATGAAGATCTCCAGCTGTGTCTTATTTCATCTTCATTCATCCCTGTCAAGACAACTTGACCTACATACAAACACAGTAGTTCACTTAGGACAAGTTTTTAAGTTACGGTGCATGTGTGTATATATTAATTGAATGTATAATCTCTTTTCAATTATAATAGCACCTATTCTGTTATTAGTAATGAATTGACACTTAGACTGTGTCCTTGAAGTTGGTCTTTGAGGTAAGATGTTTGTCAAGCATTACAATGTCTGGTTATTAGTTTTATTTGAAGTTGGGGATGTTGGATTTTTTGATTGTTTTTTAATGAGTGAGTAGCAGAAATTGCCACTAGCTGACCTTGCTCTGTACTGCAAGTTGAAATTTCACTTGGGGCTAGGTAGGCATAGTCACATATAGAAGTGACTTGCTTTGTTTGACAACTGCATAACTACTTCAGTGAAATCGAAGTCTGAATAGTTTTGTCAGTCGTTTAGTGTGAGTAACGACCTGTTTCTTTTAAAATCTTGGAGCGTGATGTGGGTTGACCATGGCTGGCTGCCAGACCCCCACCTAACTGTGCTCTCGCTCTCCCTGCTCAACAGGGCTGGGGGAGAAAATAAGATAGAACAGCTCACGGGTCAAGATAAAGACTGGGAGACCGCTTGCCAATTACTATCAGAGGCAAACAGACTCAAGGAAGATTAGTTTGATTTATTGCCAATTAAAAACAGAGTAGAATGGTCTCTCCATGTGCTGCAACTTCCTTCAGGGCATTTCCACCTGCTTTGGCATGGTGAGCTCCACAGCCTGTAAGGTGGATGTCTGCTCCAATATGGGGCTCTCCAGGGGCTGCAGCGGAATCTGCTCCAGTGCCTGGAGCACCTCGTCCTCTACTTCAGTGGCCTTGGTGTCTGCAGTGCTGTTCCTCACACTTTTTGCTCACTTCTCTCTCTCACGCTGCTGTGCAGCATCTTCACCTTTCTTAAAAACTCTTTCCTTGAGGTGCCACCACCTTGGCTGAGGGGCTCATCTGTGCCCTGCAGTGGGTCTGCTGGAGTCAGCCATGTGCAGTGCAGGGCAGCCCCTGCCTCCTCACAGAGACCGCCCCTACAGCCACCCTACTGCCAGCACCTGGGCACGTAAGCCTGGTAAGACTGTCAATGATAATTCAAAACTTGATGTTAAAAATAATATGGATAATCCATTTTGGGGACACTTGTTGTGCATGTTGGTTTACACGATCTTATAGAATGAGTTGTATAGAACTAGTTAAATGATTTGGTGTTTCCTGATTGTGTTTGCACATACATCTCTTGCAGCTGAAAATACCTGGTGAAGGGTAGAATAACCATTAGTTTTCTTCACAGAATTACAGAACAGTCAAGGTTGGCAGGGACCTCTGGAGGTCATCTTGTCCTACCACCTTACTCAAGCAGGACAACCTAGAGCAGGGTGCCCAGGACCATGTCCAGATAGCTTGTGAAAATCTCAAAGGATGGAGGCTCCACCACCTCATGGGGCACCTTGTGCCAGTGCCTGGTCACCCTCACAGGTAATCCCTTCAGTGCTTGAGCACCTCTCCCAGTTGCTGTGATTGATCAAGAGTGGCCTTGCAGTCACATAAGCAAGTTCCCTCAGCACTCATGGGTGCACCCAATCAGGGCCCATAGACTTAAGTATGTCCAGTTAGCTGACGTATTTCCTGATGTGATAGAGGATGTATGTCTTCCTTGCTCGAGACTTTCCTGCTGGTGTCCTTGCCTGGGATGTGACAAAGTGATGATATTTAGTAGAACCTTTCCTGTCATTTTCTAACATAAGAAGGGGCCAAGTGATTGGTTCAAGTAAGGTTCGTTGTGTGCCTCTACATGGACATAAAGCATTTTATGCAGTAATTCAGTGGGTTTTATTTATTTCAATGGTGATGGTTGCTGCTGTTATCAGTATCAGCTCCTGCTTTGGCTTAGCTTTTGTCTAGTATGTGAGTCAGCTGTTTGCCTTAGAGCAGTGTTTTCTGTGTGTCAATCTAGTGTTGGTCTACAAGTGAAGAATATGGTTCTATCAAAAATGTGGTATTTAGGCCAAGGCACATGCACTAGGCAGGTGGATGGTCAGTTACTTCAACCCCTGTAGCTCTTGTCAGCTGCATTTTTGCACAGATAACTTGAGTTCTTCCTTGCCTGCTCTTCAGTTTCAAACAGGAGCTTTGTTTGTGCGTACTCAAAGAATGTCCTCTGAGCCAAATTAGAACAAATATTATTGCAGTCAGGATTTTTGTCTTTGATATAACATAGCTTCCCAAAAAGGGATGGTAGCACAGACTTTGTAAAGGAGCAAACTAGTTCTCATCTTAAAAGCTGTTATAGTATCTTCCATATCTGAATCCCTAAGGCCATTTCCCTTGCTATGTGTGAGTTGTCAGGTTTTTTTTTCCTTGCTCTTAATCTTTGAGGTGTCTGTAGCAGATCTTAAGAGCACACAAGTTATAACTTTCTATGAACTATACCCTAGTTATTCCTTTCTTTCAAGGGAGGATTAGGGAAAATTAGATTGTTTCAGCTTAATCGCACAATATCAGATAGAATTAGGCCTGGCATATGCAGTTTTGTGACTCTCATTAACTCATTTGCAAGCCACAACTTTCTTTTAGAAGTGAAGCCTGTCATGTATCCACATGTAGAAAAACAATTTGATTGGTAGTATAATGAAACTTCAATAGTTATGTAAAATACAAAGCAGTCATGCTGCATTGTGGACAGAAAGAATAGTACACCTAGTAAGGGAGTACTGTGGTGATACTTTGATGTGAGTTTTTGATTTCCGTCAGATTCTAAGTCAGTTTGTCTTCTGTAAGTTTTTGTGAGCTGTGTCAAATTGTCCTTAATTTCTCTGATTTTGCTAAAATTTTAATGCTTTTGTATCTCTAGTATTTTTTGAGGTTCATTTTGTAGACTGAGTGCAGCAGCTGCTTAGGAGGTACCCTGTAGTTTTGGGCCTTCGTTAAGTGCTGTGTTGACACAGCACTGCCTGCTCTCAAATATACATACTGAAACTTTCTCAGGGTGAGATATTTGGGTGGTGGTGTGGTGCATACTGCTTGGAGGAGTACCTCGAGCATTCTCTTCAACATCGGGAACTAATGAGAGCATGTTCTGTTAAGTTCTGTCTCTGCTCGGGCATTAGGGGAGGAGCTCATCAGTTACTGTTGTATAGTGCTACCTGACAGTACCACTCTTCTCTAAAACAAAACTAAAATATGATTTACTTGATTTGATCTGCTAGCTGGTGTTGCATGTTTAGTTAGCTTGTTTTGCTTTCCAAGCAGTCTGCGAATCCTGATAAACCTTAGGAGTGGTAGCATCACATCCAGTGTTCATAGTTTTGTTAGAGCTTTTCACTCTTTGTTGGTGAAACTCACACTGATTGTTTTGCGAAGACCATTGCTATAACTCTCATTTCGCTATCCATGGTACAAATCCTTTATTTTCTTTGATTAAATCAAGCATGTCTGTCTTCTTGTAATAAATCTGGCCACTTTGAGTCATCTTTAAATAAAAATAAACCCTCCGACATAATCTGTATTTGCTCACCTGTAGGGCCACAAGGGAAAAAAAAATGGCAGTGCAAGGTGCTCATTTCACTGTGACGTCTGTCTCAACTGAGCTTATTTAGTGAGTGCAACTTGCCTTGCTCATCCTGCTTAGCAGATGTTCTGCAAGGCATTCTCTTGTCCTGTTTAAATAGGTTCCTTGATCAAAATTTACCTATTTTATTAAGATTATAATTTCTGTGTGAAAGCTAGGCAGGAGCTACTGGAAGACACAGAAATAACACACTCTATCTGTAAAGTATCCAATGTGGAGATTTGCCAGGTGTAAAGCACTTGAAACTAAATCACTTCAGCATGAAAACAGTCAGATATTCTAATCCTTCTTACATGCCCCTCTCTTAGACGTTTTGTGGTTACAGGAGAAGAATTGTAGCCATGATGTTAAATTTCCTTATTTTTTCTGTTCATCTGCGAGTTGCTTATCTAGAAAAGTAACCCGCAGTGGCTCTTCTATTTGTCTAATAGCGGTAAAGTTTGAGGCTGGGAATGTCTGTGGCAATGAATTTATTCTTGTGCCATAAGCAGGCTGAGAACTCTTCATAACTGATTTTGCTGTAATAAAAGCTAGAGGCATCTTAAAGTGTGATGATTGTGGAGAGGTCCTTCTTCTAGAGATAAATTTCTGACTCAAGAAAACAAAGTATGCAGGTGTCACTGAGACCTTTTTGAGATTGGAAGCAGTGTAAACTCAGGATGCTTCTTGAATACTGCGGGACGGTGGAGTGGAATGAGGAATTTGAAAGAATAGGTATTTTACTCTTTCAGGCATTTGGGTGACCTTTGATGCACTTGTCAGCTCTTACGCCAGCAAAGCAGTAAAGAAATGGTGGCACTCAATGACTGAGGGATAACCCTATTTTAGGGCAAAGCAGGAAATTTTGCTGTCAGTACTGAATTAAAAGCTCCACTGTCATTGCATTGGCAGAGCTGCAGAAGGTATCTGATAATTGAAAACACATGTATGAAGCTAAGGGCATGGAAGGAGCTTAATGTGTATTTCTTTTTCAGTGTCTCTGTGAGGAGCAGTTGGACAGAGCAAGACTAACATTTTTAGAGAATGGAAAATTGGGATTTACATAAGGTTTCGTCTGAAATGCAGAAATGTAAAAAAATTAAATTTGAACAGTAGAGACAGTGGTCTTGGCAAGTGCTTCACAGGGTGATGTGATGAACTGTTCCACCCTTACAAATACAAGTAGATAGTATTGTGTACATTGTTGTACATTGTTGTTCCTTTTATAGAAATGTATCAGAGTTATGAGAACTGTTGTTTTCCACAAAAAAAGTGTGTGGTTCAAGCATCCATGTTTACAGGCATTGATTGCATGTAGGTAGTATGTTACAGTGTTACATGTAGAGCTTCAGAGCTGTGCTTAAACTGTACGAAAGTTCTGTTGAGCATCTTTCTTCTTATATTTATTCAAATGTGAACATATCAATACGAGTGCCTAGGTATGTGTTGTTGCTAAATACATTACACCATAACTATTTTTGAAGTGATAGTATAGTCCTGTCTCTTTCTGATTTTCGTTTTTGTAGTTAATCCCTGTGTATTACACAAAGCAGATTTGCCCAGGCAGGAGACGTTCTGTTCAGAACTCTGATTAATAGGATGCATAGACTGAGGAAAATGGGATATGTTTCAGGTGCTTAAGGGGAAGAGATTTGTATAACTGGAGATGGACAGAATCACCTGTTGAGAACTGGTCTTGTCTTGTGTCTCTTTGCCCCCCCCTGAAGAAGTGTCCCTGAAGAGATTGGTGGTGGTGGCCATTCTACAAGTATGGGCACATGTTGGTCCCTTCCCCCAGCATTACAGCGTCTGAGAAGGTGTTTGTCAGGAAGATACGTGCAGGAATAAAAAACATATGTAAAAATCAAGTTATGTTAGCATTCTACTATTAATACAGCTTCTGTGAAATCTTTCTAGGACTACCTAGTCCATAATATGCTTGAAGAGGGACTGGTGTCAAACAAGAGCCAGATTTGCATAGGTTACATAGTAGAACTGCATGAAGTAATTACAATACTGAGCTTGGCCTGTAACAGCTGTATATTCTTTATGTGTGTATGCTCCGGGATGTGACCAAGTTCAGGAAATGATCCTGTAGAGTAAGGAGCTGCTGCGCAAGGGTACTGTCCCTCCTTTTTACCACTAGTGTTGGTGGGGATAAGAATCCTACATAGCTCTGTTTTGGCAATATATCACTGTAGAAAACTGGAGAAACCCTTCAGCTGAAGGTGTACATATATGGAATGAAACACAATGATCTCCAAATTCAAAATGCTTTCTAATCTAATTAGGTATTCATAATCCCTCACATTCCATCATACTAGTAGTATATTTTTTGCATGTAATAGCTGCTTGTCAATTCCTTCATTAACAAATAATAATCTGATTATTTTTAGCAATATTCTAACGTGATAAATGTTCATCACTTTAGAAGCTGATACCCCATATAGCTTGTTCTGTACCTACCTATTTAACAGTTACTGACTTAAATTGCTTATTCCCAGATTTCAGTACGTATGGGGGGTAAAAGTTGCTGAAAATGTTCTGTATAAACAGTGGTAAATTTGTATGTGTGTATTCTTCATCTCTTTCACAGAAATTGTGGGTGCAGGAAGGTATCTGTGGAAGACCTGGGAGTAAGTAGCGTAGAATATCTCTTAATAAGAACAGGACTTCAGAATATACTGTCTTGATTGCTTGAGCTACTCTCTTTCATTCTTTCTATTGCTGTAGAAATGAGATTCTTGGAAGATTACAGAGTCTTAGTCTAATAGTTTAGAAGCTTAGGCATGTGAGGAAACCATTACATGTGTCCGGAAAAATGAAGTCAAGATTGTTCTTGTACATACCAACCTAAATTTTTTGGTAGTAGACTTTTTGACCTGAAGAAAGAGTTTGTGTGCTCACATTTTTATTTGCAATCCCATTCTAACCTATGCTGATATCCTAATCTCGTGCCTGCTACATAAAAACAACATGACTACTTGCTGTTTTTTTTTCCTCTTAATTCAACCCACACTTTATTCAGTTTAAATGGAGACTCTAAGAAGCGTGAAAAACTGTCATTTCACATTTCCCCCCCCCCCCCCCCCCCCCCTTTTTTTTTT
>Ga0181612_173221_pt1 | contig 13747 bp, 7 predicted proteins | sample HoacroProtozoa21_FD_119630 | JGI IMG/M metagenome (GOLD analysis project Ga0181612, IMG submission 119630) | Hoatzin crop microbial communities from Cojedes, Venezuel. Combined Assembly of Gp0051906, Gp0051904, Gp0051908 | reverse complement strand
CCTCTGTTTGCTGTTCTGTTAAACTGCCCTTATCCCGACCCACTGGTTTCTGCCTGTTTCTTTCCATTCTCCTCCGCACCCCGGCAGGGGGAAGAATGGCCGCGTGGCGCTTTTGTTGCCAGCCACAGCCAAATCATAACACACTTAAAATAGCCTTTTCACTTAATAATACATTGAACAAAACTAATATTTCTACTTTTCTTTTCCTTACTCTTTTTGATATTCAGTATTTAAGTAACAGTAGGTGTACATTTTTTAGAATTTAAAGAGACGCACATGGCAAAAATGGTGACTAGATAAACTATGTAACTGCTTTCTTGAATGAAATTGAGTGATTGATTTACTTCTTTTTATTTTCTCTCAGTTTTTTCCTACCCTTGAAGACTAAATTTTGCATACCAATATACTTAAGCTATGTTTATTTTAGTTCTCTTCTTGTGAAATCTAGAGGAAACTTAAAAATACTAGAAAAATGTTAGGGCGAAAAAGCCTTCAAAAAATCAAATTATTTTATTATACAAGACACAGCTTTCAAGAAATAGCACACTCTAAACTCAACTGCATAGCACTTTTAGTGTTTGCTCTAGGATCTTCCTAAAATGGTCTCAGAAGAGAAAAAACAAATAAAGCCTCTAAAGCCTCTTGCTTTTTGCTGTTATTTAGGATTTCTTTTGGAAGGGAATAATATAGCTGGGAGTTCATCAGAACTTGTCATGATAACATGCTAAATGATGATTTATGGCAACAATAGTATTTTAGTTTTAGTATTCTAATAGCATATCTGGATACAGTAATCTTTCTGCCTAAACGAATGAGAGTCCTTTCATGCTCCTAAAATGTATCTTTATATCTTTATTTTCCCAGGAAGAAAAAGGGAAAACATGATTTCTCTCTGGAATACCATATAAAGTTCCCTTGCAGGGGAAAACATCTATACAGAAAGCGGACACCATGCACTGTATTTTGGAGTGAAGGGCAAAAAATGGAGGAAAAATATGTCTACCAAGTATTTCTAAAAAAAACCCCAATTTTTTCTGCTGCAAAGTTCTCCTTTATTGGAGAATTATTTCCTTAGAAAAGCCTGCTAATGTGAGGGGAAGATAAGAGAAGAGGGATGTTTCCTGGCAATCTATAGTACAATGATATCTCGAAGTCAACAATAATGTCAAATTTCATCATTTCCCTGCACCTCTTCTGGGGAAAAACCACAAGCGCTTTGGAGTTTTCCTGCATCAAGACTATAGGTGTTTAGAGGTCTAGATGCACTGACCTCAAACGTCAGAATTATAATCATTTTTGCACATATCTGCATTATAATTACATGTACACAGAAACATCTGGTACAGCTGATGTGCTCTATTACTGAATATTGTTTATTACCAAGAACAAAGATATTTTTCACTTTGACTTCTTCATTATTTGGAGACCTTTTGCTGATAAAGCAAATTTGAGAGATATAAATGAGCCTTTGCATGCCTTTGAACTTGCTAAAAATGGAGAACACACATTTTATTTCAACGCTCTTATCCTTACTAAAAACTAGTTGCATTCAATGAATTTTGGCTCCTTGGGGGGCTAATTCAATAAGTGAGAATGTATGTATTCTCCTTGTGTTACAGCTTTGCTATTTGAAGGAAAATATTAAGTTTTACACTATCTAACATGGGCCTTTATTTTGGCATACCCCAGTTTCAAGTGACCAGATACAAAGCTCTTAAGCTGCCTAAATACTTGGCAGCTTCTCCAGAGCTCACTGTCCCGAGCACTTAACCTTAGCTAGTGGTCTCACTGTACCAGTATAGCTTTATCATCACTGATCTTGTTAGGTTCTCCACTACACAACAAAAAGAGCAAGCCTGTGAGGAAGACAGGATGGTCCATCGTTTGTCATGAAATGAGAACTCAGGGTGCCCCATTAAATGCTCAGGTAACACATACAAAATGAAACAAAAAAATCATGTTTAACCTATGAAACTTAGAGGTACAGGACATCATGGAAATCAAAAGCACACATAAGTTCAAAAAGTGATTTGAAAAGCTTCAGGAGGTTGTCAAGAATTGGTGGCTATTAAGCGTGATAAGATAAAGAGCCCGTATTGCTTCATACTTTTCCTGAAAGGATCACACGTTATAAGAGGAAAAAAGAGTCGTTTCATTTGCCTAATATTGATTCTAAGAACCATTATTAGCGAAAGAAACATTTAGTCATTTGTCTGATACACAATCCGTACGGAAGCATTGTTCTTCCCTATCAATGGTTTTGTTGTTTGACTACAATGACATCAGAGCAACAGTGATCCAAGTAATTTCTATTGCATAGAAATGGCATCTGTCATTATTCTCATCCGCTTTGGAAAGGAGATTATTTCCATTAACCACATTTTAATCCACATAATAATGTTAAAAGTCAGCATTAAAAAGCTTCTGTAGTTACAGACTGATTTTTTATTCATATTCTCACTACTAGATACATCTCCATTGCTAGAGAAATTAATCATTCCTTCCTGTTTTTCATGTTTCAGAATAATCTGCTTCAAGAGTTCCTGACAATACATATTTAGGGTAATTAGCTCTACTCTGATTCCTTGTGATCGTATTTCATCTTCAGCAAAGCACAAGGACTGAAATTCTACATATTCCGCTTCTTTGAACAGCTGTTACTGATGATTTTTTATACCACTGATATTATCGTTCCTTTGTGTGCCCAAATATGATGTTTCTTAGAAGCCTGGGGTACACTGATTAACTAATGGAAAGAAATGGTGGCATCTTCAGTAAATACGTGTAAACAGTCTCTGTGGAAAAGGTGGCTGATTTCTGATTATTTCCTGCAGAAAACAGAGAATGTTAAACCCATGATATTTGTTATAAGAGAACTCAGGCAGTTTTAAGGCTGTATCCTTACAGTGAAATTCTTTTTAACTGGAAGATTCTCGTTTTTTATTAAAATCCAGGCTGGTTAAAATTGAACTCTCTCTTGTACTAAGTGATTTCAGCAGCATCAGATGAGCCCTACTACATAACAGGTTTCAGGTACTTCAGGCTCCCTGCGGTAGAGGCAGGAGCCTAAACTCTCTGCTCTGCATCTTGAACCAGCAGGCCCAGCAGTTCCAATAGAGTAACCTGGAAGTCAGAAAGTCCTCTGGTTTCTTTAGAAACACAAGAATAGCAGTCTCAGGCAACCACAGCCCAGGAAACGTCATCTCAGCACAGAAGTGTTTGTTTCATTGATAGCTAAACAATATTTCTTAGCCTGTGTTGCTTGTGAGATGTTTTTGTCTTTTGGTTTTCATTTGGGATTAATCCAGATTTAAACTTATCAATATTTTTGAATCAGAATTCTCAAGTTCAGGCCAAGTCCATTAGCAGTTCTAAAATTACTAACCTCAGAATGTTCAGAAAGTGGACGAGTAGAAGAGAGAAAAGTCACTTCAGGAAAACCTAGGAAAAGCTGACATACATTGCAGAAAAAAATAGGCATGAACAAGATATTTTGCTTCAGTATTTATTTCCAGAAAAATGAAATCTCAAAAAGGGTGAATTATTGTAACCTGTACTTCTCATTAGATATAAACTGGTAAGGGGGAAGTCAGTATTGTCTAAATTTGGGGCTGATCCAAGAGCTATTACTGAAAGTCAGACTGATTCTATACCAAATGGACTACTCCTGTATGTAACAGCAGCAGCATTCTCTATTGAATATATCGCAGTCTAGTCTGTGAATACAAAATATTTTAGTCCTTCTGATCACTGACTCTCTTCTGAAGACGGGAGATCTTGTAGCACTGATGAATGGTATTTCAAGGACTATCCACTTTGGCTACCAGTATGGCTCTGGAACACAAATTTCTAATTCCTGCAATACGAATATAGATACAGGCCTACATGTTGACTCATATCCATTGACGTGAACATCTTACCATTAGTAGTTCCACTGGCTTTAGTAAGACTCCTGTGAGTAGCCTAACTCAATACATTAAAGCTTAGAAGTCCAAAATAGCTATAGACATGAAAAATTCACCAATAAAATGCCTCTGTCTGTTGCTTCTTTTATAACATCTACAAATTCTGAGCTTATTAAACTTAAATGAACCTAAAGGTTTCATCTGCACTGTTCATTGGATTTTCTCTGTGTGCCTGTGTGCCACAGCAGGAGAGATGCATGCCTTTGCAATTTTAATATTTCTAAACATCTGGCATTTCCTATATGAGTTCACAGAGTATTTGCAGTGAAAGCCTAAGGAAAAGAAAAGAAACTCTAGTTTAAAACAAGTTTCCAGAAATAAATCTCAACTATCAGTATTCTCTGCAACGTAACATTTTCAGTAATGTACCTATTTCTATTGGAGGTGTTTTTAAAAAAGTGAATTAAATTAAATTGAACAGATAAATTCCAGCAGTGCGGAATGGTCTAGCAGAGAACATATATCCCTGTATAATCTTTGCTTGCACTCTCACAAGATTACCACATTTACAAATTTAAAACCAGACCTTAAGGAGAGATTTGGAAATTACACGCACAGAAACACATATACACACAGCCTTTCATCTCTACCTTTGCAGATTTATACAGAAAAATACAAATACATGTCATCTAGCAGCACACTGGAACCATGTCATCTCTTACTTATTAGAATTTACAAATCAGTAAAACCAAAGTTCAGATAATTCTGAAGAATGACCAAAAAAAAAAGAGACCAATTCTTATTTCAGATAAGAAAAGGGATGCAATTCCCTTCTTATTAAAAGTCTGTGGAGAGGGAAAAAAGAGAAAGGCCTATTTCAAAAATAATTTTGTGATTAATATTTAAAATAACATGTTTATTATAGGATTCATAATGGACTTTTTTATTGTCCTCTGAATATTTGATTCTGGCATAGGAAACCTATGCACCCTGAAAGTAATTATAGATGTACCAAGCAAATGTTTTTCTCCATTTGGTATTTTAATTAGTTTAGTGCTTTGTTTTTACTGCTTTTCATGAAAACTGGTCAATGACACATCGACTGAAAGCATTATTCAATTCCGCATGTCCATTACTTTCAGGATGATTATATTTAGAAACCACCTTATTTCACCCATCGGATAATGCCTCTTGAACTCATTTAATTTCCTAAGAAAGTATGTAACTCTTAAAACATTACAGAAATTAAGGCCCTCAGGCATTAACAGATATAAACTTCGACATTTTAATGTTCACCATAATTGAGATAAAAGTTGTAAGGTATAAGCACATCTTGCACATGTGCCTTTTGCGAACACAGCAATGACTATTCCTGGAGCTATATGTTTACTGTTTTGACTTTCAGTGGTTTCTTTTGTTTTGTTCTAAGTAGTTTTAGCCCATTTATCTGCCTGTCGTATATTCTTTTTATGTAAAACTTCAGGCTCCTTTATACATGGTGAAGTCCTAACTTGCAAACAGCTACAGCTGTGCGTGTTAGCAGAGTTAAAATGTTATGAAAGATCTTTAAATTTGTATTTTCAACCAAAACTGAGGTGAAGATAATTTGTTTGCCAAGGCAATTGGGCAATTAACATTTCTTGCAGAGAGTGAAAGGTTTTACAAAATAAATCCCCGAATTTAGTGTGGTTAAGTAGCTCACTCTTACCCAATTAATCAGGAAAAAAAAAAATCTCACCTACTAGAACAAGAATTCTGGATTATAGAATTAAATGGGCTCTGTATGTGTCATACAGTTTCCTCCAAATAAGTAATACAGTCTGCAGTTTCATTATCTCCCTCACTGTCTCACATCCACAGTCCCTTTGATGATTTATGCTCAGACTACTTATCACCAGAATGCACTTTCAAAACACAGCACATTTCAGGCTTCATTTACTTGATTGTGAAGTAAAGGAGAAGACCAGAGGGTAAATAGGGAAAGTGGTAGTTCATAGTTCCCAAACTTCAGTTTTATGGAACCAAAATCTGACATCAGAATAGCTATGTTATTCCTCCCAACAGAAGAACATTTATGTACCGCAGAAATTATGCAGTGGTTTACAGACGTAAATATACTAGTTGCTTTCCAAGACCTCACAAATGCATGCTTTGTCAACCACAGACACCAAACCACACATCACAATAAATTTTTCAGATTTTCATCAAACAATTGAATTCTTTCTTCCACACACATTCTGAATGCAAATCATCAGTTATTGTTATTCCTTTTTTCTTTGAATGCTCTGATTAGCAGAAAAATGGCTAACGTCATTTGAATAATCATAAGGCTTTAAAGTTACTACCCTAATTGAACTGAGCAGGGGAAACTCACTCCTTCCAAAGTTATTTTTCAAGCAGTGTTTACACTTGGCCTGCTCTCCTTCAAGTAAAATAGGTAAACCTCAGCTGCATCTCTGCTGCCTCCTTTCATCACCTCTTTATGTAGCTGCAGCTGGTGGGAAAAGTCATCTTTCCTCTCACAGTCAATTTCCAAAGTGTACGTGGGCTGGAAGTATATTGGTCTTAAAGGAACAGCCAGATGTGGAGCAATACTCCAGAAGTGAGCATGACCAAGCAGATTGACCACAGCTGAGATATCCTAAAGATACCTCCCTGTGCCAGACGATTTCTTCTATAGCCAGCCTGTGAAGGGTTTAAAAAAATACAAGTAGTAGAACCTGTTTTTCCAAGGAAGGGAGAAAAGCAATATAAATCTAATCCAGTAGAGCTGCATTTTATCTCTGTCTCACATGTGCACAGGGAAAGTGAGGTATAGGGCAGATGCATTGATTGAATAATTTTAATTCCATATTTCTCATTAATATATTGAATTTTACATTATTTAGCTAGAGACATTATAAATTTATGACTTTTATCAATTGAGGAGAATTACGGACATATCCCTTGCAGTTAACTATCAATTTGGCAGTTAAAGCAGACTCAATAGATTCAACCTCACACAGAAGTGTGTGAGAAAAACAGCAATCCTTCCCAAATTACAGCATTTATTTTCCGTAGGTAAAATTGAATCTGATGAGGTTTTACAAGCAAATTGGTAGCTAACTTCACATCACTGTAATTATAAAATTGGCCTCCTTTCAGAAATTCAGTAGGGTTTGGGGTTTTTTTTTTGAACCTGATAACATTATTGAAGTTCCTTTGGATCTACATACATATACACTTTCATACATATTTGTCTCAACCCTATGTATCAAATGAAGAAGATGACCAGGAATTCATTGTTTATTAGAACACAAAAGATAGGAGTTCAAAGGCAGCAGAATTAAAACAGAAAGTGATAATTTTTTCAATAAGCTGCAGCTAGAACATGGACCTCGTTGCTGCAGAACATTTAGATGCCCTAAGCAGTAAAAGTCCTCATAAAGGATGTAAACAAATTCACAGAAGAAATTTCCATTATTTATCCACCAAAGACCATCTATCAAGCAGGTCTATCAAGGTCTATGTAAATATTACATCTAGCATAAAAAGTCCTGGATTGTCAGAAGCTAGAGGGGAAGTTTCAGTCTGTTCTCGTCCTATATACATGAACTCCATAGTGATTTTTGCTAGAGACGGGAAGCTGAAGTAAAATGAACACTTTGATGTGACCCTTGTTAACCATTACTGTTTTCTTAACTTAGATTTAATAATTTAAATGTAGCTGAAACATCAATCTTCTTTTGAAGATGTGATAGAGGAAAGACTTGGTTAAACAAGCAATCAGATGAAAAATTGTACACACAATGTTCTTTATAATAAACATTTCCTTTTAAATAAGGCTGAAGCATAGTGTTTTCCTCAGGCAATTCCACATTGAATGGTCTGTTACATATGATTTCCATATGCCCTTATATTAGTGAAGTGGAAATAGATGCTGTCTTCTGTTTGATGTTCCTTTTTTCACACTGATTTTTTCCTTCCATTACACTCAATGGGACTAAAATGCAGATTAACTTTCTCTCATTGAAACATTAGCAGTTCCTCTCAATTGTCTTCATCTGTTGAAAATATAGAAGAAAAGTAATAGCTTGTTCCTTTTACACCTGTCAAGAAAATAGGGAAGCTGACTACCTTTTGAATGAGGCGGTTCTTTGCTAATGGTTTAATTCTCAAAACCTTTCAGACTGGGGTCACTTCAGAAAAAAAAAAGGTGATTCTTATTCTTAAAGTCTTTATTTTAAAGAAGAAAGAAAAAAGGGGAAGAGACTATCCAAAAAGAAAATTCTTTAAGCATGGGAAACAGTTACAACTTTCTTGATATACTAGGTTTTCAAATAATGAGTTGCAACAGAGGCACACAGCAGTGAGCAGGGCTTTCCTCTGAGCCCTGCCTACATCCTACCAACCAGCTATAAATCTGCCAGTTCGCATCCTTTAGCACATTTGTTGGATATTCTTGGGACACTTCAATACTGCATGGTCTTTAATTTTGTAAATTATTTGCTAGGTGTACATATGTTATTTAAAGACAAGCAAAAAAGATCTACTTATTCAAAACAATTTTATTTAAATAAAATAGCACATGTTAAAATGTCACATGTTAGAAAATGTCACTCGGGAAACAGCAAGGTTGTGTCCAGTTTCCTATTCAGTTAACACCAGGGAAACACCAGCAACCAGGAGCACTACCAGCAGGATCTGCGGGTGGAAATCAGGCAGTTAAGGCTGCGCTTGACACAAAGAGGGCACGTGGTGTCCCAGAGGCTTTGCTCAGGGCTGCACCTTACAGCCAGGGCTGGCATAACAAAGGTGGCTCCACAGGTCCCCTGCCCTGCCTGCAGTGACCCCAGGGTTGGAGGCCTCATCCTGCACCCAATGGCAGGACATGGCCATTCACCACTCGGGGACCAGGGCTGTTCCACACCAGGTGCCCTTCTTGAGGGTGGGCAGAGGGCAGCAGCAGCACGGCCTGAAGGGAGTCGAGGCTCTGCACCGGCAGGTGGAGGACCAGGGGTGAAGAACAGAGATAACAGGCTCCTTATGGCAATTCTAAAGTCCAGAGCCTAAGACACATATAGCATAGGAAGAGGAACGAGCATGTGGGCTTAAGCAGGCATAAGGTTGCTTGTGACTTCTGGGAGAGGAAGGTGTCTCTTTCTCCCCCTTGATATATTCAACTGAAAAACAAGTTCTGACAGGGGAAGCATTTGGGCTGGCTGTGCCAGATCCCCAAATCAGAACAACACAACAAAGAGCAATGGGTGTGTCATGATTTAACCTGGGCTGGCAACTAAGCACCACACAGCCTCTTGCTCACTCCCCCCCGCCCCGGGACAGGGGAAAAATGGGAAGGGTAGAAATGAGAAAACTGGTGGATTGAGATAATGTAGGACAAGTTACAACATGTGGGCATTCACCTTTTGTTTATAAAGTAAGTTTTCAGAAAAAAAATACATTCAGGAAGTTCTAACAGTGTAAGGCCAGTAACCTTTATACTAAGTTACATGTTATGAAGAGAAGGGCAATTTGACTATATCCTCTGACAGTATTTAAGTGAAATTACGCTCCCTCCTCTGCCTGGAGATTGCTTGATGGACTTTATTTCACCACAGGGATATGTTTATAGCTCAGAAAGGATGAAGAGTGTTATTACCACTGTAAAAATCTAACACCACAGGATTAACCTGAACGAATCAACACACTTGAATTTTAACTAATCAATGTATTTTGTTTCTTCAGATTAAAACTAGTGAGATATAGTTGCACTTAAGACATCCTAAATCAACTTTAATACTTCTAAAGAAAGTTTGTTACATCTGTAAGTAGCAACTCTGCAGAAAACATAAAAACTCCATTACAAATCAAGCCAGACTTACCAAGAGCACCCAATACCATTGTGCATTGTTCCTATAGTCAAAATAATTTAAAGTTACACTAAGAAATGGAATAAACAAAGTTACACTTTTAGCTTTGAGCAAGAATCTTAAAACTTTCTTAAGTAATATCTTTTACTGTCTGATCACAAAGCGGAAATTTAACAGTAAGTCTCTGTGCTGATTTCAAGTACTTGCAACTAAAACGTTCATGGGGATTGTCAGATAATTTGAAAATAAACACACAAGAAGCTTAAATAGCTACACTTGTTATTAATGATTTTGATACGAGTTTGTGGCTCTGATTCACAAGCGTTATTTCTAAACATACAAAAGATTTTTGAAGTAATGCAAACTTACAGATTCATTTTCCTCTGACCAGAAACAATAAAATTGTTCTACTCTTCCCAGAGCAATCCTTAAAGGTGCGTTGACTATAGGAGGTGGTCTTTTCAACTCTGCAGGTGCATATTCTCATTACACAAACCAGTAACTGAGAAATGATTAAAATAAGAGGCAAGGGGAAGCATATGGTCGTGGAAATCTTGGAATATTCACAAATTAGAGTTTGCAGGTGGGTAACCTCTCTGAAGATTTTAGTACGCAAACACTCACTACTTAACTAAATTGTTAAAGGCTTGCTGCCAGCTACTTGGAGTCTTTTGTGTAATAGGTTCCATGTTCAGCAAGGGAGGGAGGCTATTCACAAGTAGTCAATGTGTATTACATAAAATGTGTTGTAAATATACTATTTAAATTTAAAATAACATGATTTAGACCAACCTACTTGATGAAGAGTCCTCAGAGGTCACTAAAGCTTTGATTTTCCAGTTAGCTTATTTTATAGCTAGTGCTTTAGAAGCCATCAAAACCATAACGAGATAGATCAATCAGATTGCTTTTATTGGTCTGCTGCGTACAATTCAATATAGTCAACAAGCATATCTACTGAATCAGACTTTGGAGGAATTTGCATTGTATCGTGGAATAGCTTTAACCTTGAGACTACTAGAAAAATCAACAGTTCGATAATTAATAACGTGAATATGTATTTTAATCTAACAGTATAGCTAATTAGAACTTACATTTTTTTAAGAGCTTAAAAGAATATAATGCTGATAATAGATTTCTCTGTAGATCTTCTAATCATCTGCAGTATTTTTATCAAGAGAGTTCTCAAAGGCTCTCATTTGCAGTTAAGACAATAAAAACAGCATTTTTTTTCTCCTATAATTCATTTTGTATTTTATTTTTTGAAAATAAATAGAAATATATTTGAAAAATGTTAAGGACAATATATCCCCATGACTGATGTATTGTTTTCATGGACTATTAAAAAGATTTCATTTTTTTGTAGAAAGCCTGTACAAGTAAAGTCTCCAAGTGACAGATATGTCAGTCACTGAGATGAAAAACTACAGCATTTCAGAAACTCCTAGTCAAGAGAATTATTTAAGGTTCTCTGTGGATCTGACACTTATTGCATAGCACAAAGGTCATCTTGATTTTTGTAGAAATCATTGATCATCAGGCAATATAGAGCAGCAAAGAGACACTCATGTAAGCAGGGTGGAATTAGTGTATTTTTTGCTATTGCTATTGCTGAAATTTGTCAGCTCCAAGAATAATAGTCTTATCCCCACAATATAAGGTTTCCTTTAAAAAAACCCGTCTGTTGAACAATAGATTTTCTTCTGCATTCTAGTGGGTTTAGTTTCCTGTGTTTATCTGTAAAACTTGCCCAAACATCAACGTGTCAAAACATACTCTAAGAATCTGTGCCATTACTTTTAACTACTCTGTAAATGCTAACAAATGTTGATAATATGTGCCCGTATCTTAAAGTTATATTCTTGTTCTGATGCAATGTTTGTCTCTGGAAAGAGTATATGTGTGCCTGTGTGTCCTGCAGGAGGGAAAGGAAGACCAGGTTGCTTGTTTGTGTTGTATTTAAAGGTGACAACTCCAATGCATGATTTGACTGTTATAAAGAGGAATTACAAGCAGTGACAAAGGTTTCAAGAGAGCAAAAATACTTTCTACTCTCTCTGTAGAAATGCAAGACTGGACCTTCTGTCCTATACATTTTGTTACATGACTTAGTGGCAAGAACAGCACCACACACATTTTTGTTTACCAAGCATATTGTCCGTAAATTACTCACCCTAGTAATGCATGAACAGACCTCCAACCAGTGACAGGTTATGAGTGAATTCTGCAAGATATGTTCTTCTGGGAGTGGTTAAACAGGGAAATATTATGACCAGGTGGGAAAGCAGGATAAAGTATTGCGTAAACCTACAGGACACAGCAATCATAGCTCCAGATGTAAAAGCAGAAATTGGAGTTTTCTTAAAGGTATTAGCCCTAAAGGTTCATTTACAACCTCAAGGTTCCTTTAGTCCAAACGAAGTACTTCAAGAAGCTGAGCCTAGTAAAGTAGCTTAAAGAAATAAATAAAACTCCACCCGTCTGTGGTGCAAAGAAACTGCCAGAGTCATACGGGCAAGATGAGCTGCCTTCTGTGCAGGCCTCATGCCAGGTGATATTCATAAACAAAGCTGAGGAAAGCCACTAGGAGAAGACTTACTCAAGCAAAGCATCAAAGACAAATCAAGAGCGAATAATATGGTGTGGCCGCCACTAGTGATGACATGAATGACAGATGTGAAGGGCTACTGAGAGGTTTGTAATAAACTGATTTTGACAGCTAGAACACTGCCGGAGACTTGGAAGTAGTCTTTCATATTACCAAAAAGAAGTACTGAAAAATACAGTAACAATTTGTAATGCAGGATGCAAAACAGATTGCTTGTATCTATTATTTAACTTTGAAAACACTAAAAATCCAGCTATCACAGTAGGTGGTCCTTCTGCATATGAGATTAGCTTTTGTTACAGCAGCCAGTACCTCAAGGAATGCATTAATTTGGGGGCATCATTAAAGTACTAAAATTGCAGAGAAAGAGGCTTATTCTGCTAGGATTTTCTGCTGAGTATTTATCTTCTTCAGGGAAATTCCAGCAGACCACGATCCCTGCAGTAGATCAGTAGATCCGTGAGTTATTTCCTACAGTAGCTCCAAATGTTATGATAGCATAGATAATCATGCAATCACGCTTCTAAGGGTCAAGGGATATCTGGTAGCATAAATATCCCAGGAAAAATCTATGTTTATTAGAATCCTTTTTCAGCCAGGACCAAAAACTGAGGAGTAGATAAACCCAATTAAAGCCACTTAGCAGGAAAAGAAGCTGGTGAAAAAGTCAGATTAGCTGTGCTGGAAACTGCTTCCATGTTGTTTCAGAACCTCTGAGGAGGACAGAGGTTAAAAGCTGTTGAATCACACTCTCACTTAACAGAAACAGCCCTAGAGGCAAAGAGAAGTAGTAATATCTGCTCTTATACTATGCTAACATGCTCTCCAAGTATGAGAGTATTTTGACAGATATGATCAAGTGAGACACTAGACTGTGCTGAAACCAGGCAGTTTTTCCGTGAGACAGCCCTACATCAGATTTCCTCCAGTAAGTCAGGTAGCTGTGCAAGTCATGGTGAATTTTAATGTGCTAGAGAGCAGACTGATTAAGCAATCACCTTGGGCATCTTCAATTACAGTTGTAAAAAATGCTCAGTGGAGAGTCGTGGCTGTGAGAGCTTTAATTCACAGAGAGCTCAGAAAAGCTCCTCACTTCCGCACACTACATGTCGGGCGCAAATATTTTCATAGTTAGGATTTGATCCCTGCATATCATTTGATTAAAGTAGCATCTAAGAATCATAGTAAACCTTCTTTTCTGATACGCTATCAATTGTTCCAGGGTTTCAGCACGCCCTCTCAATTCATGAATCACAGAATCACAGAATCACAGAATAGTAGGGGTTGGAAGGGACCTCTGTGGGTCATCTAGTCCATCCCTCCTGCCAAAGCAGGGTCACCTACAGCAGGCTGCACAGGACCTTGTCCAGGCGGGTCTTGAATAT
>Ga0181612_140199_pt1 | contig 13748 bp, 4 predicted proteins | sample HoacroProtozoa21_FD_119630 | JGI IMG/M metagenome (GOLD analysis project Ga0181612, IMG submission 119630) | Hoatzin crop microbial communities from Cojedes, Venezuel. Combined Assembly of Gp0051906, Gp0051904, Gp0051908 | reverse complement strand
CGGGCCGGGGGGGGAGCCGGGGGGGGGTCGGGAGGGGGGAATGGAGCCTTTGCGCGTCTCCGTTTCGCTTTCGGGGTTTGCTGCGGCCGTGTCGGTGCCCGCAGCCGCCCGTCGGCCGGGCTTTGTTCTCCTGACGGCTGGTGCCCGCCCGTGAGGCGGGAAGGACGCGGCCCGCTGACAGCTCCGAGTGGTGTCTTTGGCGGGGGGGGGGGATCCCTCTCATAGCCGGTTAGAAATGGGTAGACCTTCAGACCCCAGGGCTCGCTGTAGAGCCTTCCTGCAACACTGGAGTTTGCCGTCTGTTGGGAAAGATCAGGGGTTTAGGAATCATCACATCTTCCTTTCCTGTTAGAGCTGGTGCTGTCCGGCCACTGCCGGAGTCCTTCCCATCCACCCGGTGGGAGCAGAGACGCTTTCCCTGTCAGTGAAACGGTAGAAGAGGGACGCTTTGGACTCAGTCTGTGAACTGCCTGCTTACAAAGCTCGAAACTGGCGTGACCAGGCACTTGTAAGGGGGAAAAACACAGCAAAGTAAATTACTGCCTTAGCTGAAAACTAGTTCACTATACAAATGAAGCCTAGAGCATCTCCAAACCATTGCAGGACTGGCCTGACCTGGTGGAACCCTCATTCTTGTGGCAAGAAGTCAGTCATTCAGATGAGCCAGGCTATATTTAAATGTCCAGAAGGATCTACAGGATCACGTTATTTTGTTTAAATAGTATTGTATAATCTCAACTTTTCTGAACGTGTAGTCACACAGAAGTTGGGCCCTGGTGATCACATTGGCGATTGTAGTACAGAGTGGGTAGAAGCAGGTCCTGGTTTAGTCTGTATACTTTGGCCTGGCAAACAAAGTGAGAGGATAGACTTTTGAACTGACACCATTTTTAGACCTTAGGGAAGTACAGAATGTAACTGCTGGTCAACAGGAATTACTTAGTTTTGTTTTTAAGCCAGTGGAGCTGGCAGTGCTGGCTTTAGTAAGATATTTCCTGAGCTGGGAAGTCATTTACTGGTTATAAAGCAAGTCTATTTCCTGATCAGCAGAAAAAAATTGCCTCTTTATCAGTCAGAACTTAACCACATAGTGAACTATAAAGCCTTTGATTTCATCAGAATATTTATATTAAGTGAAACAATTTTCCTGCTAGAATCCACTGTAGTATTTTCTTAAAAAAAAAAAATCCATAAACTTTAAAGAATGAGACTGGCATACTGTAAAATTTAGAACTGTTGCCTCCCTCTCTCCAGGTTTCTGACTAACCTACTAAGAAGGCGAAATGGAGATTAATTTTAAGTAATTGTAGGATAGTGCAGTTTGGCTTGTAGTCATGAAACAGAGCGCTGTCTTTATGGAGATCTTTTTCTAGTTGCTTATTAATGTGCTTAACATACCTGCTTGCAGTGAAGCTTCTTGGTCATTGAAAGGGATGTTCTAGGAAAGCTTTCGTGGCAGGCAAGCCTAGTTATCAAAGGCACCCTGTTAAAAGCTTCAAAAACTTCCATGTGCTTCTTGTTTACCTGCGTGATTCAACGAGGCTTTTCTGGAGCTTCACGTCGTACATCCTCAGAGATTGGATTTGGGTCCTGTTTTAACAAAGTTCTGGAAGAGTGGTAGGGACAAGGAGCCCAGTCTGGCGGGCACAGTTGGGTAACCAAGGAACATGCGGCTGGGATGGGAGCTCTCCACAGCCCTTTCCTTACAGCGACAGCCCTTCTTGTTTCTTCCCTCTGGTCTTTCTAATTTCACTCTGGGGTAGGAACCATGAGTAATTATTTTGCATTGATAAATATCTGTTTGAAAGGAGAGCTCGATGGCTCGATGGTAGCAGCCATGGCTCAGAGTGAAATCTCAGAGGAGGGAGGTGATGGAAGCAGCCTGTATATACTTTCCCCAGCAGCAGTAATAATGCCTGGTACGCATCAGGTGCTTCTGCTCCTTTCCCATTTATGTACATGAGCATCAAACAGATGTACACACTAAATTCCCACGTGTGAAACACGTACTGTAATGGCAGTATTCACTGGTGTCACTGTGCGCTGCAGCGTGCCTGGGTTGCAGGTGTCTGCGGGCGGCGGGGCTGCTGCTGTCGGGCTGGAGTGTGGCGTGCCCGTAGCTCTAGTTTCCCTGGGCAGTGCCAAGGCATGAAGGGGAGGGCTCTTGCTGTTCGTTGCATCATGCAGTAGGGTGCCGTCAGCTTACGCTGATGTGTCCTTCTGCTTGGAGCAGTAGAGTATAAATAGCAGTGGAGTGTATGAGGCACAGTGCTTAGATGTTAAACTGCTGGATAAGCCTAGTAGTCTTCTCTGCCTTGTAACCCTGTGAGAAGGGATAAGGCTTTAGTCAGGAGCCACATGTGGCAGTTCTCCTTTGAACATCTGTCTCTGATGTCTCTGTTTAGAGGAAGGTGGAGGCAAAGGCACATTAATAAAGGTAATAGTATGAAAATGGATGTTGCAGGAAGAGGGAAACAGAGCAAAAAGCTGTGTGGCCAGGATGCTTGTTTTTACCTGTTAACAGCCGGCGTGTAAGGCTGAAGTCGTGAGGCATCAGTTTACTCAAGGGATTACTTGGTTGAGGAGGAATCAGTCATCTGTGGGTTTCTAACCTAGACCAAAGGTTACTTCCTTATAGTTGTTATTTGGTGTAAAATTAGACCACATCTTCCTTGAGCTAAGCATATGCCCGGATACTGGCACTTAACAAGGAGCCTTGCTGGCGTTGTGACGTACAGGACCAGAGAAGTTGAATGAGTTTGGTGGAACTGAGTTTAAAGAATATCCTTCCTGTCCAGGTCAGGTGGTGGCAGCTAACCTGAGGGTACCGAGGCATTTTTGTAAATAAAAATGTTTGCTGTAATTCCAGGCCCATCTTGACTCTTATCAAGAATGATTCTAAAAGTGAACACTGTCCTAAGCCTTAGCAGATCTCAGGTGATCACCAGAGGTCCTCCTGCAAAAACGAGGAGATCGTGGTTGTCAGATGACAGCCCTTAGACATGTCAGGAGCTGAGTTCCAAGGTCCCAGTTTCCCCCTGAAATCACAGATTCCTGACAGGAAACCTTGCCTGATGCTTTCTGCTCTACTTTAGGCTCTGATGAGTCAACTGTTGCTGGCATTTGGAGCTTGAGAGGTAAGAGTATGAATCCCCAAATGTTTCATAAATGTTACAGATAGTTTGAGATCTTGCAGGGAGAATCCCAGTTCTGCTGCTGCAGGGCAGAACCATGAAGCTCTCGTTCTTTGAACCCTGAATGTAAGACATGGCTCTGGTGGCTGTTTCTCTCCTCTCTAGAGGTACTTGGGTATACAGTCATTAGAAATCATTCCTGTGCTGCACAGAGAACCATGCTAATGATCTGCTTTGTTTCCTTTCCTAGCAGACCAGTGAGCCTAACACCTTCCGTTAGTTCCCGAATGTCTTGCAGTAGTCAATACCAGAATTCTTTTCCAGCCTCATACAGCAAATGTAGGTGCTTTATTTGACAGCTGCCCTACAATATCAGGATTCTCCAGGGGTCACATAGAAATGCCCTCTCACTTCTTTTCAGATGAAAAGCTAATTTGATTTCTCTTGGTATTTAAATGTCAGCATTCTCTCTGCGGAGAAAAGGATGTATTTTTTTAATGCAGTATTTTATTGCCCATATCAGCCAGGTTTTATTGTATATCTCTTGTCTCAGGTCCCCTCAACCCTTACAGTGCTTTACTTAACTAAGTCAGAAGAATAGTAACAGGTCATTCTCACCTATTTTTGTGTAGTGAGAAATGTCTATACTAAAAGCTTTTTTTTTTTTTTAAGTTAGAGTGCTGCATCAATTAAACATCTATCGCTTTAAGTGCTGACTTCCTTTTGCATCCCCTCCACAGTAGAAAAGATCTGTAATCTCTGTCTAATGGAGGTAAAAGCAGGGAAAGAAAGTACAGTGCTTTTGATGAGGAGGTTAAAATACCCAGCGGATAATTCAATCATGCATCTGATGTTGAATCGCTTGTGTTGTTAGTTCTCAGATTAAATCATAATTTGTAATGAGAACAGCACAGTGTTAGGAGATGCAGTATTAGTGTAGCCTAGGACATTTCAACCATATTAGATGTCCAGCTTTCTTTTTATTGAGTAATTCAGAAAGCAGCGCTCTTCTCTGTAAAATGCTCTATAAATTGCAGTACTCTTATCTAGCAGCCCTTCTTGGGTGATGCGCTTAAAGCATTACTTAAAATAGGCATTTACTGCTATTAAATATTTTAAATAAAAGTTCTGGATGTGCATAGTCATTAAAGATTATGTGATATTTTCTGTGTGAACAGGGCTATTAGCCCCTTTGACCTGATAAGCTTTAATTTATATAACTAGCATACCTTGCTGCAAGTTCTGTCCTTCCTTAAAGATTGAACACTGAGTAGAGTAACCTTGTGCATGGCAGCTGCTCGTGCTCACTGACCTTAGACCACCGTTCCTGTGGTGAGCAGCACGATGCGTAAATTCGTGATGTTTGACAAGCTGCTTCAGGCTGATTAGCTGTCTCAAAACAAAAACAGCAACAGGAGTTAGAGGGAATTAATACTTTGAAGGCTTATGAGCAAAAAGTACAATTAATGCTGCTAATTAAGGCATTCCTCCCCATGGTCTCTGTACGATTATTAACTTATGTGTGAAGAAACTAAGGGACAGAAACATTGTGATTTATCCCAGGCCATGTGACCTGATGGTGGCAGAAATCTGATTAGTGCCTTGGCCTGCCTTGCCTCAGGCGCTGTGCAGATTCATTGTATTGCTAGAAACAATTGTATTCTGAAAAACAAGGCAGTGTGAATGTGGGAGCTAAGCATTCAGCTCTTATCAGAGCCATCAAGAGAAGCAAGCAGAGAATTTTGGACTATCCCTTGGCAAAAATGTATCTTTTCAGTTGGTTGTAGGTAAATTTGTAGCTATAGAGGTTTACTGCAGGTACTGTTTGTTGGAAGTAAAGAAGCTGTGTAGCCCATTCTAGGAATTGTGTATTATCTAGATTTCATATCTGCTGAAATACCACTGGAATACTGTTTTTAAAATTTCAGACTCAGTAAAACAATCTGGCTTGTTTTTGACCAGTGCTGATAACTGAAGATATATTATTTCTGAAGCAGAGACTGCCATGTCTGATGGATAGCTTGGTATAGAATCCAGACAGTCTGGCGTTGCGGTGCTTTGGGTTTTGCTTTTTTTTTTCTTTTTTTAGTTAAGCTAGCAAAATTGAAGAACTTGTACCCAGGTTTAATTGTGAGTCACCATTGTTATTTCTTTTCTAGTATCTTTTGCACTGACCAGGTAAACTCATTTAAGCGTGTTTATACCTCACACTCATCCCCCAAAGTTCTTAGCACGTTATGATTTTGACAGGCAGAGGCCTTCGGTGCTTATCATTTCTTTTGAGGTAGCTTCTAATAGCAAAATATTTTTGAAATCTTGAAATCCAAACAGAAAGCTGAAGGAAGACTTCATTCACATGCCTGTGCTATATTTCAGATTGCCATATGCAATGGACACTGATCTCAGTTCCCAGGACAGGAAGGACCTGGACAAATTCATCAAATTTTTTGCTCTGAAGGTAACTTTTTCTCCTGTGGGCAAATGCCTCTTCTTTAAGAACAGCTATACTTGCTGTGCCTAGAGTAACAAGGCTGGGGTTTGGGTTTTTTTGCTAAAGACCAAAGCAAGAAAAGCTGATGTCAAATTTAGGAGATTCCTGAGAACAACTAGAAAATATCTTTTCTCCTTTTTCCTACCTGTAAGTCCTCTTTCTTCCCCCAGAAGTGTTTTGCTGTAGAATCAGTTATAGGCACTTCACACCTCTGTCAGCTTTGGGTTCCTATCAACACATTTAACCATCCAGCTGTTAGGTAGTATCTTCTCTTGGACTCCACTCTTTCTTTTCAGCCTATCTAAATTTTTATATTGCATCTAAAAGCAGTAATACCAGCATGTTCTTTTGAATTATGTTTATACATAATTATAAAATTTGGCCTTACTTGGTACATAGATGCATGTAGATACTCTAACAGCAGCTATCTTATAAATGTACAGATTCACTTGACTTTCATTTATGTGTCCAGGTTCAGGATATAGTTGTAAATTTTGTTCCAGTATTACCAAAACTACAACTCCTGATTGCAAAATTGACTTAGTCACTTCATGTTATTACAGAGGAAGGTCAGCTTAAAATTATTTTCTGTCTGAAATACATTTACCTGTTATATGTAATAATTTAAATTGATTAGAGCTGAACATTAGCATAACAGCAAACTCCACTTCTCCATATCCTGGTCAATCATTTTTTTTTTACTTGGAATTTGTCTAGCTCAGGTTCTGAACCAAGGGCTTTGCTGAGCTCAAAACACGAGTGTGGGTCTTTTCCTTTCTATTCCAGACGGTACAAGTAATTGTCCAGGCCCGACTTGGAGAGAAAATCTGTACCCGATCATCATCCTCCCCAACAGGCTCTGACTGGGTAAAGTCATGTTTTCTTTAAAGTGACTCCATAACTGTTGGGGTTTTTGTGTGTGTGCACGCACACATGCATGTGTGTTGAGAACCCTGTGTAGTTGCTATAGTCTTGTGCAGACTATAATAACTGTTCATAGAGTAACTACTGTATTTGATTACATTCACTGGTGGTGTGTTTTTCTTTTGCTGTTGTTGTTCACATGCAACATGTTGCTCTGGGCTCTTAACAGCTGATTAGAGGAGAGAGAAATGATTCTTCTCAGCAACTCCTGCCAGCTAAGGCGCATTTCCAAGGTCTGCTGGGGGTGGGGTGATGAGTTCTTTTCTGTCAGAAGTTTGCAACTCTGCAGTTCAGGACTTTGTAGCAATGGGCTTTATTAAAATTGAAGAGACTCGAGATACTCTCTGGGTGAAGATAGGACTCAAGCAGGGGAAAAGGAATGTGATTTTTATGGCAAGATCAAAAAAACCATTTGAATTGGCAGCCAAGGAAATTTGCAAATATGAAAAGCCTGAGCCCAGCTGGGAATTTTCTGTTTCATAAATATTTCAGTGGACACTGACCTAGTATGTTATATGTGGGTCTATGAGTCTGCCTGCAGTGTACCATTAGGCAGTTTTTCAAAGAAATAAAAAAATTGAATAATCTCTTTCATCCTGCAGTTTAACTTGGCAATCAAAGATATACCAGAGGTTACTCATGAAGCAAAGAAAGCCCTGGCAGGACAACTACCTGCTGTTGGACGGTCTATGTGCGTGGAGATTTCTCTCAAAACCTCAGAGGTGAGAACTGAGTCAAAATAGATGCCATTTTTTTTTTAACTTGAATCTTAAGTCACTTACCAGGGTCCTTCTCTTTAGTCCAAGACAATGTGAAAATGTCTTCATTTATGAAGTTAGGTAGCGTGGTAATGAAAAGAAATGTATTGTTTAACAGAAGCAATTCACTGCAAATATCTGAGGCCAAACACACAAATGGTAGAGCAGCAAAATTTAGTTTCTTTTACCACGAAGAGCTTAGCTGTTCTGAGGAAGGTATTCCCTTGGGTGATCCAATTGTGCGGTGAAACTTCCAGTGCACCTTTTTCTGTTGTTGCATTTCAAGGAAGTGGGGGCCAGGAGAAACATCTTCATTGAGAGGTGTGGCTGCTGCTGATCATTAATAAGATGTGTAAAGGTTTGTGTTCTGAAACAAGTCTTTGTTTGCCATCCTTTCTCTGATCCAGGGGGACTCCATGGAGCTGGAGATTTGGTGTCTAGAAATGAATGAAAAGTAAGTGCGTTCTTCACAATTCCTTTGTGTGTGTGTGTGTTTGTTGTAGCTGATGAAACTGGGAAGCGTGCTCAGTCCACGATGATGAATGAGCACCTACTGGCCATGTGGCCTGGGACACTTCAGAGGGAAGTCCCCTCTTTGTCTAGTGCAGCAGTCAAACTGTTTAATATTGGTGTCAAGAAGATAAACTAGTAATTTTACTCCTTCTTAATTCTTCCATTACAAATAGTATGCTTCCTCAGATACGAGAATTCACATACTCAGTAACGACAAATGTTTTTAATACTGAAAAGATGTTTCTGTCTAGTAGAAGGCTGCACGGCATTTTTCAGCAATTACTTCTACAACAGGTGACTAGATTGAAGTAGGACTCTTAGCTGGTTGGTCAATAACAGGTAGCCTCACCGGGGCTTTATTTTATCATTTTGGCAATAAAACTGACATTAAACAATTGACCCAGACTCATTTTGATTTAAAACAAAACAAAAACCACAAACAAACAAAACCAAACAGCTTAGCTGGGAACAAAGGACTAATTTTTTTTCCTTTGTGTTCTATAGGTGTGACAAAGAAATTAAAGTTTCATACACTGTATACAACAGGCTGTCTCTACTGCTGAAGTCTCTGCTTGCTATAACCAGGGTAACTCCAGCCTACAGACTCTCAAGGAAACAAGGCCATGAATACGTAATCTTGTACAGGTAAAGCAGAATATGAAATTCCCCATTTGAAATACAAATAGCAGAGACTCTAGACTTGCACAGTGCAGCTGCAAATGTGGTAAAAAGTGATGAGTGATAATAAATTCAAATTATTTGGATTTAACTACTACGGATCAGTGACAGAAGAGAACTTCAGGCTATATATGTATATATCACCTTATAGCCTCCATCTGAGTCATTGAAAGAAAAACTAAGCTGAGACTGTGAAGTATAGCTGTTTGCCTACCGTGTTGAGAAGAGTACAAAAATTCTACGTGCAAGAACTGGTTAAATGGCTTACTAGTATCCAGTTGTTCAGTGTCTGGCCTGTATTTGGTAAATGCCTATGTTGCACATAACTGCCGTGCATACTTTTGGAGTGTACATTCAGAGATTCACTCTCTTCTGCTGTTCTGTTTTAAAGATGCATCCTCAGTTCCACTTCCTGTAGTTCTTGCTGTTTACTCATGCAAATACTGAGCTCAACTCTGTTTAGCCTGTGTGATCTGCCTGGCTTGTGGTTCATGGTTATCACCTTCCAGTCTTTGCTTTTGGCTTTGAGAAAAGTCTTTGACTTGTTTGCGTCACTGATTTAGATGATTCTGAGTCTCAGGTTTGTTATCATTTGCACAGCTGAGAACTTAAAAAGAAATCCCAACTCTTTCTTCATTTTTGCCTCTGTTGCTGGTTTAGCATATACTTAAGAGCAGGTCTCTACAGTACAGTTAATCTTTTATGTTGTGTGATGAGCATCAGCTTTTAGACTGAGACCTGTCCATGAAGTTTATATCAGTTCACAATTTTGCTCTGAACTGTAGACTTGCCACAGAGGATTAAAAAACTGAAAGAGAAATTTCTGATTAGACTACTGTTTTCTCTTCCTTTTTCTTTTTATGTGACATGTCTTCCTCTCAAGTAGCTGGAAGGTTTTTTGAGATGAGCATTCTAGCCACTTCTTTTGTGTTTGTGGTTTGGTTTTTTTTTTTGAAGGAGGAAAAGTAGTTCCAGCCTCTGAACTCGTAAAATTAAATAAGAAATATGTATAGCGTTATGTCCCAAATGAACCTAATACCTTTTCTTTTTCCTTTTTCTACAGAATATATTTTGGTGAAGTGCAACTAAGTGGCTTGGGAGAAGGTATGATCAGGCAACGCACACAAACTAGAGCAGAACTGTTTTCCATACTGGCTAGCCATTTATTACTATTCCTAAGTGCCATAAGGAAAATTAAGTCTGAGGTTTACATATGCTTTTTATCTAGATCTACCAGTGAAGGGTTGTATCATAAGATGATGGGTAAAATGGTGGTACTTTGATGAAATCTAGAGTATTTTTTCTCTAGTGATCCAGAACTGAAGTAAGAATATGGAGGTATGTTGATAAGGTGCAGGACCAGTAAAGGAGATTGTGATCTACTCAGGAGTAAGAAGAACTTCAGAGCAATATTTGAGATCAAGATAGGAAGCAACATCAGAAGTCTTGTGGATGAAGCCTACCAACAAGGCAAACTAGTACTGCTGTTCTGTTTGTGTGGTTGGAGTTCAGACTGCAAGGGATGATGGAAACACTATAGAAATAAGACCATGTAACCTCAGAATAGAAAAGTATGGAACATGAATAATCAGTGAAACTGATAATCATTCCTTAACTTTATAGGTTTCCAGACAGTCCGTGTTGGGACAGTGGGTACCCCAGTGGGCACCATCACTTTGTCTTGTGCCTACAGAATCAACCTCGCTTTCATGTCAACCAGGTGAGAAAATGTGATCATGACAGAAACTGTTTTACAATAACATACTATTAAACCCCTCGTAATACGAGCCCCTAAGTCTTTCCCATCTGCTTATCCTTTCCTGCTGAGATTCTCCTTCATGGAAAATACTCTCTCATGCTTAAGTCTTGCAGCAAGGGGAGTATCTGGGTAGCCCTAAGCCAGACTCTAGAATTCCAAATTGTTAATGGGTGCTTGGAGTTTCAGGGCTGAGTTGTAAAGATGCTCTGGTCCCATTAACAGACACAAGGGTTTTCTGTGAGGGCACCATGAACTGGGCTAAGAGGAGAGAGAAAAAGCAGCCATACCAATAATGCCATTGCTTGTTGCCTTGCAGGCAGTTTGAGAGGACCCCTCCTATCATGGGCATTATCATTGATCACTTTGTGGATCGTCCCTATCCCAGCTCTTCACCCATGCACCCCTGCAATTACAGGTGAGGAAATACTGACTTGAAGTCATGGGCCGTGGGGAAGGCATCATTATGCCCAAATACAGAGCCTTTTCCACTACCTGCTGACTGCATGGGAAGGGAGACTGGTGGATTAGGGTCAGTCATACTGGCATGGTTGAGCATATGAAGAAGGGCAACTTTTTTCTCCTCGTGTCTAGAAGACTGCGTACAGCAAGCCCCAGTATTTTCCCAAATTCCTTACAGCAGCACTTGGACACAAAGGATGTTTAACTTTGGCTGCCTTTGGGAATTTGAAAAGGTAACAGTTAATCCTGCTGTAGAACTGCATGTCCAGAGGCATGCATCTCCAGCTATTTCCATTGGGGAAAGATCAGAGCTGAACTCCTCTCTGTAGATGAGAGGTTTGTCTTCTCTAAAAGGCATGTGAGGGCACTCAGATTGGGACCAGTGGTATTGTTTGACAGTGGTTCTGTAAACACCAAAGTCAGTAGCATTAGTGTAACAAAACCTTTAGTTAAAAAAAACACAGAGGGAAGTGTTTCTAATCGGGGGTAGAAGAAGAGCGCCACTGGAAAATTCAAGTTTCCATACACTGTTTTCCTCAGTTCTGCCAAGTAGATGAGAGCCCTTCATAATTCTCCTTCCTACTTCACCCAAATACTCTCAACCTCCCTGCAGTCTTTGTCCCAGTGCATTTTACTACTTGTTTGTTTTAAGGAATATTTCGAGTTATGAAGCTTTTCTTTTCTTGCTGCTGTAGAGCTGGTGAGGACAATGGTGCAGTATACCCCTCAGTAGAAGATTCCCAAGAAGTGTGTACCACATCTTTTTCCACCTCTCCTCCATCTCAGGTAAGAGAAACCAAGCTCTTGTTACTCCTGGATAGAACAATCACTGTTAGGGTAGTGTGCATACTCCTACATCAACTACTGTGCAAACAGGCAGCCTCCTGCTGCTCGCTAAAATTTAATATGTGGGTTATTTATATTGTTACACTCTGCGTAAAACCTAGTTAGATACTAATTTCAACAAAATGCTAGGGGACGAGTAAGACTGAATTACTGAGAAGGATTAAAAGAACCTACTTCTGTAGCTGGGCTAAGATGTGCTTGAAGAGGATAGCAGTGTACTTGCACATTCACTTACTGATGCTTCAAGAAGAGGAATTGAAGAGATTGACGCCAGGCAGCGTAACTAGAGGTAACAGACTGACATTGAGGAAGAAACACTGAAATATCAGGAAAATGCTTATGGCACAGTCATATTTTCTGCATTGCAGAATGGAAAAGCAGGAAAAAGACAAAAGCTATGTGTATTTGGACCATCTAAAACCAATTGGGGCAGCAGGAATAAGAATCAGTGAACAAATTGGGTCACAGTATTGAACTAGGGACTTAATATTCTGTACTTCCACCTACCTATGGAAATTTCATTGAAGTTTCAGTTTTAAAATAAAATAGATAATGGTTTCCTTCTGAATCTCAAAAACCAGAAACTCGAATTACTCCTTCACTTACTGTCTTTATATTGACTCCGCAATTCTGTATTTTGAAGACTTGGCCAGATTTGCTGTTTTCCTATAGCTTTAAATATACAGGAATGTCCTGCTATGTTGTCCAGCCAAGCAGATGGCTCTGCTGAACTTTAAAGACAATCTAAAGACTCTCAATCTCTTTTACTGTGGATGTGAAACATAGAATAAAGTATAATTGGGGTGCTGTTCCCAACTGAAAGAATTTGCTGTGGGTCTGTCTACTGCTCCAGAGGAATTAGTATGACTGGTTTAGTAGAATGTGTTCTACTGAATGAATGAGCTAGAAATGAGCTTTTCTTAGGAAGCATTTTTGTGCCAAGTGGATTTTGGGTGACAGGGCATCAGGCAATGTTGAACTAATCAGCCAGCACTCACGTTAAGCCTGATAGAATAAAGCTTTCCTTATACTGCAGTACGCAGCTCAGGAGATGAGTTTGTGGCTGAGTTGTGTCCTGCCTTCTCACAAAATGGGTTAAATGCAAAAGGGTTCATAAGGAAATTTCCACTGGCTTGCTTGTGCCAGTGTTACTTAACAGCAGTAGTGTATGTAAAGACATTGAAGTTGACATTTCCCCTGGGGACATGAAGCTTTGCTGTCACTGAGGGGAAAAGCTTAGCGAAACCAGATGAACCTTGAGGATTCACATTCATTATGAGCCTACATTCTTGCTTTTCCTGTGGCTTAAAGTTGCCATATGCTGTACACTTTTTTATAAAGCGACTGTCAGTCTTTGTTGCCACAGTTAGAATTGTAAAGGCTGTCTTGGCAGAGTGGTCTCTAAAGTAAGGTAGAGGGGGGGGAAAAAAATGCTAATTTCTTTCTCCAGCTTTCTATATACAACTTCATGTGCAGGAAAAATACTGGGAGGTGTGTGGTTCTGTAGGCAGATTGTCCAAATCTCTGCCTGCCTTCCCAGTAGAAATGAGGCCTAACCTGCATCATACAAGGGAATAGGTTCTCCCTGGGAGCTTGCATAGCATGTCTGCATATGTTGTGGAGTAGCCCACAATTCAGCAGAAAGTCTGGCCATGGGTAATACACAGAAATGAAGCTTTCATAAAACTGAAAACTGTTGGTAGGAAAATGACTGGGAGAAGGTATGAGACTGAACCAGGTTTGGATTGCCCCTTTTGCATTAGTACCCTCTGTGAGACAGTGTTTACTTCTGGAGCATCACTCCTCTTGAAGGAGTTCTCTCTTCATATCAGTGTGTTTGAATTGCACCCTAATCTAAGTCCCCTTTATTCTAAGGGTGCAGCGCAGACCTGCCAAGATGAGATCCCTCAGAATGCTGGAAGTTTAGGAGTGTGTATGGATGGAGACTATTGAAATACATGTAATTTGTACATTCTGAAACAACAAAAAGTGACTTTTGGCTTTTTCTGCCATCCACTCAGCCTTCTCCTTGCTAATTGGCTGGTACCAATTCCAATTATCTGTGGAACAGAGTCTCTGGCAGTTACTTTCTGTCAGTCTTCACTGGAGTCTAAAATATCACCTGTGTGGAGTGGTTCACAGAGACTGGAAAACAGTCAATTCTTTACAAAATGAATGTGCTTCTG
>Ga0181612_139274_pt1 | contig 13748 bp, 7 predicted proteins | sample HoacroProtozoa21_FD_119630 | JGI IMG/M metagenome (GOLD analysis project Ga0181612, IMG submission 119630) | Hoatzin crop microbial communities from Cojedes, Venezuel. Combined Assembly of Gp0051906, Gp0051904, Gp0051908 | reverse complement strand
TTAAGGAGCGTTTGCATATAGTGAGGAACTTTTTGTAATCTAAAAATCCTTTTTGGGGGGGGGAAAAAATGTTTTAAAAAGGGGGGGGGGGGGGGAGACTCGAGAAAGCTATTTCCACAGTTTATCAAATCTGCACGTGTATTTTACAAATATCTATATATTATATAGATATATATATTTAAAAAGCACTTCATATTGCAAAATAGTGTTAACTCTTAAAGTTAACCTGCAACTTGTAGTGTAATAATTCGACTTACTGTCCATTCAACTGTAAGTACGTACGGTAAATGTTTTTAAGTTTGGGGTCCAAGGCTTTTAAAATTGGGTTCCTTTTACCAATTTGTTTTAGCCTTTGATGGAGGATATGCTCAGTGAGAGGGAGTCTCTCATTGTTTTCTTACACTTCTCCCAGTAAAAATGGTAATAAACATAGAGAGAAGTTGGATAACTGGTTTCCTATTTTCCTCCGGTTTTCATTTTGTTACTCCACATAACTCATATCTGCTGCTTATGTTCTAAGTCGCTACATGGCTCTTAAAGAGCAGTATGCAATATTTCCTGTTCTCCTAGCTAGCTTATTCTGGGTTTTGCTACAATTTTTACTTCAAAAATAGTTTTAAAGTGTTTATTGGTGTTTAGATTTTTCCAGGTATTTTCCTAAAATATATTTTTACTACAGATGTTATGTCAGCTGCTAACTTAGTAACTTTTGATCATATCTGCAGTTGATGTATTTTTTGAAAGATTTTCAAAAAGGGATGTTTTTTCACTGTGAGCTACCCAATGTAGTTCAGTAAAGTGTATGTAAATGTAAATATATGATTTTATACTTTACATTAAAATGTAAGAGCTGTTTTCATGATTCTGTTTTATAGAGTAGTACTTTACTAAATTGAGAATTGTACAATTATGCTTTTCATTCCCCATATCCTTGAGTATCATTAGAAGAAGAGCTTTGATCCAGCTAGATACAATTACATTTAATTCATTTCAGACCATATTTTTTGTTAACTACAAACCTAAATTACATAGGTTTTTATTTATGTGTATTTATATGTAAATGTCATCAAGTGAATTGTTTATCACTGAAGTCTACCATCAAATATTTGTTTATATGGGATAACTATCTTGCACTAATTACTACAAAAAGTGTTATTAGCGGCCTTTAAAGCTCAACTGGTATGTCATGATGTCTTGTCATAATTAATATGCTCCACTCTTACCAAGGGTTTCCCTCTTGGCTTTTTTTAATAACAGAAGATAATACAACATGGGATGGTGTGCTTTTCTTCAAGTACTCGCATTTGTTTTAGAGTGTATATAATTAAGCTTATTTCTATGAGACTTTTTTGGGGAAAAGGGATATATCAAGTGCAGTGTATGATTTTGTTATAAAATGACACGTTTGCCTTCACAAGCCGGTACTGGGGAAGAGCCCCGAACTAGCAGCGAGTTAGAGAAGGGGGGAAAGATTGCCTGGTTTGGGGAATGTGTTAGCATTGGTTGTGCCAGGGGAAGACATCTGCCAGTCACTCAGTTGTTTTCTCTAGACTTGAGCCAAGCAAGTCACTGAACATGAAGAGAGTACATTTCTGTGTCTGACAGACTGCCTTCCCACAAGCAACCTTACCTACTGCGCACATCTTCAGATTCTCAAACCCATAAAAAGAGGAGGGGAGGGGGCGGAGGGTGTGGTAAGGGCAGTCCAGTCTCATCTCCACAAAAGGAGACCACTGAGCTTATGATTTCAACAAGTGCTTTAGAAGCATCTGGTTTGGGGAAGAATGACATCGCTTTGCTAAATTTTTCAGACTTGGTAGTTGAATGCGTATTAACTCAGTCACATGAAACCGTTGGTGTGAGTCTTCACTGAATTTGAACATGGTTTTTCTATTAAACTTGGACATGAGATAATCCATAGTTCCTGTATTAAACATTGCTTCCTCGAAGCTTAGTAACTTTGTATTTAATTATGAAACACCATAGAGATACTTGCAAGTTCAGTCCATGTAATACAGCTGGACCAAAGAAACAAGCCAGTACTACATGTCTTAATCAATAGAGATATCACTCATGATTGAAAGGTGTTGCAGTAGTATGTCTTGCTTCAGGAGGATACAAATAATCGATGTGAACTGTCATATCTCACAGTGACATAATAGTCTGTTTTATTTGGCAGTGTTTGTTGCAGTATCAAATTCTTCCTTCAGAATTTTAAATCTGCAGGAAATTATTCTTGATGCTTTTCTGTGTGTGAATAGATCCACTGAACGGACAGCAGATGCCTTAGGGTGAAGCAGAAAGCCAGGCAGTTTCTAAGTTTTATAAAACGAACATTAGCATTGAGGTTAGTAGTTAAGTATCTTCTGTCCCTGTGGGAAAGTTCCCCAAAACTGCTATGAACTGTGGTTCAAAAACCACAGGTTTGAACAATTGTGGGTGTTCCCCTTTGCTGCCCCTTGCCCTCTGTTTTCATTAAATGAGCAATTGCATCTCAAGATAATTAACAAGATGCTCTCCCCCGCCTCCTTAGTGTGCCTCAGTCTCCACGTTACAGGTAGGAATTAGTATAATTTGTTCACAACTCTGAAACTATCTGTCAAATGTGTGTGTATATGTATTTACATCTCTCTGTACCAGGCATCTAGCTGGGTGCATTCCTTTCCTGAGGAAGCTATGCCTAGTTAGAGCAATTTGTAGAGACTATTTGGCTCAACAGGAAAAGTATTAGGTAAGTATGCATTTATATAGTTAAGCATTTAAACAGAAATATATATCCTGTTTTATTACCTTCTTAAAACTTAGGTCAAATCTTACGTGTTTTTACATGCCTGATGTCTTGGCTCAAGTCTTCAGCAGGTGTAAGAATTTGTATTGCTGAAACTTGCACAGTCACTGCACAGAACTGATGTGTGCCTGCAACTGGTCTTGACTTTGCAAGGACCAGGCAGTGTAAAATCCGTTTGTCTCCCTACTGCTTTATTGGTGCATCTCCGTGTAATTCAGCTGCTCATTCTGGGTTATTTTCCAACTCTCATTGTCATTTCTTCACTAGTCCAAAGAGGTCTTAGTTAAATACACATCACTTCAAGGTTATTCCTCCAAGATACTGAAAGGTATCAGAAATGATAGGGTGCCTGTAAGATGGTGAGTTGTAAATTACTTATTTTGTGAACTGTTACCACAAATAGCAAGAGATTATACTTGCTGATGGTGATTTTCTTAATTTCCACATATAAATGGGAAATAATTTGACCTCTGTTAAATTAGGAAAGGCTTCTGTAAGATTTTGCTACTGGTTTTAGCAGCCTTTTTTCTTTTATGTGCTCCTAGGGAAAAGAGTCACGAAACTTGCACAGCAGTCAATGCTGTGTCTGAAACAAGGCTGTCGGTCTGAATGACATAACCCCGCTTTAGACTTGCACAAAAAGAAGTACTTTCAAGCAAATAGCTTACATCAAGTCTGCTTCCTTCTCAGGTAACCTTGAATATCTGTCCCCCTTCTGCCTCTATGCCTGTGGTTTTATTTCTCCTCCTCTCTTGCCAGAAAATCCAGAACACCTGGAGCTTCTGGAGCTCGGGCATTCGGCAAAGGCAAGAAGTGTGAGGATCCAGGTTGCGTTAAGGCTTGTGCGCATGAAAGCTTGTCTGCTTATCACTTCCCTGCTTGTTTGGTGTTTCTTGGGTTTTTTAATCCCCTCTCCTGCAGCTCTGTGACTTTTATTCAGCAAAAGATGTTGTCTGTGTCTATGAATGTAGCCATATTTGCCTAAAGGACAAATTCAGTAACTGAAGAGGGAATTGTTTCTTTGGATGAAAAGCACCGTTCCCGGGCCGCCTCGGAGGCGCAGCAGTGAGGGCTTTCAGCCTTCAGCAGGTTAGGGATTCACCTGCAAGTCTTCACACTCGCCAGGAATTGCCTGTTTTCAAAACTGTCCTTAGACTGCTTCTGAAATCTCAGGTATGTCTGGACTGCTTTAGTAGGCATTTTAAAAAGCAGTATTGGAAATTGACTGATAGGATAGTGTTATATTCTAATTATCAGACCATTATGGATGTCTTGTGCCTCAGAATATTGATTTGAGTGTATGACTGCTTTACAGTTCTGCAACTTATTCCATATTCCAGTATAACTAAACATACTGTGTCAAAAGCTAGGACAAAAAAAAAAATACCCATTTATTTGCTGACATCTTGGATAAAACAAAAATGCTATCAAAAGTGACTTCTGTTCAAAGTGAAAGTATGTTTATGTCTCAGGCCTAGGATGTGTAGTCCCTTGTGCAAAAAACCCATGACTGATCATGACAAATTTTCATTGCTCATCAGCTCTTAAATGAGTGTGATTTCACACTATGTGACTAATACTAAAAGTGCAAAACCAGCAAGTTGCAAAGAAATGAAATATACATCTTAGGAAAACATGTATTTTTGTCAGTTTGGCTTGTTCAGCTATAAGCTTTCACAAGGATTGCCTAAACTCCTTTTGGTGTCTCTTGCAAAGTTGACAGTTAAGATGAATTTTTCTCTTTTTTCAAAAGTTCCACAAAGATGAAATCCCGCTGAATAATTCAGGTTGTCAGGAAAAGAGATTGACTTCAGATGTCTGTACTGACTTGACTTTTTTTAAAGCGAATAAAAAATACTAGAATTTCATTATCTGACATGATTTTTGTAAGTTTGTATGGTAGCTTTTTTCAAAAAAACAATTACTCCTTTGTTTAACCAAGATTCCCTCAAAATGAGTGGTTTATGACTTGAAGAATTACTGTGGTAAATGTTGATGCACGACCCACATGTCAACAGGAAAATATAAAGCTGGAGGCAACTTTCCATTGCAGGGAAAACATTCAGTAATTTCAGCTGTCATTTTTTTTAGGGAAGAATAATTGAAGATACAGGTGATTACATGACTTTTGCAAAAACAGAATTAAAAAGAAATTGTATCCACATGTCTGCTGTATTTGGAAGTCCCCTAGGAGCATGTGGGAAGTGGCAAGTACGTACTGCAACAGTGAAATACTACAGCAAAGGAGCAGTATATCGTATTTTTCATGTGCCAATTACAGTCAAGTTTTGGAGATCAGGAAAATGTAACTTCAACCTCGGGTTGTGCAAGCTTGCAAAACAGGACTTCTAAAGGGAAGAGCAGGTATGTTGCTAAAAAAAAACCACAAGAAGAGTTTAATACTCGGAGGGGAAAAGCAGTACTTATAACAAATTCACTTTTCTGTGTCTGAGGTTATTACTGAGAGAAATGCTAGATATGGAAGGTACTGGGGTGTTGAGATTTTATTTTTGGTCCAGTGCGCTGACTGAATTTTAAGATAAAATTGTTGAATGGCTATTTGTTTTAATTGAAGCCCAGTAGTATGGTTTGCTTTTGTGTCTCTGCTTTGTTTGAAAGGTATTGTGAGAAAGTATTTTTTCTTGTAAATTGTGGTTGTTTTCGCGAAATAGAATGGTGGCTTATTTAGTACTCTGACAAATATTCAATAATGTGGGTTTTTTAAAGAAAAACAACCATAGTGAGTCCTGGAACTTTTTTAAGCGTGGACTGTCATGGTTTAACCCCAGCCAGCAACTAAGCACCAGACAGCTGCTCACTCACCTTTGCCTGGAGGGATGAGGGAGAGAATCAGAAGGGTAAAAGTGAGAGAACTGTGGGTTGAGATAAAGACTGTTTAATAGGTAAAGCAAAAGCCCCATGCACAAGAAAAGCAAACCAAGGAATTCATTTTCTGCTTCCCATCGGCAGGCAGCTGTTCAGCAATTCCCAGGAAAGCAGGGCTCCATCACACATGACGGTTACTTGGGAAGGCAAATGCCATCACCTTGAACATCCCTCCCTTCCTTCTTCCCCTGGCTTTATATGCTGAGCGTGACGCCATATGGTATGGAATACCCCTTTGGTCAGCTGGGGTCAGGTGTCCCAGCCGTGTCCCCTACCAGCTCCCTGTGCACCCCCAGCCTCCTTGCTGGTGGGGTGAGAAGCAGAAAAGGCCTTGACTCAGTGCTCAGCAGTGACTAAAACATCCCTCTATTATAAACACTGTTTTCAGCACAAAGCCAAAACATAGCCCCATATGAGCTACTGCGAAGAAAATTAACTCTACCCCAGTCAAAACCAGCACACTGATGCTTTCATAACTTTGATTTATCTTAGTTCAAAAATGGACAAGTCACAGAGAATAAATGAGTCCTGGATGGTAATAAACACATTGTAGTACTATATGGGAGAGAGATGGTCATGCTCCTGTGTACCACGGATGTATCAAGATATACCATACTCTTGTGTACCAAGAAAGACATGTTGAAATGCAAATTTCTAAGAACGGAAGCGAAGGATCAGATTGGAAGAGAAAATAAAGGCAGCTTGAAACTGGATTTTGCCTTTATTTTGCTCCTCTTCCACAACACAGTGCAATGCAGTCTTCATGCCCCTTTTCTCACCTTTATTTTGTTTTGCAGTATCACTCATTGCTCTTTACATGTCAGTGCTGCCTACTATCAGCACAATGCACATTCCTTTAACAAACAACACTATTCCCCTCTCATGGTCTTAGGATGAATTATTTCCAGTATATCATTCAAGGGCCTTAAATATATTGGCTTTAGAGCTTTTTTACTTGCAAGTGCTTGAGCCAGACCTTTGATTTCTCATTTGGGTTCAGGGCAAAATAGAGAACACATTAAAATAAGCAAGAGCTGGTGGTTTCGTTCTAAGTGTTACAAGAAGCCAGGGTGAGACCCAGAAGAGGAAGGGAAGGGGGTTGCCAAAGATTTCCGTTGGATTCTTCGTTTGTAAATCTGTCTTGTAACACTCTTAATCCCTCCTCCTGCAGGGGAGTACGGTTGATACAGTAACGTTGATACAGAAATTTTCATGATCTCCTGCAAACAGAGGTTTTAATGCAGCCCTTTGTTTATTGTCTCTGCAATTCTTTCATTTTTCAGCAGAAAAAAGGGGTCATTTCTTCTTTGGAGCCTGAAGGCTTAGGGAAGTTACCCAGTGTCCTATCCTGGTCTGCCTCCCATCCAGCATTTTGACAGGCATGGACTAGTCCATATCCAGACACCACCTCGCAGGTCATGCAAAGAAATGGAGTGCTAGAGAGTGAAAGGAAGGCAATCACAACTACTGGTCTTGAAGTCGATGTCCGTATGGAACTGAAAGCAGCCTCTGGAGAGGCCTGAAGGCCATCCAAGATATCTGCTACCCAAGGGTCTCTTAGCTAATGTTCTGTACACAGGGCTTGGGGGCTCCCTGCATTTTTGCTAGGACCCTGAGTGCTGGGGCTGAAGAGGTATGTGGGGCTTGTGTGCCCCTCCATGGCACTCTGTGGCTATGCTCAGGGCATGTGCCACGCAGGAGGGAGGCAAGCCTGCTGCTGAAAGCAGCCTTGGGAACACCCTTAGCCAACAGCATCAAAGTCATCAAAGGTGACTGAACTGATCTGCTCCTGCCCCTCCACTCATGCAGGAGCTGAGGAAGAACAGAAGTGTAAAGCAGCTCCAGCGTAGTCCTGTTGGCGAATCTGACCTGAGTTAAGACAGGAGCTTTCTTATCTAGTGCCACCTAAAAGCAAGAAGTAAGGAGATTGTCCACTTCCATCTTGGGTGGATTGTACAGGGAATGATTCACATCCAAACTGAAGCCATCCTGGGAGCATGCCCTGGTAGACGTGCTGCCTGCTTGCTGTTTCATCTAATAAATTTTACTTACCTTTTACTACATCTTTCAGCATGTGGGTAGACCTGTCATTGTCTGTAGCTATTTCAAGGAGACTATGTATTAGAGCTAGTCCAGTATAAACCTGTTGTGTGTAACATGCATACATAGAAAGCAGAATAATTAAAAAAAAAAAAAAGGAAAAGGAAATCCTATAAAAGTCATTTAAAAGGAAAAATATTCAGGTAAAAACATGGAAAAATAGGAAGAAAAGTTTGGAGAAAAATAAAAGCAAGGGAAATGCAAGTAAGCAAGGGAAATGCACAGTACAGCAAGATGGTGTTGATGATAAAATGGGAGGAGTTTTGAAAGTTATTGAATGACAAATTACCCTGCAGCACCTACAGAGATTAACAATGTGGCCAGGAAATAACAATGAAACTGGAATGATATAGGCTACAAGCACTCAGGAAAAAATATCCCCAAAGGACACTCAGAAGCAGCCACGTAAGGAAAGGCTGGGAGGTGATACAGGAGGACAATCTACCTGTAACTTTCGGCAGCCAGCTTGCATTGCAAAAGACCCATGCCATTCTCAGTGGGCACCACACTAACTGGCCTGGCTTAGACACAGCTGAAAGGTTGCTGTTAATTTCTTGGCATCCCAATGCCAAACACTGTAAAATCAGAGGCCTCGAAGAAGAGTAGAGACATGATCAGATCGTTTGGTGTGGGTTTGATTTATGAAGATTAAGTGATGCTTAGATATAAGCTGGCAAAGAGATAAGAAAATAGCAGACATGAGTCTACAAGTATCTGAAGGATGTAGGCAGGGTCACATAAATGTTATTGGAGAGAGAGAAAATAGGATGCGATAGGAAGAAGGGAAAATTCCCTAGCAGTATCGAGTAGACAAGACTTGGATATAGGGTCTTAGACCAAGATAAAATTCTCTTGTGTGTGACTTTTCAAATAGCAGAAAATGTTCTGTAAATGCAGTCTTACTTGGATAGAGTAAAAGATAATAGTTGCAGCGCATACTTTTAAGACACAATGCTTCTTGATGAAAGGTGAATTTTAGAAGTGAGTTCATTTCTGCCATGGATACAGTGAGCTGAAAAAATCATGACCTATTTCAGTTTTCTAAATTTCCTTTAAAAACACTCTGTGCAATGAGCAATCAAAGGAAAGCCAAGAAGCTGAGAGTTAACGATAGCAAAATCATTAAAGAAACAGCAAAGAAATATTAAGAGTACAATGCATTCAAATCAGCACAGAGGGCCAGATGGTACATACCCAAGGGTATTAAAGGAATTAGCTGAAAAACTCTTAGGCCCATTATCCATTATATTCAAACGCTCCTGAAGAACTGAGAAAGCCCTGATGACTGGCAAAAGGAAAACATCAAGCTTCTTTTCCAAAAGGGGAATTACAGATCAATTAACATCCTTTCCAGGTGAAACTTGGTCTCTAATAATCAGAAACTACTAGCAGATGTTCTGCAGGAAGAACAAAACAGAAATGTGTTACACACAAAGGCAGGTCACATTAAAAGAAGCAGTTGCATCCAAGTGATAAACCCTACAGCCAGATTATACTCACGATGTTGATGGGAGGAGGAAAACCACAGGGGTGGTGTGTGTTGGGTGGGGACAGTGAAGAATAAGCAGCTGCTTATACGTCATGTGGGATGGAGTATACAGAGTAGTGGGCCATGCTGGTGGGAGGAGGAGAGGGGTACAGTCCCTTGAGTCACTCAGTAAATTTGCCCTTAAGGGTTTCACTCATTGACAATTCAACTGGTTGTACAGAGAGCTCTCCTGCGGAGACCTCCTAATTTCAGTAAGCAATTTTACTCAGTTTCTTCAGACATAATATTCCTGTAGATCCTGGTCCATCCCTAAAGCACTCCATGCAGACAGAGTTGACTTTAACAGTGGCTGGACTGGGTCCAAAGCAGAATAAGAAAGATGTAGGGTGGATACAAAGAGTAACAACGAAAGCGATTAAAATCTCCCCCTGGAACAGAAAGAGGAGTATGCTTGTAAATATTGCCATGTTGGGCTCCTCAGGGACTCCTGCTGTGTTGGACATTATATTCATCTGCAGTAACATCAAGGAAGGAGAAGAAAAACACATCAATCAAGTTCAAAGATAACACCCAGCTGGAGTGTGAATTGCAAATCATTTATTAGAAGCACCATCCTAAAGGGATTTCAGTAAATGAAGAGCGGGACGTAATGGGAATAGCAAGAAATTGAACATATCTGCAAGTGCAGAAACATCCACAGAGTAACAGTGCTCACTGAAGAGAGGTCAAAACAGTAAGCCAGAGGCTGTGGGGAGCAGTAATCCAGAAAAGACCCTTGGATGCAAAGACTGATAGAAAACTACAACTGATAATTCATTAAAAAGAACCATATTAATCCACCTTTGAAGTTCTGATAGGAATATCACTTGGGGCAGGGCCTACTGAGAAGACTGCAGGCAAACAGGTAATGTTATAGATTAACTGGTATAGACAAGAGGGTGGAAGGAGTTACCTGTTTACTAGGAAGATCAAAGGAAATAAACACATACGTAGCAGCAAGGTATAGTCTGATATGGTGACAAATCTTACCATGAAAGAATGCTGCTGTGTGAGAGGGACAATAGGGTTCTAACTCATCAGTTAGCCATGGTGGGACTACACATACAGGGCCACATTCTGACTGGGGAGGGGTGTAATGATCCAATGACTTGACAAGATCTCCAGCAGGATTCGCTTTGAAAGGTCTCCATTACCCAGAAGAATAGGATTTTAAATCACCACACACTCTGGTCCTGTGTTTGGTTCTCCACATACATGGAGTCACCAGCTGCCTGCCTCTGAGTTCACAGCATGTTTACAGACAAATTTTCAGCAATACTGCTTGGGCCAGTAGAGATGAAAATGGAAGAAAAATCAACACAGCTTGAATACTGGAAAAAAGTGTCACAGTGGGGGGAGGGAAGGTCTCTGCAGAAGAGGTGGAAAATCCCAGCTGCATGGGGTTAGATCACTCCAGATGTGCACAGCCATGGATGGGCAAGGCAAATGTATGGTAGGCAAAGGACATGAAATCTCACACTGAGAAGCCCAGTCCCAGCACAAAGATTGCAGATGTCCTTTGCGGGGTTGTTATTTATTCCCCTTTCTTGGAGAATAATCAACATGGACCAGAGAACAGATCAATCTCACCTCCTCCTTGATATCCCTGTGGTAGTATCCTGGCTTTCCAACGTGGGAATTGGGAGAAAGCTACCCTACACTGTCATACCTCAAGGACGTAACTCCTGACAACCTCAGCTAGACTTTCACCAGAGACAGGAGATTAATGCTACACTTGAATCCCAGTTTTGTCCATCATCTCTCCATGTCTCTTCTTCCTTTGTGGACAACACCACCCAATCTGGGAAAAGATGAGAGAACCTATTGGGAATTTCAGTGGTTACCTTACAAAACAGCTGGACCATTTGTTTCACCAGTGCCTCCATTTCTCTGTGTCAGCTGCCCACAGATTTCTGGATGGTATTTACAGTGCAGGTTATGATCCACAAACCTCAAAAAGTGCATGGCCAATTCTTCCTCATTTTCACACAGGTCATCCCTGAGCCTTTATTAACGTTGGGGTTTCAGGAGCCTACAGCAGGATGTCTCCAGCAGACCCTCTACTCTTGAGTTTGCACCCAATAGAGACACTCCTCATTCTTATCTGATCTTCACCAGAAGTGGCAGTTCTTCACCTCTCCACTCAGGCAGTGTTTCTCACAGTAGGCTAAGGAATTCCTGGCAATTCTTCTTGGTAGGAAGGCTTTCGCTACACGTAAGTGGTATGAAATCCACCTACATGTTTGGGAGGGTGACAGCACGTTATAATCATACAGCATCACTTGAGTGCCCGTAACAGTGATTGTAGCAACACTAACGGAAGCTCTGAAGGAAGGGAACAAGAAATTCACTCCCACCACTTGACTCATGTGGGTTGCTGCTTAGATACAGGTTGAAGCAGCTGCTGAAGTCATGGGTGTCTGTGGGCTACTGAGTTTCTAACTTGATGTTTTATGGGGCTATGCCTATCAAAATATTTGTGATCTGTTCATCTCTTGTTACCGTGCTGGCTTCAGAAGCATGTTTTGGCTACACAGAAGCCATAGTAAGGCACCATCTTGCTCAAATGCTGGCTGTTGGCCACATTTTGAGCATGGTTATCAGGGAACGACCACATGTGTACAGTAACTATGAGCTGTTGAAAATAGCTTTTAAGGGGCATCCCAAGGCTCCAGGGCTGCTATTCTGACTGGACAATGTGGTGCTTACATAAGTATTGTTTCAGACAAACAATTGTAAAGGGAATATGCAGATAGGTGAACAATAGTTGGATTTGGGACTAGTAATCAAGGACCCCAAATGAATACTATATTTTCAAAGCAAATGTTACATTGTCTAATCTTCAAATTGCATGCCACTTCGGTTTTGCTAAATGAGAGGAAGTGCAGGCTCGTGGTTGAGACGGTGGCACAAGTAGTCCAGGGTCAGTTCCTAGTTTCAGCTCAGACTTCCTGAACCCAAGTTACTTAATCTTCCTACCCTTGTGTCCAACATTTCCCTACCAGGAGATAAGGATAATACTATCTTTCTCTACTCTTGTATTGTTTTATCTATTAAATAATGGGAGGAGATGGAAAGAAGATTTAATTAAAGATGCCCAACTTCCTGAACAGTGGAACACCTGATCGTGATTGAGGAGATATACATTATCATTATTTATATCAATTTCAGCTGTCCCGAAGTATTATCTTTTACAAAGGAAGACTACTACAGAAAACAACTGTTACAGACCATGGCTAACTAGATGTTACGTGGGTCTGTCTCTCTGGTTTAAAGAGGGAATATACATCTGTCTAGGTGTGGGCAACATGTTAGAGACCGAGTGATTTACAAAGGGGCCAAGTCTTGTGATGGAGAGTTTATTATGACTGAAAGGCTGAAGGCTATTTTTGTTCATGGAATGGGTCCCAAAACTAGCTATTCTTCCATATATGTTTACACCGTGAAAGGGTAGCACATATAATTGGAACTAGTATTGAAACTGGTATGTGTTTGATCAGTTTAGGTACAGGTTACCACACATGTCTATTTTAATTTATAATATGATATCTATTCTATATTTTGCAAGAAAGAGTAAAAGTGTAAGGTATACTGTTTTCCAAAACATGGTGAGTCAATGACAGACTATTTAAAACTTCCTATTCAGGCAAGCAGTTATCACCTTTTCTTCTTTCAAATTTATGATCTTCCTTCCTGCCTTTAATTGTCCTAGTTTTCCTGAGGAAATCAAAGCATAATGGTATAAACCAGTCATTTTGTTGTTCATAATGCATATGATTTTCCTTTTAACTTTAATGTTTTTATCCATCCGAGGCTAAGAGCACAGCAGTTTTATGCTGTGGGCCTGACTCTGTACTGTGATGGTGGTGAGGAGGCTCTGCTGCATGCTTGGTTTTTTTTGACTTGTTCTCCAAAGTGTCTGAAGACACTCAGGGCCACATACAGGTCTGATGTCACCTCATACAATCTCAGATGCCTGAAACTTAGGAGCTTAATCTATGTTAGGTACCATAGTCATTGGAGAGACAGCTCTGCAGAGCAGTTCTGCACATGGCTCTTCCATGGTCATTAGAAGAGCATGAAGAATATCCAATGTTGCCAACCAGGCAGGGCAGTTAACCCTTCTCGTTGGAGAATTTTTCACAACAGGACAATCTGGTAAGAAAAAAAACTCTGCCAGAGGGCACAGGGGTTCACACATAACTACCCCTGCACCCGTCAGGTCCAGAGTGATCAACTGCCATGGAATTTACACGGTTACAAAGAAACAGCCTGATAATGATCTAGGTCCATCCCCACCAGGTCACATAGAATCACAGAATCACAGAATGGTAGGGGTTGGTAGGGACCTCTGTGGGTCATCTAGTCCAACCCCCCTGCCGAAGCAGGGTCACCTACAGTAGACTGTAGAGGACCTTGTCCAGGTGGGATGACGGGATATTCATC
>Ga0181612_108577_pt1 | contig 13749 bp, 12 predicted proteins | sample HoacroProtozoa21_FD_119630 | JGI IMG/M metagenome (GOLD analysis project Ga0181612, IMG submission 119630) | Hoatzin crop microbial communities from Cojedes, Venezuel. Combined Assembly of Gp0051906, Gp0051904, Gp0051908 | reverse complement strand
TCTGTGTCGGAGCAAAAAGGGATCCCTATTAAAATTATGCAGGCACAAACCTTTTAAGGGCAGGAGGAGGGAGTGGCTGGCTGCCTAAATTCCTGCTGTTCTGCCGTTACTGATGTTTTCCCTCTAAGAAGCTTCAATGAGGAAGCCTGACAGATGGCAACAAAGGGAGCGGTGCAAACAAGGGCACTCCTGCAAAATAAATGTTGAGCTTTAACTGTTTCACTGAAGTGTTTAAAACACATGTAAGAATTTGGGCAGAACTACAGAGGCATGTTACAGTGGTTAGGTGAAATCTCAGAAAAAAGCAGTGGTGGTTGTTTTTTCCCCAGCCAAGCTGAATTCCAGGGATGCCACCGAGAGCAGCTGCGCGCCCTGAATGCTGATGGGCAGCTGGTGCCGGTCGCGCTCCCCCGCCAACTTCCTCCAGTTTGCAAGAAAATTCTGGTGTTCTTATTTCGGGCATTGCATTATAGGAGTGCATTTGCAGCTGTAGGAGTTCAGTGAAAAGGAACAAAATCATGAATGAGCCAGAAGGATTTGAGGGGGGCGAAAAATCTGGTGGGTTTGGGCAGGTGGTATTTGAGGGCTCTGTGCTGGAAGCCAGTTGGGGGTAGAGAAAATTGACTAGTTTCAAATAGTTATTCTGGGTTTTGGTCGGGTTTTAGCTCTTTGACTGCTCTTCGTCTCATGGAAGGGTGGAGGAGAGTGGGGAATTGAAGGGTTTGTTGCTGGAACTGGATGAGGTAAACGTAAGTGGAGGAAATTTTAGATAAATTGAGATAATCATGATGTGGGCTGTTTATGGACTTGTGTCTTTTAAATCTAAAGCAGTGTTGTAGCTGCTGTATGTTTGAAAGCACTTAAGGTTTGAGTGGACCATAAAAATGTGTGCAGATGTTCCATCCTTCCCGACCCTCAGCATTCAGGATATTCAAACCACTGCGGTGGCTTTCTTCAGAAATTGTTTTATGGGGATCTCCACAGCATTTTAAAATCAAACCAAGACATTCTCTCCAATATTTAACCTTCACTAGAGAGACATGTAAAAAAAACATTCCAGTGTGTGTTTCTGCAGGTATAAATTACATCATTTACATTATAAAGAGGAAGCCTTTTTAAGTCAAAAGCAAAAGGAGGTGGAGGGGAAAGGTGAGCTCCTGCACCTCCATCTCATTAGCTGATCGCTGAATGCTGGGTTTCTTACCCTGGCTTTGTGCTGGTGCAGTGGCAGGCATGAGTTCGAGCTGAATTTATGCTGTGTTTGACTTTTTTTTTTTGGAAATCACTGATGTACTAATGAATGCGAACTCTATTTAGACCCTCACAGGACCCTCTGCATTGCCTGTTGCACATTCGTCTGAAATGCTGACAGAGAAACTAATCTTTTTAATATTAAAGAACAATAACTTCTTACTTAACACTGAGTAAGAAAGAGGCTTCAGCAGCAATGCACTTCAGTGAAATAACGAAGATGCTTCTGTGAGCTGTTCTACATCAAAGCTTGTGGAGCAAGATGTCTCTGCCACGATGTGACCTCCGCAGTGCTTCAAAGTGCCAGCGCTTTGCCCATCAGCCAGCTCCCTGTTTTCACTTTGACTAGTGGTGTTCTTGCTTAAACCACAGAAAAGGACTTTTATCTAAGCACTTTCTTGGGAGAAGTTTTCTTAAAGTGTACAGACTTTTGAAATGAAATGCCACAAACGTTTGCCATACGAGCATACTTGGCAGAAGTAGAAGGAACTTGAGTGTAGGGGAGCTTTTTAGGGAAGAAACACTGCCTTTCGGTGGTTTCTGCAACACTAAGTGCATGTTCTTTCAGTGGTATTCGGTTTTGCTCTTTTGTAGTTGTATTGCATACAAACTTGCGTGTTTTTGATGTATTGCTAATGTTTTAGCACTCTTGCTCATTAAGGACCTCAGTCTCATTTGTACATGCGAGTTGTATTTCTGTGCATTGTGTCATGGAAAGTGAGAGTAATTTATTGTCTCTGTTAATGGGATGTGTGATCTGGATCAAAGTTCTCTTGAAACCTCCATAAACCCCTAATAGCCAGCCTGTTATCAGTTAATGCTGGCCAGTATCAGTCATTTTCCCTACAGGAAATGAAAATGTTCAAGCATTAGACCAGGGACCTAATCTGATTTCCTTCCCGTCCCCTTCCTTATCTCCCGATTCCAGTCATCTGTTGCTTTACACTGGAGAGAGACAGTTTGTGTGCCGTATAGGTTCGGTCTCAACTTACTCTGCAAACCTGTTTGTTTCCTGTGTTTTTTTACACATCGGTGACTTTCCCAACCAAAGATGTTCATTCAACCCATCAGCCTCGGGAGCTGCTTGGCTTTCGTTGGGATTCCCCGTGGGGGCCGTGGAGTGGGATGCCCTTCACTGTGTGTCCTTGGCAACTGCTTCGCTCGCTGCTGCTTCCTCAGGCAGGGCTCCAGGCACGTGCCCATGGTGTGTTACGCCTTGTCTCAAACACGAGCGCAACCATGGGTATCCCATCTATTTTCTTCCTTGAAGAAAGCAGTAAAAACCAGGAGTGGCAGTTCAAGTGGTCCCGCTTCGTATGGACCCATTTTCCTCTTGGAAAAGCCAAGATGAGCCTCTAAAAGCAGATGTAGCTTTGGTGACACGGCTCCAGCTGGGCGCACAGGGAGGTTTGGATCCTGCTTTTGACTTGCTGGGAGGAGGAAGGGCTTGGCAAGGATGCTTAGCGTGGCGCAGACTTTATTTGTCCTTCCAGACATGGGAATTAAAATGCCTGAGTGTTTATGGAGGAGGGTAGTTAGTACGGCTAGTTACGGTTAGTCTCCTTATGCTGATTTGCGTATTTTTTTGATATGTTCTCAGCTATTGCTAATGAATTTAAGAAACAGATGAGCAATTTTTGCGTTAATTAAGACTAATCTTGCGATTTGAAGTAATATGTTATTTTTTGCTATGCTTTTTCTGTTTTAAAAGCTGATAAGGAGAAAAAGCAGCTCAACAGACCATTTAATGAAGGATAAAAATGATCAGGTCATGCATTCTGTCCTTGTATTGTTCGACCATAACATAATATATATCCTGTCATTATTCCCACCCCATCCATTAGCCATCACAGTTCAGAAATAAACAAATTCCCTGCTCTCTTCTCCATTAAATGTAATTTTATAAACTGCATTCTAACAAAGCTAACTGAGCTATAAGTAGGGAAAAAAGACCTTAGTTTTCAATGTAAATGGCATAAATCTGATTGTGTAGAGAGGATGTGTGGGAAGGTATTGTTGCTGTAAGGATATTAGATGAATAAATTTAAAAAAAAATTAAATCAAAGAACTGTTTTAGAATTCAGTAGTTGCGATCAAGGAGTAAAAGTCTTTCTGGGAAAATGGAAATGCTTCTCCTCCTAGAGGTGCAGCTGGAAAACAAGACTCAAAAATCACAGGTTGCAACCACGGTGATGCAGTTGGTTATAGGGGGAAACTCTTTGACGGCGAGAGTGGTGCCCAGCTGGAACAGGGGACAAGAGAGGGTTGGGGGTCTTCATTTGTGGAGATACTCAAAGCTCAGCAGGACACGGTCCTGAGCTACCCGCTTTAAACTTTAAACACTGTAAAGTTAGTGTTTCTCTGAGCAGGAGGTTAGAGTAGCTGACCTCCCCATGACTCTTCCAACTGAAATTATTCAACCCGTTGTGCGATGGACTAAGACTCTTCACGTAAGAAATTTGGGAAATAACTTTGTCAATGCCATGAGCTTCTGTATGGCATCTACGCAGAGCACGCTGAAGTGGGATGAGAGGTGATGTGTTTCTCTGATACCTTGTTTGCAGCTTCTGGAATGTGTGTGAAAACAGCAGGTGAGTTGGAAATGCAGATATAAAGCTTTCTATCTACCAAAGTAGTACAGACTAGAATTACTTTAAATTTTACCACGGTTTAGATGTTGTCTTCCTCTTTGGAGGGGAAATGGAGGAGATTGTTGTCGTCTTTCTGCTTTTCGACCATATTCCCTTTTTATGGGGATGGCAAAAGCTGATGCGTAACATTATTCAGTACAGCATGCAGTATGCTGTAAATGAGTGTTGATCTCTCCTTTCTGGGCTTTGCATTATTTATAGATTGGCCTTTACATAATTGCATTTGAATACTAGTAACTAGTCATGTTTGCCATAAAAATAGAAAATGCATATTTTAGACAATTTCTTTAGAACTGTTTTATCTTTTCCCTTTGGCTGTCCCGGTCATTCTGAACCCTGCTAGACCCCAGCTCCTCCTCAGTCTGGTTCAAGTGATAGCTGCTTTCCAGAGTTAGCCTCCAACACTGTCTGGATATCCATGTCCCTGAGATGACCTCAAACACTGTAGTTTCTTGTCCCACGTCCCGAAAGCATTGTGAAACGACGAGCTGAGTGTTGAGCTCCTGATGCCCCTTGGGCATGCTTGTCTTTGGTGATCTTGTGCCTTGTGTTGGCTGCTGGTGCTGGGTTTCGTGGTGCTACCGTTGGGCTGACCTTGCCCCTGATGGTGGGCGAGTCGCCTGGCCTCAGTTTATTTCTGAGTCCCCCTGAAATAGAGGTCTTCCTCTTTTCTGTTGGGCGGAGGGAGCTGAGCTGATTCTCTCAGCACAGGTGAGTGTTTGTAAGAATTGAATCCTGGGGCGAATTTGGAGAAGAGAAAACCCTGATATGATAGTCAAAAGTTCAAGTGAGAGCTGTGGGGAAGGCTGAGGTTTGCTAATTAAGAAGGGAGGGCAGTGTTTTACTGCAGAGTTAGCTGGAGAGCTCCAGACCTGCGTCTGTGCATCCGTAGCGCCTGTTGATCTGAAGGGACGCTCCAAAGAGCGCACGCTTGTGCTTCTGTGGCGGCAGTCTGCCGGCTCGGGGTGCCACTTCTGTCCTCCTGACTGATCAGTTTTGTTTCTGTAATTGGCAGGCGGTGATGAATGCAGTCCTTGAGCAAGTTTCTCTTGTTTTTCTTGTTTTTAAAAATGTCAAGTGGACACATTAAATAATGCCCTCGCCTTCCGTGCTGCACTTGCAGAAGTAGCAGCCAGTGTATGGCCAGTGAGTCGAGTGGCTTTTGTCTCTGCTTTCAGCAGCCCATTCTCTCTGAGGAAGGCGTGGGAAACTCTGCTAATTCTGATATAGATGTATATATATATCTGTCTGTCTCTCAGATATTTACATAAATAAATTTTTTACTCTTTCTAAATCTCTCCTCCCCATATCCACCCCCCAGCCCTGCGTGCATTCCCTGTGCTGGGAAGGGGCTGGCTGCGGAGACTTTTGGCATCAGCTTAAATCTCAGGCAGCTGCAATGATGAGATGTGGGAGCTGATTATCATTTCAGGGGCAGAAGACAATCAACATTACACCTAATTATAAATGTGCTTGTTTAATCTCTTAACGTTTCTTGTTTGACCTGTGTCATGCCTGATCCTTCGAGCCTGCGTAAATGGTGTCGAGGATTGCCGCCTCCTGTTCACTGGGCTTTGCTGCCGGAGTGTCTTGGCCGTACAGATCTGTGTCAGTCCTCTCTTGTTCAGATGGAGGTTGAATCCATTTAAGGTAAACAGATTAACACATTTTCCCATGTCTAACGTGAGAGCAGCGAGTCTGTCATTTCCCTAAAAGCATTGCCTGCGACAGGTCCCAGATGCTGAGTTTTTCTGGGCAGCTGTGTTATTTGCTTGACTGGATGGGTTTTACAGCTGGTGTCCGGCTGTTCTTTGTTATGTTTATCTGCAGTCTCTGGGGCTAATCAGATTAGCAGATATCGTAATCTTGCTAAATATCTGATTCCCTTCTGAGCCCCGGGGTGTCAGCTTTACTGGTCTCTGTGGTTTCTGTGGGGGGCTGTGCTTCGGGAGGTGGCAGAGGTCGCTCCGAAGCGGCAGCTGCGTCTCCCTGGCCCTGTGCTGGAGTCCAGCGTAGGCTTGTTCTGGCGGCTTCTGTTACGGCTTTGTGCAACAAGTGTGAGTGTGAAGATAAAGTCAGCCAAAAGGAATTAGCTTGGATGATTGGTCTTAAATTTTGTCCTTTGCAGAGGATCTGTCCTTGGTCCGTTTTGTTAAGTTTTCTACTGCAGGTTCTTCAACCCAAGTTACTGTTGCTCGCTCGTGAGATGGAGGCTGCTGGGTTGCCAGGAATACAGCTGGTGGCTTCAGCTGTTCGGAAGTGGCTGTTGGAGCTGTCACCGTGACTTCTCCAGCCTGGAGAGCCCTGGTGCGGGCTGCTTGTGTTGCAGAATATGGCAGTAAAGATGTTGCAGGGAGTAGGACCAGGACAAGTCTGCTGGTGGGTTGTGATGGAGCTTAGCTGTAAAGTGCGTTTGATGGGGAGGGGGACAGCAGTGGAGATGGGAAAGGAAGAGGCTACAAAATCTGCTCTACAGTTGCAGAAATTGGGGGTTTTGGCATGTTTATGACCTGTCTGTAATGTGCCACGTGCTGAAACTGAGCACAGAACATCTCATCCTGAAACAAATTATTTAGTGGCTGCAGGAAGAACCAGCATGGCAGAATTATACTTTTAAAGCACGTCCAGCACATGCGTTAAGTGTATATAGGATATTGTTCCTGCTGTATAAAACATCTTTGATTCTTCTTTTTTAAAGAAATGTTTCATGCTATTAATATAGTCTAGAGCTCTACACAGGTTGAAACTCTTGTGTTTTCTTAAAAAAATGTTTGGCTACCAGGGTCTGGTTGCATAAGCCCAGTTTGTACTGGTGAAAGGTTTTTATTGGAAAGTCTTCCTGAATGTGTCCTGTGCTAACTACTTCTGCCCTCTGTAAACCAGAACACATTTGTTGCCACTTCGAACAAGTGAACAAAGCTTGCTGGTAGGGCATGGTTGCCTGCCTCCTACCCACCAGCGCAGGGCGAGCAGGTGAAGCTGTCTCTATTCTGCGTGCTTGATCTCTCTTCAGAGAGTCCCTGTTCGCTGTGAACTTGTCCAAAGCGGGAGAAAGCTCACCAAACTGTTGATAATCCATGATAATGCATAAGTAAAATGTGCCATGGATTGCTGGTTTTAGGACCATTGCTATTAAACAGACTCTACGTGCTGTCTTTTCCCCTTAAAATGATGCCAGCTTTCGTGTTGGTGGACATAATTTAAAGTATGTGGGCTTTCATGGCATCTTAGGGTTTGTTAGGTTTATTCAGTTGTGTAGAGGTCCTGCTCAGGAACCCAAGCTGACTCTATCTAGCCCTTTCCTAAAGCCTCGGTGCTTTCTGAGCAGGAAGGAGGTGCCAGGCTCTGGTCCTGCGAGTCCCAGGTACGGACTCACACTGCAGACTCACGCTGGCTCTGTTGGAGCAGCAGCATCCTGCCTGTCTGTGCTGACTCCTGCCAGCGCTGAAGAAACCACCCAGCATCTGTCACAGATGCAGGGATCCCTTTATTTTTTTCCCCTTGCAGACTTAAGGAGGTCTGTGTGGAGCTTAAACAGAGAATAGAACACTCAGAGATTCAACCTCAACATTTTTTTGCTATAACAAATATAACAGAAAAAAATAATGGAAGGGTCTGGCTGGGACAGTATGGGTCTTATAGTCTTCCTAATGCTGCCCAGCATTTCTGCTCATGCTGCCTCCAGGACTGAAGCTTTTCTTTCCCATATTGATAAACTCCTTCATTGCACGACAGCAGTATGAGAAAAATCAGCAAGCCCAGTGAGATCTTCTGAATAGGGAAACGAGTTTCATATTCAGGATCTCTCCATGTGGGGCACAAGCCCCACTTCATGATGCATATATCCAATACGTATTTATTTAAATACTTCAGCTGGTCCAGCCTGCAGCTTCTATAGGATCCCCACTGTTTGGTGTTGCCAGCGTTTGCTCCTTTATCTCGCCATAGCTGAGACCGATCCCCTCCACGCCATGAATCTCAGACCTAAGTGGTTGCCCTTTAACTTGCTCTGCATTTCTGAGCATCTGTAATTCTGGGGGAAGATTGCTTGTGTTCATTAAAATAGATTCCAGTACTGGTAATAGATTCCTGAACTCGCAGTATGTGCTGCAGCCCTTCCCTTACAACATTGGTTAATGAGCTGGAGAGAAAGGTCAGCGTTTCAGAGGCAGCAGAGTGAAGAGGAGGGGGCTTTCCCTGTGTGATGGGCCCTGAAGAGCAGGACTTGGTTGCCACTTCGGAGATCAGGTTTGATCTCTTCCAGGCTCCTCTGAACTGAGTTTTCCCTATGCTTGTTGAAACTTGTTTTTTTTCATTGACAAGACTATTGTTTAGGGAAGCAAGTGCAGCAGTGCAGTACCTTGCTTGGCTGTACCTTGTAGTCACCAAGTGCTTTTGCTGGACCTGTGTCCTGTCTGAGCCCCGCGGGGTTTTCCCCAGCTTTGGCACGGGGAGCAGCAGGCAGACCTATAGCTCAGGCACCAGAGGGGAGCCCGCGTTGGAAAGAACTGTACTGGGCTTCTCTGTCTGTCAGCTGTCACTAATATCTGAGGATGCACTTTCTGCTGCGTTGGCAGGAAATTTGCTTTGACAAATGAAAACGTGGCTTCTTTTGTTCTTGACTAAGAGGTGTGAAAGTGCTGGATATCCCAGTTCGGGATCCCCCGGTGCTGCTGGGCACAGCAGTAGAGCTGGTGGAGCCGGCGCAGATTCTCCGCAGCTCTGGGGTATGATACAAGAACGCGTCTCCCTCTCTCTTCCCTCCCTCCCCAGAGCTCACTGGAGGGGCTTAAGTTGCTGCTTAGCTCTTAAATAAGGAAACAGACTTTTTATTTAAAAAAATAGTTTCTGCCACAGAAGTATCAGTTCGAAGGACAGTCTGTCAGAGTAGGAATAGTTACTCTTTATATCCATAGCCCGGTAATGAGATAGAAACAGTTGGAAACTAGATACTTTTTAAAAATAAAAGGCTAAATTTTAGGTTCTTATTTTGTGGAAGCATTCCTTTTGGGTGGCTCTTAATGCTTGTATTAAGCCACATATTTAAGCTATGCAGTTCATGAGAATTAACCTTTTCCACGAAGGGGTCACTGGAAAGCTGAACCCTGTTAAAATTAGGAATACAAATCCTTCTTTTTTTCTTTCAGTGTCAAAGAAGTGAGAATAATTTAAAAAAAAAAAAAAAGTTTTTGTTTGTTTCCTGGGTATTTTTGGTCCAGAACTGATGAAAAACATATCATGGCTTGAGCATACTGCCATTCCAAAAGTGTTAGCTAATGGGAAGTGGTGTGATTCCATCATCTGTAACATAAAAAAAGTTGCTGACTTGCATCATGGAAAGCCCCACAGTTCTTTTGTGGGTGGCCGCATTGAAGTGCAGCGACAGCCTGAAACGAGGGGTCTGGAGAAGGTCAGAGAATGGGATTTCCTGACCTCGTGCAGGCACTTGGAGAGTGTTTTCCATTTCCTGCCTCTGGGATTATTTGATGCAACTGTAGAGTTTATTTCTTTCCTGACACTCAGTACTTTTATCACCAGATCTTGTTGAGCCAAAATTTGCATTACACCCTCCTTACAGTCTCTGTATTGCAACAGGGAGCTAATTCATATAAAGCAGCCTCTCTTAACCTAGCAGAGAAAAGTCTAGCAAGGACCGGAGGCTGGAGGAGCTGGCTAAAACACATCCTGTGTCAGAAACGAGGTCAGCCTGGATGATAGAGTGGACCATTCAGTCCTAAAAATCTATGAATATTAATATGCATCTATTATAGCATACAGTACAGTGAGGTCATTGGTTAATGCCATTTCTGCCCTAAACTGTTGTCCTGTAAGGGGATTCTCGAAGTCTACTGCTTCTGCTGCTGCTCTGGGGCAACTCACTGACTAAAGGTTAATTATCTGTTGTGTGACTTTTAAAACAAAAGACTTGCAGTTTTCAATTCGTCACTTTTACATTCAGTTGAACTAATGTTTCTCTTGCGAGTATGAAATAGGAGTGCCCAGCTCGGTCCTTTCTTGAAGACACTTCTCTAGAGTTTTGTCAACCCTGTAGTCCAAGGGTAAAGTCATGGTTGGTGCAGGTATTTAGATTATTTTGCCTTAGAAATTCTCATGCCTTTTTACAATAGGGTGGTTTTGTATTGTTCCATATCCATTTCTATGCCCTTCCTAATGTTTAGTTTCCTTTTGTGGCTGTGCCAATGCTGAGCAGCTCACTGAAAACATCTACTTAGGTAGTTATGTCCAGTGCCTTCCTGAGTGGTTACAGTTAATTTGGAATCCAGAAAAGTGTATGATTGGTTCAAATTATTCCCTCCAAAATGCATTACCTTTTATTAGACAACTCTGACTTTCATCTGCCTTCACTGACCATTTACGTGGGTTTGTTACCATGGATTCTTACATGGAAAAAACCCCACCCTATTTTGTTACAATTCTAATTTAGTTCCATCTTGGAGAACTGGCTATCTTTGTGCTCGCCCTCTTTTCCTGGCTGAATAATAAGCGCTGGTCTCAGGTCAGAACTTTGGGGCACTGCACTGTTGATGTTTCTGCTGTGCAAGAAATAAATAGATCCAGGTCATACTGGGAATTTCACCGAGTAGCAAGCAAGGCCTGAGTTAGCCTCACGAAAATGCTGCTCAGAGGAAATGGCTACCCTGACAAAATCACAGAAAGCAGGTGCTGCTGTGGCTTTTGTGGAGGACTTGGAGGACTGTGAGAGGGGAGCCCCTGGGCATGAGCGGGAGGCAGTCGTGTCCTGGCAGCTGCAGGTGACAAGCCTTTGCTGCTCGCTGTCACGGGAGGCTGCCCTTGGTTCATCCACATCAAAGTGCCTGAGTTTGGGGCAAACCCAAGTCGACCCAGAGACTGAGATTACACCATAGCAGCCTGGAAAACAAGCAATAATGTGGGCAGTTCCTGTGGATGGCCTTCTTTGCGTGTAGATGGCCATCGTTATGGTTAAGATGATTTATTCAAGCAGTTTTTCTTTCCTCTGCAGCAGCCCTCCAGGGCTTCGCAGGCGCCGTGCAGAGCAGCAGAGCCAGAGGCCAGCACCATTTTGTGTAGCGTGCCACCGTGACCGGGTAGGAAATAGTGCTGCTGGGGTTCAAACAGAAGGAATCATGAGGAGCACCAAGTTTCTTGGATTTTGCTGCCATCTGGTTTAAAACAGATTAGTTAAGAATGCTGCTGTCCAGAGATTTACTTCTTTCATAAAGCCTTCCGTGATTGTTTTGAAGAATAGCCCAGGTACTACTTAACCAACAAATCAACCTAACAACAAAAAATCAAAAGCTTTCAGAGACCTGCAGTGCTGTGAATGTTTTTCAGACATGTAACATACACCTAAACACAGTTTGTCTGTGCCAAAATTTGATTCTAAATGTCTTGAAAGCAGGAGCTTTTTACTTTCCAGCACCTCCTCTGTTGAACACAAGAGTATTAAAAAATAACAGTGGTGGTAAGCTTGTGGAAAATCCAGTTACTAGAGCTGAAAGGGTTAATCTATTGCTGGTCTAAAGTTAAAATGATAAAAACTTAAGAATTAAGATAATCTGTAAATGAGTGGTCCAAAATATTACTGGTTTAAATGTGTGTTTTTAAAATGCAGGGGAGCCTGAATATGATTCCTTGCATTAGACATTTTTTCCCTCCAGCCCAACAATCTCTTATGCTGCTCAGGAGTTTCACCTGCATAGTTTATAGATTTAGTAGTCTGATACAGTGCTATGAATTCATAAACTATTCCTATAATCTAGTGTAAATCCGAGGTGGTTTTGGCTGCAGTTTGTTTAAATGTGCTGCGGGAGACGGGCTGCCTGGCCGTTCCCCCGTGCCCGATGCGGGGCTGCCCTTTGCAGGGGCATGGCCGGGGGCTCCGGCAGCTCGCAGGGCTCCGCAGGCTCGCCGGGCTCCGGGCCGAGGCTCTGGAATTTCATCCCTTCTTTCTGTACTCAGACAGGATTGCTCTAAGCTGTTCACAACAGATGTTTGTCTAGCGTGTTATTAAAACTTCTGGTGAGAGAAGAGCCCACCATTTCCTCAGCAAGCTGTTCCAGTGTTTAACTGTCAGTACATTTATACCATGGGAGTATGGTATAGGAATTTATCCCAGGTATCCGAACCTTAAATTCCCTTTCAGCAGTTTTGTGACTATGAATTCTTGTCCCATTTTGCTGACGCACAAAAAATATGTTCCTTTTCATCTTGCAGTCTCCCTCCAGATCCTTGAAGGCAGTTTTCATGTTCCCCCTGCTGCCACTGTTCCTTCTTTCCTTCTTAAGCAAGATAAACTTGATTTCAACATTGCTGTCACCTTCTTTTCCTCCATTCTTATCCAGCTTTTCCTGACTGCTTAGACTTTCTGTGAAAGTCTCCCCTTTGGTAGTTTCACCCATCATTCAGATGAGCTGTCTCCCACATAGCTGGAGAAGTTGTTGGGTGTTTTTTGTTCTGCTCATTTGCTTTCTCAGAGTAGCCAAGGTTTCCAACACTAAGCAGCCTTTGTGACAATTCCTAGCAGTGCTGCTGAAAACAGTGTGTAGGCTTGCAGTCCAACACGATGCAGTTTACTGTTGGGGACACTGAATTCCATTAGAAACACAGGGAAAATACGGGAAGATAACTGCTGACTTGATAAGAAATAATTCACAGGATTATACAACTAATGCACCTTTGTTGATGCACCTTGAGCTGTTGTTCGCTTCTGTGTATAGACAGGTAATAGCCCCATGGCTGTGTTACCAGTCTGGGGTTGCTGCTGCACCCAGGGCATCACCTACTCCCTCCTCCATGGAGATGCAGGAGGGACAGCGAGCCCAGCCCGTCTTCTCCTCATCCCTCCTGCCTGCAGAGCTGCTGCCTTGCTGCTCCGCGCTCCTCGACGAATGGATGTTAGTTGCTGTATTTAGCTGCACACTGTGGGTAGGCTTTTCTCTGGTGGCTGACCTTAAAACAAGATGGAGCGACTTGTCAGGGTAGAAGCTTCCTCGGTGTAGGGGTTGAATTGCCGTGGCTGAAGGCGTATTGCTAGGCACAGACTCCCTCATTTCCCTGCCACCCAATGAAGCTATTATGCTGCTTCTGCAGTTAATAATTTTCTTTTGAGGAGGCATATTTCTTGACGGTTGCTCATTCCTCCTGCAGGAGGATGCAGCAGGTGAGAAAGGCCCTTTTTTGTGCTGTGTCCTGGGTGTTTAAGCACTAGAGTAAAAGGATTTGCCCAGCCTGAACACATTCGTCAGCTCCCCCTCCAGCCAGCTGGTTCTCAGTCTGAGCTCCCAAGCTCAGCTTCAAAGAGGCTAAACCTTAGCTGCTCTGCTGGTCTCAGTAACATTTCTCTTCACCTGAAAGATTTAATAATCCCTTCACTTGCACCATAAAAAAGAGGCTGTCCTAGGGATCCCGGCAAGCAAGGTACATATGTCCTTCTCCAGTGTGTAGGTGATTACCTAGAGATTGCAGATGAGCACTTGTGCTGTCTGTGCAACGCCCCTTCCGTCTTCCAAGGAGCAAGAGGTTAGCCATTGTGAGAAGACGGCAGATACTGATGTCTGTAAACCCCAATGGATGGCTAATCAAGGACGAGTCTTCCAGCAAATGACAGATTTCATTAATTCTCCCTGTTGTTACCGTTTGGGGGTCTTGGAACTATCGGGAGAAAATCAGAGTTGTGGGTGCAGCTGATGGTTACACATTGACAGTTTCTCGTTGGTGCTCAGACTGGAGTCCTTGTTGGTCTAACCATTTAACTTCTTCATCAAGGACCTGGATGAAGAGTTAGAATGTAGCCTCAGCAAGTTTGCTGATGACACCAAACTGGGAGGTGTGGTAGATACACCAG
>Ga0181612_106477_pt1 | contig 13749 bp, 5 predicted proteins | sample HoacroProtozoa21_FD_119630 | JGI IMG/M metagenome (GOLD analysis project Ga0181612, IMG submission 119630) | Hoatzin crop microbial communities from Cojedes, Venezuel. Combined Assembly of Gp0051906, Gp0051904, Gp0051908 | reverse complement strand
GCACCATATCTCCAGGTCTTTTCAATACCTCCAGGGATGGTGACTCAACCTCTTCCCTGGGCAGCCTGTTCCAGTACTTGACAACCCTTTTGGTGAAGAAATTTTTCCTATATCCAGTCTAAACCTCTCCTGGCACATTTTCTCTTGTCCCAGCGCTTCTTACTTGGGAGAAGAGATTGACATATAACACTACGTCTACTTAATGTCAATTCCCTTTTAGTAACAGGAACAACTAACAGTTAATTTATCATAATTAATGTTAAGAATCTTCTACCACACTATTCCATTGCAATTAATATGACTGGATGAAATTAAATACCACCTATCTTCAAAAAAAACCAAACACATACAAGTATTTAATGAAAAGTTGCAGGAAGAAAAAAAACAACACACAAATTGAGCATATAATTTTATTAACATATCTATCCTTACCTTTCATAATACTCGGACCCCTCCTCTAACCCAGGTAGAATCCCAGTTAACAGACCTTGCAGTCCTGGTTTCAATGTTTTCCCCAAAGGGAGGTAATAAATCTCATACAGACTTAATAATGTTGGCTTGACAGACATAGCGGCATTGGCAAGGAGTGGAAATAGTCCAGAACTGTGAAAAATAAAATTCATCTTTTTTTAGGAAGCTTCTCATGTGAGACAATTTCTTCTATATCTTAAGACTGTTACAGACATGTCCAGTGTAGCTATAAGTATTAGGTTTTTATCGTAGAATTTTGCACAGACATAGACCACCACATAACATGACTGCCTTCCAGACTGACAGGTTGGTATGTGAATATTAATATTATGAGCTTTATCAGTATTGTGATAGCAAGCACTGAAGGCCCAGAGATGACTGTCTTTCACCAGTAAAACAAACAGGGTAAATCAGAAGCATTTTTGCTAGACAAAATGTTAATTTTGCCCATGCTGAACTACATCACAATGGAAAATGTATTTTAAAATATATTGTCTTTGCACTTATTACGAAAAAACAAAAACGGATGAGAACATTTCAGGAAATTTACAGACAAACTTTTTTGTAAGAAAAGAAAAATAAAGAAGTTTTTACTTCACCGAGTAACCTAAAGATATATTTTAAGACATTTATACTGTTAGTTAGCAAAAAAGTACATATTTACTTCAGGAATTCAGTCTGAAAACAGATTCTCAAACTAACAATAAAACCGCTGTTCATGATGTAGCATTTAAAGAACTGAAAACATTGGAAGCATGTTTTTAGTTTACTGCGAATGTACATGTAAGTTCATAAAAGTCACAAACGTGATCAGCTAAGGAGAAGTTACCTACATATTAAAAACTTTTTTGCTATTGCTACTAAATATCCTAAATTATTACAAAGAGTACCAATAACCAAAGCCATGTGAACACAACTGCAATTTTCAAAATCACTGACGACTCGGATCAGAAGACCCCTGGCACATGAAGAAGAAAATGAAAGAACAGTAAAAAAATGTAAGTTTGAGACAAAGGTCTTAAAATATACACCTACAAATCTACTATTAAAAACAAAATAATCTTTGGGGATACAATGTCATCCATGTTACAGGAAAAAGGAAAAAAACCTCCCAGAGTACAAAAATGGTTTTGAAAATTACTTTTTCCTTTGTCTATCTAGAAGTAGTACTGTTTTGCCATTGTCAATTGGTTTCTTTTTTCTGTAGAAAATGTCTTTTTGTTCAATAACTACCCCACAGTCTTTCTTTGTAAGGCTACTACTCATCCTTCAAGATCTGATGTTCAGACATTGCCATTCTGCTTTCATGAAACATACTGGAATCTTTGATAACGCCTTAATCTGAATGTCTGTCTTCTCCCAAGCACCAGTAACATTGGCTTTCAGTTACATTACATGAGGTAGCATTTTCCACTATCCTAGAACTTATTGTTAACAAGATATTGCAGCTACTGAATCACCGCACAAGCAAAAAACACGAGCTATGAGTTCACAGGATCTTTAAAAACATGTGGAAACACATAACTGAGACAGTCGTCGTTGTCCCCCCCAATGTAACTATGTATCAACATCTTGACAATGCAAGACAGAATAGCTGATGTTAAGGCATACAATTTATCTGCAAGCATTAATACACACCTTTGCTACCTAAACAGAAGTCTATTTTATTCCACTGTTTCTCAAACTGATGAAATTTTAACCTCCAGGGAGAGTGAAAGATTAAGAACCATGTATGACAGTGTGTATACACAGTCATACATATGCACATATCCCCTGTGCACTGTATAATAAATAGCTTAATTTCTTGCTTACCCCACCCAACCAAAAACCTACTGGAGGTTTAGGAATCAGTATATTTTCATTACACTTTCTTTTCAAGATTATACTTCCTTTTCATTCTCATCAGTTCTAGAGACAGTGAAAAAAATTTTGTACTTGCCACTCATTCTAACAAAACAGACCATCTTTCTGTTCTGTTGATTTGATTGCTTGGAAGAGAAAGGTTCTTGCAACAAACTATACTCACATTATTTTCAAACACTACTTAAATTACAACAGAAAAACCATAAAGTGAATACACCGAAATAAGCTTTAACTCTTCAATTTCTGTACATATGATACATACACGCACAAAACTTTGTTTATTTCAACGAAGAAATAATAAATTCCAGATTTTCTAGCACTAATGTTGGTTCCTAACAAAACTTTAGGTGATCTGTTTATCTTCTGACACAATATTCAGGAGAAGAGTACTACACACGCACCAGTAACATGACGGAAAGAAACTGATTGATTCTAGCTATATAACAAAGTAATATTGTTAATATAAAATGCAGGAGGCCAAAGCATCTCAATTATGCATTTGGAATGGAGCTGTTTAAATTACTGTACCTGTAGAGGAAAAGATCTTTCGCCAGACGCTTAGGTCCAATGATTTTGAAAATGATCTCATATGTTTCAAGTGCCTTCCGATGAACCCCTCCCGGCAAAGCTGGATGCAGACATTGTGCTAAGCGCTTGCCTATAGTCAGCTTTTTCGGTACTACCTGGTACTTTGCATTGTTCTGTAGTACCTGATAAATCAGAACATTAACAGCATAAAATAAGTTAAATTTTATAAATCAGTTCCTGAACATGGTCAGTAAGTCACAACACATACCTAGGCTACAACATAAGAAAAAAAAACCAAAACAACCCCCTTTCAAAATGTACCATGAAGCTTTTTCTTTGCAATGCCTTTCATTTGTATACTTGCTATAGATGGAATTGTCAAGGCATTTAAAACTTCACCTGCAATGGGCTCCTTACTTACAGCTTGACCATTTCATTTTACTCATCCTTTCAAGGACAAAAAATACAATCTCCATTTGTTAAAATCAACTGCCAGTAGCTCAAATACAACTGTTAAACTGTGGGCAATGAGTTTGGCGTAACTTTAAGAAACCATCAGAGTGAGACAACATACAAAACTTTACCGCTACCTGAAACTATATAACCCCTTCAGGACTGGAACAGAGAGTTGTATTTACAACTTTAGACATCTTTCCCAATATCACAGCCTTCACTTTGTATACATGTTCAGCAAGAACTGTTACAACCCAAAAAATGAAAGAAATGGGAGTTTATACAAAGATTTTATGCCATTGGCATTGCCAACTGCACTGTCACCCTTCGTTTTCCACAAAGTTTAAAGGGTAGCATGCAAATACTTCAGACCTGTAATTTTCTGTGCCAAACGCAAAGCTTCACACTGGTAAAATGTGTGTGTGTGTATGTGTGTGTGTAAAGGGAACTCTGACCCTGACTTGAGATCCCTAGAAACACACATAGGACTGATTAGAACAAGACTTTTACGGATATCAGGATTTGTATTCATTTGGAAACTGCTATTAAAGATCATGACAACATTACATGTTCAACCTATTAACTGTTAAAACGAAACAGAATGATAATATTATCTGGTCAATGAATGATTTGAGCCCCATTTTATAACTCATGCCTCAAATATTGCTGATATTTATACTGGCTACTATTTTTCACGCTATTTCAATAACATTGAATGACATTAGAAGTAAATGTTAGTAATAAAAAACATGTATTTATTTCCATTAGAAATGTAAATAACTTTTCCCTTTACTTACAGTTACAAAGGGTTCAATTGTGACTCTCAGAAAGGCATTTGCTTGATTTATTTGCTCTTTGCACACACCCAATATTTGGCTCAGATTGCTAAACTATTTGCAAGAACATTAGACTGCTAGAACCTTGCACTTCCGTATTATTTTACACCAGTATCCTTTGTCAGTTCCTGAATCTCTTCCAAGAGCTCCTGCCAGGCATACCTTATTTAGCTTTCCCAGTGCCGATATCAAGTCTGCCCATTCACTGGAATATTCAAAGTTCTTCAGTGCTTTGTCAACAGCTGCTACATAGTTTCTGTACTTGGAATCAGTCAGCAGCTCCAGCTCCTCCGTGTTCATCCTCCCACGGTGTCCCCACTAGAGACTAGCTTGCAATTCATGTACGGACATTACCTGTTCAAGATAAAAAAATAAAAAAACCCTGAAACCATTGTTTCCAGAGATATATTATTAAAACAAATTTCTGTAAAGAGCACTACACTGTCCTCAAAGGCATTATAAAACATCAGTCTGAAATAAGTTTACAGCAAATCCCAAACAACAGCTAACATACTGCACACAAATATTTTAACACACATCCAAAAGAGTATATTTGTAATCAAGTCCAACCAACAGCCACACAAAACACCTCCCCACAGAGCAAACAAAAAGGCCTAAAATATTAATGTCCTGCCCCTCCCAAAAAGCACTGTTTATTCTAAACAATGCAACAAAGGGATTTTTTGTTTCCTTTTTCTCCTCCTTTGGGCCCATTGCCAAAACCCCTCACCTTTCCACAAATCAGCCCTTCCGAAAATAGAAGGCACCAATCTTTCTGAAGCACTTCCAGGCAGAAGACAAGAATGAAGGACATGTACAAGAGTCACACACTATTCAAGACTACTTTCATGCATCGACACTTCCTTTTGCAAGACCTGGTATTCTAATTCAGCAACACAACTCTACATTGTTTTTATATTATTATCATCCAGGCACAACAGAAGTATTTGTTTAGTAGCTTTCTGTAATCAGAGGCTTTTGCAATTTGCTCTATGTATTTTTATCACATGGTAGTCTACACCAAGTAATTAAGATACTCTAGTTCCAAAAACGCTAGCTCATACTTTTATAGGCCATACAATATTTTTTTCATGAAATTCCATCACTATTAAAAAGAAATATGTTTTTAAAGCTACTTTAACCCCAAGCAATTACAACTCCTAACGGGAAAATCTACTGCAGCACATCTATGAAAAAGGCAGCTTTTATGCCCCTTTTCATTGGGGTCTTTTGGGAGTTCTCTCTGATACTCAGCTTCAGAAGAGACTTCACAGTCAGCATATGCTGCTCTCTTCTGTCTTGATTAAAGGAAAATGGGAAGCAAATTGTGTGCAGAAGTGCAGGCTGAAGCACAGTAGACCAAATAAACCACGGAACAGGTATAAAGAAGCTGTATTCATCAGACCGTCTACCAGGTACGATAAATAGAGTCACTCTGAAAACAGCGGCTTCAGTGAGCCCTCCCGAAACGACTGGAGAACACGTCTCGTTGGTCGCTATTCCCAGCGAGCAGCAACATGACAAAACAGCAGGACTGTCTGAAATGAAAAATGCCTATGAAATAATAGAGCAGAATGATTAGAAGAAACAAAAAGTGACATTCTGATTTCTGGTGGTTCCACAGTTGACTGAGATAATAAGAACACTTATCTTAGAGTTCTGCTCAGGAAAAAGTTTAAGTGCTTTTAGACCAATCAGAAATGATTAACAATTCAACGTGTATTACTTCATGCAATAAACACCCTCCAGTTGTGCAAGATGCACCAAAAACATGAAGACTTTCCTGCCTTTTATCATACATGACCAATTTAAAAAGTTTTACATGGACACATAAAAATCTTCATTTAATTTGTACTATATCCATCCCTCCCTTCAAACAGTGTTCTCCCCACATGGCTATGAGGCTGCTATTTAATAAATTCATCAACAGTTCTCATAAGGAGTCATCACTGCCCAAACAACATCAAATCCTAGGACTGGTCACCCAGTATTTTCAGCTACCTGAAGGCCAACTACATGCCGTGTTCTTGAAACAACACCAAAACCTACAAACTACTATTAGTACCGTTTTACCTTTTTAGCACTCCAAAGGTAAAATGAAGAAAGTTGTACTCTCTGTTTGGACATCTCCAAATCAAGACAGTAGTAAATCAGGCTCGAAATTTCATGATCATAATCTTGTCAAGTTTATCACAAAGTGCCCTGGCAGATTTTTGCTCCCTCCTTTTCGTTCCTTTAATTAGCAGGTGCTTCTGAAGATAAATCAATAAGAACACAGCTTTAATCCTCCTAAACTTCTTTTTATTTTTTTAGTGCTAGAAGAACTTTAATAAAGTGTTGCTTCAGTAAGAGACAGTAGACTGCCGCTCTGGGTCATGGAGAGGGACCTTCGAAAGCCCTCACCCCTAACCTTTCACGCGTGGGCACAAGCAAAGTGCCAGACAAGCCTCTCTTCTGCCATCATCCCATTTATCTTTTCTTCTACAGAATCATCAGAATTCCACACGAATCATTTCTTTATCCTTATTACTATCTTTCTCCTCATATTGCTCATCTCTTCGTTTCTCAGCATTATAAAGTTGCAAGAAAGAAGAAAAACAAGAAAGGGATGGACAAAGGGAAGAAAAAGAGATGGGATAGCAGGAGTGAATAAAAAGGCCAAGAATTACAAACTGTTTGCACTCTCGATTCTGACGCCAGACTAATAATGACAGATCGTCTCCAAGGCAGAACAGAAATGCAAAAACCACTACTTCAAAATCATATTCTGGGTGCCAAATTGACAGATTTTTGCAATACCCCACTGGCATAAAGCATTTAGATCTCACTTTTTATTTAAAAAAAGCATTTCATTTGGTTTCATTTTATAATAACCATGTTTCTTTGGATTAAGTCCAGAAAAAGATCAGGCTTGCTTTGAAAATGCTGTAGAATGCCAACAGATTTCTCAAAGAGACAGCTCAACAACCACCAATGTCTGATCTCCAAAAGTAAAATAAAGTATTAACACTAAAAAAGAAGAAAGAACAAACATACAAAAGCAGCAAAATTCTCATTTCTCCAAGCACAAAGGATAATGAAAGAATTTGACACAGCGAATAATGCTTTCTGTGCAAAGAAAGCATCAGTATCGCTTTTTAAATTCAACTAAAGCATAAATGCAACCATTCATGGGTGAGTGGAAAACAGGGCTCTGTCTTCCTCAAGTGTTTGAAAAATCTGAAAGCTAACAGACTGGACTGATTCAGGATTATCAAAGGTTAGACAAATCCAGCAGGAACACAGGGTTAAACAGGTAGCTTTTTTCAGACTTACTAACTGATCGGAATATTCTCTTCCTTTTAAAAACAAAAAACATTAACAACTTTGACTGAATAACCTATCCTTTGGGACAAGTCTGTCACACACTGGCTGATACTAATGACCTTGCTCTAGTTATGTGATTGACATTTACATTTATCTATATGTTAGCAGTGTATTTAATCATTATGAAGTTTTGTATAGAGAAGACAAAACATACTCTGTTTTCTTACTATTCTATGGTTATGGTCTCATTTTTCTTTCTTCAAAAAAAAATTAATCTTTTTATATAGTTTGAAGTTACAGGGAGAGAAAGAATTTCTTAAATATTTTTTCCCCACAGTGAAGAGTCTCTATTTTAAACATATCTTCCAAAGCATATTGGTAGCCATAACAATCCTGGGATGCAGAGAAGATACTATGTAAATATTATGTATTATTTTTATAAACCTGGCACTATTCCAAGGTCATTGAAACTAGACGAATGCCCATTTTTATTAGCTCTCATACATACAAACAGATTTGTCCTACGAGGTTAGTTTTTGTTTAGCCTGAAGATATTACAAAATATAGCTTTTAATCTTTTCTTGTTGCTATCATGTGCTCTTACTGACATTTTTCTGTTCTCTTTGTCTAGAACAGAACTGCAGATTTAACAACATTTAATTTTACTGCACTGTTATTTCCATACAGTGTTAAAGCTTGGTAACATCTACTTCCTTGTCAGTATCAGACACTTATTCTTTCATGGTTTATTACTTTGAAAAATGAGACAAACAACAAAATTTGATAGATCAAAATCATTGAAAAAATAGAAGTTTCTGCCACACCATCAAACAGCTGAAAGGATAGACCGTTTGTCTTGCCATTCCACGATCACCATTTAGCACGAAAGCCAGCTTTCCTTGGAATGTTCTTTGTTTATTTCTCTTTTTAAACAAAGGTATGAAGAGCACAATCCTTTGCTTTTGCTGTTTTATTCTGTTCTGGCACATCCAATGAGATGAGAAAAGCTTCTCAGACTGAAGGTTCAACCACTCTCATGAGTCTGGACGTAAGTAATCACCGACCTGTTAGATGATCATGTCGTTGCTTTTTAATGGATGACAAAAAGCAAATGGGGGTGTCTGAGCACAAGGCTTATTATCAATGAGGAAGAAACCACCTAAGAAGTGCTATACAGTTTCAAACTATTTCATAAAACTGTATTTAAATCACAAATGATTGCAGAAGTAAGTCTCGACACTTTCTACCTTCCACTTCACCTTCTCACAGGGATTAAAAAGCAGACACAGCACAACTCTGGATATACCTGGATGCCTCTAAAGTCTTCATGTACGACTTTGACAAGGCAAGCAGTTACCTGGGGCTGTGAATCTCCCTTTGCTGGTGGTTGTGTATAGCGTGTTCACAGAGCAGCCTTCAATTCCCTTCATCAATGGGGCGGTGTTAGTTTTCCTGTGAGTCGTGTTAAGATGATACTGCTACAGCTGTGTTTTCCACAGCAAATGCTCATCCTTCACAACTCATGTACCTAAAAGCCTGCTGTCTCACATCAATACAAACTATTAACCTGTTTAAGAGGCTCTAAATGGTTTTCACTGAAGCTAAAGAAACTTGATTGAGAAGAACAACAGCTTCATCAACACTTTTTCAATAAAAGTAGCTTTCATCTAGATTCTGTCTCAATTTAATCACAAGGTTATAAGACTTCCCAGCGATTCATAAGCTCTCCAGTATCTGAGTACCCCAAAGCTCCTCTTCAGGTTTGATTTGCTACTGTTCCACTCTTAACATTTTTAAAGTCTCACAGAATTGCTCTATTTCTCTGCTTCACTCCAATCTGCAATACTGAAATGGTCACTTTCTGGTACATGTCAAGGGGCTGATCACTGTGGAGCACAGATCTGTGTACATTATGGCACCTCAAGAATTCTCAAGATTTGTCCCAAGTACTGTAAGAAACTGAGCTCACAAACTTGCTCCCTTTGAATTCCTCAGAGTTTCAGCTTTGCAATATTTCAAAGCTTTTCTAAAATTGTTTACTGTTTCAAGCGTGGCTATGGGACGTACGGTAAAAGAATTAATAGACAATTATAAAGTGAGTGAGAAAAAAATCAAATTTCACAGTACTCAGCTATTGCTTTTTAAGCTGTGTACAGTGCCCACATACCAAGCTGGTAACTGCAGAAACACATTTTTTATTGAAATAGACTTAATACAAACACAGATTTGAATACATGGAAAACAGAAGCCATGCCATTTGGTAATTTATTATGCTTTGCTTCCACTCCAAAGCATTTAAAAAGCATGAATAGCAAAATAAATACTGCAAATCCCAGGCTAGTCTCTTAAGATAAAAATGAAATGTTGGAAATAAATATATTGTTCTATCAAAGATAAAGATTTTCCAATTACAGCTAATTACTCAATTTCTAAATTGACTTTCTACAGAGTCGTCTTCTTTCAGCATTTTTCAAAGAGGCATCTCTAATGTCTTATGCAGAATAAGAACCATTTGAGCTTGTTATTTAGGCCAACTGCTATTCAATACAGTAATGAAAGATCCAAAGCCCCCCATATTACCCAAATAAACAACAACAACACAAAACAGATTATATAAATAATTATAATTTGCCATGATCTCCTTAGTATCCTGCAACAATATAGAGCACTTTAAGATTTAATATTGTGATTAATAACTTCCCAGTACACTTTTCTACCCAGTCAAAATTCACAAGTGAAAACAGCTTATTACATTTTGCCACAGAAAAAAATGACATTGCTTGAGGTCTTCAAATTCCTTTCCAAGACAAATTAAATCGGGATAACAATCTCTGCATTACCCATACTGGCAACTTCTAAATCAACACAAGATGTTTTCCTGAAAGTGATTCTCATTCAAACAAGAATTAAACGAGAGAAAACCTATGGTTTGTGCTACAGAAGTTAGATTAGGTATCCAGCTGGATGCACTCCCTCCTGGCTTTAGAATCTACAAAACATGTTTATTATTACACAAAAGCCAAACTGTCAGCAAAAAGAAACTAAGTACACGTTTTCTTCTCTTGCATATACACTAAGTCACAGAAGAAAGATTATTAGAATAAAACTTTAAGTCTACCACTGAGCACAGTCTGATGAAAATACATAAGGTACGTAAAACATTCTTTCTGCTATTGCTGTTTTATGGTATCCCAAAGTCTGACTTACACCAGACATAAGTTCATAAAGAGCAACAAGTTACAAGCTTAAAAATTCATAAGGAACATACAAGTCTTCTCAGTAATCAACTTCTCTGTTCACTGTTTAAGAAAACAAATTTATAATTATGAACAACCTCTAAGTGAAGGTATTTGCTTTAGAACATAATTATTCAGACTTAAACTATCAGACCTATGTCTGTCTGTTTACTGCAGGGGAAAAGAAAGTGACCAAAGACTTCTCACTCTCATTGGTGAATACACATCTCTTCCAACTGCCTCTTTAAAACAGAGTTTAGGGTGACATTTTAATCCCTCTACTCATTTCTATTTTATTACAGCTTTTCAGTACATAATAGCTGAACTACAAAACAGTTTTGATTTTGATTCCAGACTCGTCAACAGAACAGTACCGATTCTTTTTCTTCCTGCCCTTGTGCACTGTGCTTGCATATTACTCAGGACTGTCTTGCTGTTTGCGGCAAAGTATGAGGAAATAATCTGCCCTGTTCACTACAGGGATCTCCAAGTACTGCTGTAGTAAAGCAATAAAAGGTTTCCTCCGTTAAAATAATCTTTGATTTAATGCCAAACAATTATTTTAACTACATCTAACAGTTAAAAATTAATTCAAAAAATCTGAATAAAGCAAACTACATACATGTTAGCCAACGAAAGCAGTGTAGTGGCATACAACAGATGCTCAAGTGACAACGTGATACTCAGTATAACAGACATCATCTTTTCTAGAGTTAAGTTCTCTTGCATTACACAAATGCTGGAATCTTACACTCAAGCTTCTGCTTTTAAAATGTTGTATTCTTCTTGAGATCAAATCAAACATTCAGATTTCACAGATCTGAACCTCTGTCACTCAGGTCACTCACTAAACGAAAGATGATAATTTGCACCTTCTTCTTTGTAACTCAGGTCAACCATTAACTGAAAATATTTTCTTCTTCCTCAAATAATATTTCCCCATGTTTTTCTTCCTTTCTAGCAACAAATGATTCCTGAGTTATCTTTCTACTACATTATAACTTAATCAATATGCATTTCTCATCTAAAAATCAACAAAATTCCAGATATCCATGCTTCTTATTTTAAATTATGCAAAATATCCAACAAGTCTTATCAAAAAACAGATGGCAATTTAAGTCAGAATAACACAACAGAGAAAGCAAGGAGGAAATGTTTCCCTGAATTTGTGGTTATCCTTCAATGCTCACTTACAAATACTTTTCTTGTCCCCTTCTTCCCTTTGTTGACCACTGTATTTGAACAACCAATATTTCAACCTTGATCTTGAGCTGATCGCTGTTTCCCTCTTGTTCAACTACATATTTGAAGGAAAGAAAAACAAAACAAAAAAACCACCTAGAATTTAACCTGCACCCTTTTGACATGTTTGCAGACGGTTTCCTCCTTAAACTTCATCTCAGCTCACAGTTGCCATCTTCATACCCAATTTAAGTTGCAGCAGCAATGCATCCGTCAAAGAAATGTAAATGATCTGTGTAAAGGTATTTTAAAAATAATCCTCATTTCAGTCATCAGACTGATATCCCAACAATCCCAAATGCAGAATGTAACATTTAAGATTTTTTTTTTTAATATATGAAATGTAACCTCCGGGAGTCAACCAAACACTTTAACAATGCCAAGCCAAGCAGAAACAGGAAACCCTTACTCAGAAATTAAGTATAACATTGTGTCTACTGTATCATCCACTGTTCCCTGGACCAAAACAAACTGTTGCCATGCTGAAAAAGGTTGGCCTGTGTCCTGGGTTGGTAGGGCCTTTTTCAGCTATCCACAATGAAATCTGCAACATCCCCTGTCTTCGTAAAAAAATCCACAAACGCATATTAGAAATAAGGCTGTTTGGATTACTCTAAACAGAATATGGAAGGTACTTGTCCGACACAGCTAAAATCCATGGTAACGACTCAAGTTTAGTGGGTTGGAAAAAACTTCAGCAAAGTGAAACGAGCATGTTCTGGTGTGAGCACAACTGCACCCTCCCCGCGGTTCCCAGGCCACCCATCGGTGCCGTAAGCTTTGTGCTCTCCCCATCCCAGAGTGCAGCTGCCCAGCTCTCGCACGCACTGACAATGTTCTGGGCTACTGCCCTCTCTGTTGTGCAATGATTGATACATAAGCACATGGTTTCAAACAGTTACCTTCTCTCCAGGTGTCTGAGCACAGTAACAAGACGAATTTTCGAAAATAAACTGCAATTTATTTTCACTTCTACATGTTCCAGCCTCATGCCTTCAAATGGTCATTATACCGTCTCTCAGAAGAATTCCTTTTGACCTAGCCAGCTTTCCTCTTACGGTCTTTTCCAAGTATTTGCTGACAGAAAACTTATCTTGAGATATTCTTTTTTGCTTATTTTTTACTCTCAGCAAACTAGTAAATCCAATTAATTTAGTAACACAGTTAAAATTAAAAAAAATAAATAAACAAACAAAAAAGCCATAGCAAACGTAACAATGAAAACCAACTCAAACTGGCAAGACTACTTTTCAACCTAGATTTATTTGTACTTTGTTTTGAAGGAGAGTTTGCCAACTGCCGGATACTTTTCAGCTTGGTAGACAAAAAAAGGACTTACATGAATTTCACTGTCTTACATTATGCTTGCAGCACTCTGCTAAGAGAGAAGCCTTGCTTCCAGGGTAATGCTGTGCCTTCACATTGTGGCATCTCTTCAAATAATCTGATACACATTTTAACACAGAATCTACCAACTTAAACAAACAAAAAGTGGTGGCCTGATATTTTAAAGTTATTGTGAGCAAAGAATAAAGGAATAAATTTGAAGATTTAGACAAACTTTTTTTCATCCATACTCATCATTCTAATACTATGTAGTTTCGGGTGAGCTTAACGTTCTGTCTCCAAACCACCCTGATACTTCTTTTCACAAAAACATGTCAGAAGTTCTCATAACCTTATCATTGCCTTACTCAGGTAACCTTTTAATACAAGGTATTTGGGCAAGACTTTGTCCAACTTCCTTTTTTATTATACCCTGAGGTCCTAAGATACTACCAATTCATTCATTTCAAATTTCAACTTATTTCTAT
>Ga0181612_108063_pt1 | contig 13751 bp, 7 predicted proteins | sample HoacroProtozoa21_FD_119630 | JGI IMG/M metagenome (GOLD analysis project Ga0181612, IMG submission 119630) | Hoatzin crop microbial communities from Cojedes, Venezuel. Combined Assembly of Gp0051906, Gp0051904, Gp0051908 | reverse complement strand
TCTCTACTCACAAGTAAAAATTGTGGACATAACCTGTTTTTTTATCCTCGTTCTTGCATTTTTTTTTTTTTTTTTTTTTACTGTTCAGGTGTCTCTGTCGGCCGTAAAGAAAGCAGTTGAAGTAAATAGCTGTATCAAATGAAGTACCTCCTGTCCCCACAACTGCTTCCAAAATAAACCGAGAATAATGCTTTACATATTTTGTCTCCTTTAACTCTAAAGACAAGCAAGAGAGGAAGCATGGATTAATGTGCAGTGATTTCTAGGAGCTGTGCTCTGCTCAGATTCCGCGGCGCTTGGGCTGACTGGCAGGAACATGTGGCTCAAGTGCATCTGGAAATGTATCGCTGGCAAAATTTGGGCGGGTAAATATAGCAGGAATGGGTTGTCGAGGCAGGAGACAGATTGTTCTGGGAAAGGAAGTGCTGTCTGTCTGTCGTCTGAATAACGGTTTCCTACATTTCTGGGCCTTACCACTTGCTTGCAGCGCAGCTAAGGTAGCAGCAGGATCTCGCCTGTTGGCTGGGTTCTGTTGTTGTATGTTCTTATGGTGAGAATATTACCAGAAAGGGTAAAATCGGTAGGAGCAGCTGTAGAGAATTGGTACCAGTGTATCCTGTGGTGTTTACATAGCAGTGGCATGCACTTTGTTCTAGTCTAAGCTCCTTTTTGAAAATAGGAAGGGACATCAAACGTGAAAAGTAACTCCCAGAGTTTCAGGACACAGTAACACAGAAGAATCCTGACTGCAAAATTGTTTCTAGCTCACGTGGTTCCAGGGGGAAAAAAAAGAACCAGAAAGCCACTAGAATCTTTCTTGAAAAGGGGCTGAAAGCCCGTGTTCTAAAATAATTTTCTTTTGTTGGTAGTTGATACGTAGAAGATGAACAGGGGTAGAAGAAGCCAGTTACAAGGCTTTCCTGTAGCAAAAGCTGATTGGCACAGGGATAAAGCTCCTTGAACCATTGTAGTGCTGATTCAAGTCTCAACGCAAATTACGTTGTTTGTGGAGAAAATTGAAACAGCGGTGTTAGAGTGGCCTGCAGAAGTCTACGGAAGCATAGGAGGGCACGGGCTATATTTTGTACAGAAAGGCGTAATCATAGGCAGTGACAATGGAAATCTTAACGGGTGCAAGCAGGAGGAAATGGAATGGTAAATCACAGATCCCCTGCAGTTTATCAAGGGAAGTTGGAGATGACTACAGGGGAAAAAAAACCCCAAACCTCACTGAAATGTCAGTGATAGCTGGCTGTGCTTTCCCTGCTTGCTTGCTCTCAATAAAGCATCGAGTAACTTCATCTGTGCCATTTGCAGCATGTTCTTGATTTTTTTCGTGGTTTTTTCCATCTGCTTGCTGAAGAACGGAGTACGGAACCCACGACGGTTTCGTGCAGGGTTGCTGGCTCTGCCTGTCCCGAGAGGCTGTGCCCCGGGTGTGCTGCCCTGCGGCGTGGCTGTTCCTGGGCTGGCGTCGGCAGGCGCACGGCTGCCGGGGGAGCGAGGTCGCATCCAGGGGCACCGGCGGTAAATAACGGTGGTTGTAGAAAGCGTTATGCGAACGCTAACATTTTCGCTGAGTGATCAGTCTGTTCTAAAATCTGCCCCATAGACTTCTGTGTAAGAAGCTTCACTTCTTGTCCTCGGAAGTCTGAAGAGCTAGACCGATGTTGGAATTTTCTTTGGAGTATGGGAAAAAATCAGTAGTCTGCTGGAGGATGCAACTGATTCGGACTAGAGGCTGTCCAAGACCTTTCTGTAGTTACAAGCAGTAGGACAAGATGGGATTCTGTGCTTTTTGAGTAAAACCTGCATGACTAAGTAGAGAAAACTGTTTCGTGAGTGTACAGTGTTCATTAAAATGATTTGTAAGCCCTCAGGATTATTTCATTATTTCTTGTGATTGCACCAGGTCCAAATACTGTGCTGCTCGTCATGACTTATGTGAGGATAAAACCTCACCATTTCTCATTCACAGAGCTGACTCAAGACTTAGTACTCCCTTTACTCACTGCTCAGGTGTTACATAGTACACGTGACTTGCCGAGGCCTTTTGCCATGTAAACCTCAGCAGAAGGACCAGTACATTAAAAAAAAGAATCTGCACTTATCTTATTGTTGCAGTGTTGCCTGCATGTGTGCCTCCTGTCCCAGGTGTTCCAGCTTCCAGCCTGTGAGTTTTGGAGTCTCCCCCTTAGAAGTCTCTGTTTCTATTCAGACCACCCAGACCCTGTTTCTTAAAGCCCTTTTAATGTGGTTCTTTATTCCATTTTATTTTTCCTTTGCCTGGCTCACCCTGGAATAAAACTGAAAGGGCTGCACTTAATGTTGCAGGTGAAATTCTCCATCGAAGGACACCTGTGTTGTCTGATCATCTGGTGCTGGTAAACTGTTGTTTGTTTTTCTGTGCATCAACTGTCAGTATGTATGGCAACAAACTACTTTTTAATCAGGTATCTAGCAACAGAAATTAAATCAAGCATAACATATATTAAGAATATATTATATTTGCTTATGTGTCTACCAGCATTGAATAAAAGGATGTTGTTCCTTTCGCCAGCATTTATATTTTCTTTTAAAATGGAAGAGTTCTGCCATGAACTAAAGGCAAGAGGCTGAGATTGTCTACAGTGTGTCAAAAGTGTGTTAAAATAAGCATGCTGTGATGTTAAAAGGAACTGCAGTTACCTCAGTTTGAAAGAAATCTAGAAGGGCCAAAGCACAAGGCGTTTATTTGTAAAGGGCTTTGAAATTGTGAAGTATTATGTGCAATGAAATATGGACTAGTATTGGGAGGCAAACAAGAGGGGTGTTGGTTTGAACAAGCGTAAGAAACAGGGTATCAGTGTGTTAGCAGAGTTTAAATTTCCCACAAATGCTTACTGTTTCTGAACGTGAAGAGATGTGAACAGAAAGCTCAAGTACTCTTAGTCCATGAAAAGTAATCGGTTTTCTTCACCTTGTTAATGAGCAGGATGACTGAATGTCTGTAAAGCAGCAGCAAATGTACGGATTTTCTGTTGCTGATTGTTAGTCATTACGTACCTCTGTCGTGGACTGCTCCGCAACGTTGTAAGGGAACCAAATGTGCATTGGCAGTTGAAGCAGGAAGAAAAATAGCAGATAATTTGTGCTAGGTGAAATTGGAAGGAAGGGGGAGAGAGAGAGAGAGAGATTCGGTAATAAATGAAAACCAGAAAAATGCTGAGAGACTGCAATTCTGGAACAATTGTAGAAGTTTTTGGACCTGCTGCTATGAGGGAAGTGACTAGAATAGTTAAAAATCTTCTGCAGGGATTTCTTCTGGGACCACTGTTCCACGGTAAGAATGGCTTTGTGCTGGAGGTGTCTGCGTGATGATTTATTCAGGATGGCTGTAGAATTACATGTAACTCTGATCTAGCTGTGTTGATAGGTGCTGTGATGTAAATAGGAAGCATTTAATTTCTGTAAGTGTAACTATTGCATGCTACAACAGTCGGTTGTGACTGTCCAGGTAATCCTGAAAGCTTATGGTATTTTAGCCTTATTTACTGGCAGTAAGTGCTGAATTGTGAATCTCAGACTTTCAGTCTGAGCCCATAAACGTAAACAGCACAGAGCTCTATTAGCTACAACAACTTTACAACAGGCTGCTGTAAACTGTTTATCCTGTAACCTTATTTTTTGTTTGGAGAGAAGAATCTGTTGTGCTCAGAAGACAGAAAAAGCAGTGAAAGCAAGGCAAAACTTGGGACAGGGACACAGCATACCCTGTGCACACGTAGCTGAAGTTTTATACCTGCAGAAGCTGCCCAAGTTCCTTGTAGTGTGCAAGCAGCACTTGAGGCCAAATGCAAACGCCACAGGAGCTGCTTGGCAGAAAGAGCATGCTTTCCCAGACTTTTTTTAACTATATTTTCTGACTCATGTTGCCTTTTTGTCTTTTGCTGTTACTTTCTGTTTGTGCTTTTTTTTTTTTTTCTGTCTCTTCCCATGTAAGCCCACTAAGACTCTAATCTTTCTGTGTCAAATTTACAACGAATGTAACTTTTCAACAGGAAACCCCCTGTATTTGTCTGACACAGTTCTTCTCGCTTCCCGTTCTTTATGTCCCTTTGCACAGTCAGCACTGAGTTTTTGTTGGGCTTAATATAAAGGGGCTTAGAAAGGCAGGTGCTTCTGGATTTGAATTTATGAGACTTCCAGACATGGAGTGTCATATGTGCTTCCCCCCCGCTCCTGTCGTCTGCTGTAATGCTCTGTAGTCTGTAATAGGTTGAGTTGTAACATTCATTAAACCATTCCTCACATTCCCTGCTTTGAAAGCTTATCAGGACTGCTTTGATTTAGTTATCTAGAACAAGAAAAAGCCGTTTGTGAAGGTTGGGATGGAGCTCTGGAGCAATAATATATCGGAGATCAGATTCAGGTCCCAGTTGTATTATTCCTAGGGATTTATTTGCCTGTCTACACACAGGAGCAGAGTGATGTGTATGGAAGGCTTGCAGGAATGCAAATTGGACACATTTTGTTGGGACCTGTAGGGGATTTTCACTGCTTCATAATTTTTCAAAGGTTTGTTATACATCAGGCAGCCACTGCCTCTTCTTTAAATCTTTAAATCCCCCCTCTTTTTCCTGTTCTAAAGGTCAGGTTTTTTGACAACTGTGTGCAGGAACAAGATTTGTTAAATCCCGTCATTTTTATTCATACAAATGTCGCCGTTTAGTGAGCAAGAGTCACCCCAGGATTCAGAGGCACATAAAGCTCAGTACAAGACTTCTGAACCTAAATTCAGGGATGTGTCTGTTTGGGACTGAACCTGCCATTTGAATATTAACCCTTGGCACCGCACAGGGAGCGCGTGGTGGAACGTGCAGCTCTGTGTCCTGGAGTGGGCCGGCTTCACAGGGCGGCTGGTGTCCCCAAGGCTGCAGAGCTGTGTCCTGGGCGCTTCTTGGGCATAGGGCTCAAGGCTGAAGAGCTGTCGTGCCTGGACGTACCACATTTACTCATCTAGCACTAGTTCTTTCCGGTGAGACAGCAAAATACTTCATTTTGAGCCGCTACTGTTCTGATCCAGTCGATGAAGTAACAGAGTCCCCAGTGTTAAATCCTCTTCAGGCTGGTTTTGGTTTGGTTTTGTGCAGTTCTGTGCAACTCAGCTTTGAAGAAGCTGTGTGAAGAGCTGCTGATCTTTGGGATGTGAATGAAGACTAGGTATCCCCTGTCTTTAGGGATGACTGGCAGTAATTTGCTCCCTGGAGGAGGGAGGCATCGTAGGCATCGTTCAGTACCGAGCTAGCTGTGAAGTCCTCATCCTTGCTTTTCTTCAGTGTGGGTGAAGGGAAGAGGTTTAGGAGAGGAAAGTTCCCTTTTTTGGCCAGAATAGCTTCCGTGGACTAAGGCAGTTGACAGATGAAATCTGGCAAGTCATGCTGTGGTGTTGTGCTCAGTGTTGTAAACCACTCCGTTGAGCAAAACGCTATGCTGGCAGGGCGGAGTTTCTGTTGTGTAATTATCCATAACAAAGATTTGTGTCAACGTAGGGAGAATGGTCAGGGGCTGTGCCTTTTTGTCATCTGCTGGACTTCACCCTGAGATGGCTGTGCAGTAGCCGTATGTTTCCCTTCTTTTAAGTCTGCTGTAGGGGTTGATAATTTTGGAGGGAGGTGGAGCAGACGGTTGCAAAGGCCAGGCTGGGTGGAATCTTGACTGCTTCTTTTGTCACAGCAGGATTCTCCAGAGCTAGTCTGTCTGCTCCTCAAGCTTACCTGGGCTGGTTATGTCTGCCAGTACATCTGTGCTGCACGGGAATGTGTTCCCTAACCGCTGTCCCTGTGTTTAATACATAGACTGTTAGACGTGCAGAAGTCATTCTGCTTCCGTAGCATGGTTTGTGTAGCTATGTACAAAGCAGTCCTGTTAACCTCAGTCGTGCTGGATTTTGGCAGTAAAATATACATTCTCAGAGAGTACAGGTACACAGTGTATGCAGAACCTGGATCTTACAGTTCCTTTTCATCACAGCTGGCAGCACAGTGTAGATAACTTCCAGGATGCTTTTCCTGTGAGCTTTTTGTGTATTGATGCAAAAGTGTGGGGCGGGGAGGAGGGTCGTCAGAGCCATTTTGATGACTTAGCGTGTTTACTGGATTTAACTCATCTGAGATACCAGAAATGGTTAGACTGTCATCTGGTGTTAGGGAGAATAAAGAAAAATGTAGAATGTTTTAGCACAGATCACTGTCAGCTTGCTCTAATAGTGACGTGGTTAGGTTTGTTTTAAGCCATTGCAAAGACATCTCTCTGGAGATGCTCTGCAGCTAGCCAAGAGTTTCTGCGCTGCCTTAGATGTAGGTTAGCTAAGTAGGTGCTGGCTTAGCTGGTTGCTTCTTGCTTCTTCAGTCTTGTGGCTCAGAGCAAAGACATAGTCTTTTGGGATGAAATGTCGTTATCTGTGCAACCTGGACTGGAAGCAGCAGAAGACTGCAGGTTTCCGTTGTGACTTGGGGCAAACTGTAGTGATGAATAGAAGTTGTTACAGTGACCTGCCTTGGAGAGGCTGGTTAGGAGCTGTAAATCTGGCCAGTTAATGCACTTTAAACAGGGAATGACAAGGTTGACTCGTGCCTGGTGTGAAGGAGGGTGCAACTGTTCTCCCGCTTCAGCAGCTTTCAGCAGTGTGCTGGGTGGATGGAGGGTCCCAGGCAAATGTGATTAATCAGTTTTGGGGGTCTGAAGTGTCAACAGAAGCATTGTGTAGGATGCACAACCCGCTTCTGAACTGCAGCGGCCGTGCTGCTGGGTTAGCTTTGGCCAATAGGGTTTGTGGGAGGCTGGGCGGCAGTTGCTTGGCAGTAGGTCTGGTGGTGGTATAAATTGGGACGGTAGTAATGCTCACTGCAGCTGATGAAGCAGTGGTGAAACAGGGTCTCTGCTCTTCTGTAGCACGTTTTGACCTTAGCGTGTGTACTGCTGGCTGCTTCGCTGTATTAGAAAGGAGATGTGGCTGTTTGCTGTGCTGCATTAACAGAGCAGTCCGTCCCCTGGTTCCGGATGGCACTTGTATTTCACCTGCTGTCAGTTATAGCAAAAATAAACTCTAGCATTCATGAGGAGAACAATTTCTAGGGTAACCAAATCTGGCTTCGACGTTCTTTGTTCATGTTGAGAGTCTTTCTCTCACAATTTTTAGTTTAATGCTTTGGTTTTAGAGCGGTTGGTGGTGTCTGAGCAGGCGGTATTTGGAATGGCGAGCATGGAATCTATCAGGCAGATTGCTTGGTGACGGGTTTTGGTTTTTACCCTGACACGATGAAGGTAGACATGGTAGTAAGGAGAAGCACTCAGCTGGCTACCTGGGGAATTACCTTTTTTACAGAACAGGGGCGGTTTCCTGTTTAAAATTTGACATTTACATTTTTGAATCTTGTGAATGAGCCACCTTGGGGAGGGTGGAGCGCGAGGGACTTTCTTTTCTTTTTAGGAAAATCCAGTTTAAAGACTGAAATATGGCACCAGCTTGTGTTGGGAAAAGTACTTATTTTACTGCCTTACCATTGCAAGTAAAAAATTGTCTAATCTACTAGTGCTGCCTTTCCCTTCAACCCCAGATAATTGTAGCATGTCAGCTTTGTCTGGGCAAATACTAGTTTTGGTTTCCTACTTTAGACTAAGTTTTAAGCAGAAGGCTAGGATTTAGCTGGTTTCTTCTGTGGCAAGAAACTCAGTGCGTCCTCTGTGAACATGTAGGGTATCGAGTGGAGAATGGATTTCTGCAAATCTGTCAGTAAGCTTCTTTACACTGAAATTAATTAAAAATGGAGATGTAGGGGGTTCATCTCGAGTTGAGTGTTACTTGGAATAGAGAATGTACCTCGTCTAGGCATAAATGGCAAAAGTAGGTTTTAATGAAGAAGTTGTCCTTGTCCTGTAGTGAGCTGAAACTTCTGCAGCCTGAGGTGTGGACGGTTACAACCATGGAAGCAGCCTGTTACAAGGCTGGAGGTGACCATCGCTCCTCCTGTGCAGCTGACTTCCACGCAGAAATTTCAAGTTAGTGTAAAGGACTTTGGATATACCCACCGGCAGGATGTTCAGGTGAATGGGAACTGGAAAAATCACCTTGGCAGTCTGTGTCTTCAATTTCACATTTGAGAAAATTAGACTAAAGAGACCAATATGTAACGCACTGAGAGATACAAGGCTGCAAAATACAGTAATGCTGTGTGACTGGTTGTAACTGCTATTTAGTTCTGAGATTTTTGTGAACAGTAGTAATTTCATAGTATTGCAATATAGCGAATTGTTCTGCTTTTAGCTCTGCCTCTAATTAACCTGTTCTAACCCAGGAAATTATCATAGTACGCAGAAGTTGGTTAAACAAGCCTTCAGGAACTGCCAATAGCGCAGTCATGTGATGTGGTGAATGGAATGTGGCAAATAGCTGCTGGGTGGCTGCGAGGGGCATTGGATATGGGCCCCGTGCCTCCAAAAATTAGACAGCCCTATTAAACCAGTCATGCGTTAAATAACACATCACCAGGTCCCTTTGTGTTTCTTTATTCTCATCAGGTGTCAGAAACCATTAGGATCAAAGTTCTCCTTTTCGGTTAGATAATAGGCATTATGAAGTGGAGGAGGGAGAGGAGAGGCAGAGGCCAGCAGGCCTGGTTAAGGGTACCTTCCTAATTTTGTTCTATTTTTCTTGCTAGACAGAATCGGTGGCTTGCCGATGTGTAGCCTGCAGGTGATAGAATTTTTCATTCTAGTCTTGTGGTGTTGGTAAGTTGTTTTCTGGCATTGAACGTGTATTGGTAGGCAGACTAAGTAAGTAGATGAAGGGCAAAGTGTGAGATGAAGGGCAATATGTAAAAGTAAAGAGGAGTATATGTACTTTTGCCCCAGAATTAGAATTCTACAGGTGTTGTTTTCTTCACTCTTCCTTGAGTTTTTAAAGATTATTGGTCAATTAGATGTTCAGATGCAAGTCATGCAGAGGGTACTACAATAATGTGTTTGTTTATGCATGAAAATACCCATTTTTCTGTTATCTTTGCACTATTGTTGTATAGTGTGCAAGTAATTCCCCCCACCCCAAACCCCTTCTGTAAGCAATCACTTTACTCCCCGGTAAAAATTTGTCTATACTTTAAATGTTAATTTGCTTTCGGGGAGAAGGTGAATTTAAAGCACAGCAGCTTTTCTGCATAATACCACGTATAGATTACCTTTCTCCTGTTTATCATAGTCCATTTTGAAAGTTAGTATTGAATAATAATGTGTAAACAGAACCCTAATGAATGTCTCATTCTTATTCATTAGGTTGTATCCCTTCCTCTGCCTTAGAGAAGAGATGATGGAGTAGGTATTGGCAGGTCGTCCAACTGCACATTAATGCTTTCCTCAGACACCCATGTTGTTTGCGAAGAGAACTGAATGCCTCCTCTTCCTGAGCGCGTAGCGGGGTTGACCTGGAGCTGGGAAATGGACGTTCTTCTGCTCCTTCCCTGTACATCCAAGCAGTTGTGCTGCTGAATCCCGAAGTATTATTGCTCTGACATTTAGGACTAGTTATTGCTTGTGCCGTGATTCAGCGGCAGATTTTCCTAGGCTAATGGCAGCAGAGTGATTGGGGAGCAATTTGACAACCCTCATTTTCTGTTACTAGGGGATATACTTGGATAAAAGCAATGCACGTGGAGTGGGTGGTGGCTTTTTTTTTTTTTTCCCCTGCTAGCTCTTAGGTTGTAAGTAATTACTTAAACTGTGAGGCAGTCATGTTCCTTATGAAAGCAGTTATTCCTCCAGGAATAGAGCTCCTCTGCTTTCATTCTGTGCGTTGACCAAGTCTTTTCCAGGGCTCGGTGAGATACCATGGGTGCTCTTGGAATGAGGGTCTATACAGTAAAGAAGTTCATCTCCTGGGAAGAAGTCCTCATGTGCTACTCAAGTTACGGAGTTGCGACCAGTCTCCAATATAGTGGAATCCATTTAATCTCAGACTGGTGATGATAGCACGGAGGGAGTCTGCAAAGCCACAGTTCCTGGTTTGCAGTGGATGCAGAACGGTGTTCTGCCGTGATTTTGGTGACAGTATGTCACAGGAATCTGGTGACTAACTGACCTCTGAGTAAATCGAAGTGTGAGCTCCTGCTTTAGTGTGTTTATTTTAATAAGATTATTTGTACTTCGTTAGTTCTCAGAAGCTCCAAGTATGGTTAGGCCTGTTGTTTCTAAGTGTTGAGCATGCATCGCTGTTTGTGAGCAGTGGCACAGAGCGGGAGGAGGTGTTCCTGCCGCTTCAGAGATGGGGCATTGAAGCACAGCGTTGACCTTCCCTCCGGGTTCCTGCGGAGCTGCTGTATGCACCCCGAGGAATTACAGCCGTGTTCCTTGTGGATAGAATCTGGTGTCAAACTGCAAAGCTAGCTTTTTGTATGTGGCTTGTTGAAATAAATTGAAACGAGGAAGGATTTCCTTACTGGCAGTTTTTGCTTTTGACTTTCACTTTATGTTTGAACTTGGCCAAACAGAGAGCTAAGAATAGGAGATTAGAACAAAATTCAGACACACATGCTTCTCCACTTCCCTTCTTTCCCTGAGTTTGTGATTTGGTTTTTGTAGAGAAAGGAACTGGAAGACAGTTGTGGGCAGTGATATTTAGTGACCTTTTTTTGGAATATTGACCAGAAAGCCTTTAATAATCTTCTTACTCCCAGTGGCATCAAGTCTTCATGGCAGTGTGGATTTGCAAGCAGTCACTTCCATCCTGAAATACTTCTGTTGCAAAGAACGCGTATTATTCTGTATGATATTGTGGTGGACTCTACTGAATTTTTCTGAGCCTTTTGGACTGTTGGACATGATCTGCTGGTACAGCTCTGTGAATGCACAGTGCTGGAGAAGCACGTCTGTAAGGTCTGGAGCTCCTCAGCAGATGGATAGAGAAGTAACAGTTCTTTCCTAGACTTTCTCTGCCTTTGAAGTGCAGATGTGAATGGTGGAAATTTTTTTTAGTGTTAGCAGGTTTGGGGCACCATCCTTATTTAGTTGTTGGGCACGTTGATCAGAGAAGGAAACGAAGTAGTTCTCATGGCTGGAAGGTGAAGACTGGGCGCTGCAACAGCTGTGGCTGCTGGAGCCGTTTGCTGCTGTCAGGCTCGTGCTCTGGATTAGAAGATGACAGCACCGGGCAAACTTGACTCATGAGCTAAAAAAAATCTAAGGTCATCCTGGCATAGGCTTTTTGCACTTGTGGTGGGAAGAGAAGTTTTGTGGAGCTTTGACGTTATTACTGATAAACTTAGTACTGGAACGGCTGGACCCGTTTTACTGGGGCCATGTTGCTGGTTTTGAAGTGATCGGTGTGAGCTGGAAATAGCACGGTGTAATACTTCGTCTGCGTTTGTTCAGTGCTGCCGGGGGCTGCAGGCTCACCGAGGGAACAGTGTCTTGGCAAGATGGCTCCGTCTTCTTCTCACTAGCTCAGCTTGCTAGATGACGTGTATGGAGCCCTACCTGGCAAAGACGAAACCAGCACGCAGCACAAGATGCTGGAAGCATCTAAAATCCTAAATATAAATTCTAAATGACTTTTCATTGATTCATGTGCAGCCAAGGTCAGGGAAGAGGTGGCTAAAAAAAAAAAAAAAGATGCACATGCAGGATTTACCTTTCAGGACTACCTTCTGAACCTCCAAAAGCAGATATAAGTGAAAATTCTTTGTCAGCTACTCAGTAGCCTCTATAAGGTGAAAGACACTGTTTTGTTTCTGCTGTCACTTTTCGGTTGCACTTGATGTGAAAATTAACGTGTGCTTGGAGAGAGACCCGGCTTATTTCAAGAAAGACTCCTTTTTCCATCTCTGGATTTGGACTCTGTGGTGGGAATCCAGGCTCAAGGTGGTCATTCTTTCGCCTTACTTTATTCACTTTCTCTGCGAGTCTGCAGAGGTCTCTGATCCTTGGACTTGTTGCTTAGCATTTTCGACGTACGTCACTTACAGAAAAGGGGGGGAGGGGGGTGTTTTTTGCCACTATTGCTGGTCTTGTTGGCCTGTTCTTACCAAGTGTGTGCAAAGATGATTCCAGCTTTGTCGTACCCAGTAAAGCTGCCTTCCGCTAACACCGGCACGCGTTTGTTAGGCTTCAGAGACTGAGGCGTAGCTTGGACTGTGATCGTATCTGGTTGTCAAGAGAAGGCTCTCTCTGATTTCCGCGCCTGATCAGTCACTGACTGATCCGACAGCCCAAGTGTGCGAAGCGCTGAGCAGCAGGTAAGTGCTGACACGTTGGCTGGACAGCCCGCAGGCTGGGGATTGACAGCAATGTCTGCAATGACGTTGGAAGAGCAGCCAAGAATTTACTTTCAGTGGACAAATGGGATTAGTTACTATGTTTAGCTGACATTAAGCTATAAATTATCTGAAAGGTGGAAAGAGATTCCGCTCAGAGTTCATGTAGAATTTCCATTTACAAATCTGGTTGCCCTGGGTCTGAATGTTTACAAGGGTCTTCCTGGACCTTGTTGTGTATGTTTTGATGAGTGTCCGTGGTACGTACTTACCCCATCCAAAGAAGCCAGTTAGAAGTGAGGCTTGGTCATCCCAGGTGCTGTGTAAAGCCTTGAGTTCTCACCCTGGGTACCTTACATTATATTACCCTTACTCTGAGAATAGTCGGGTATTTGCTTAAAATTAGGCTGATGAGTATTTGTGTTGGTGGAGTTTCTGTTTAGTGATAATTTAATGTTTACTGGATGTTTCATCTAATTGTTCTGCCTGTGGGGTACTTGCGCCCACACATTTATTGCAGCGATCTGTAGGTTCTTTGCAGTAGCAGAGAGCAGCCTGCCCTGCGCCGCTCTGCTGGGTGGCTGCAGGGTGTGTAGGCCTCCTGGGCGTTAGATGCCTGCTTGTAAGAAATCCTCAGCACGGAGTCGCTCCTTAACTGTTAGTGCAATCCCAGCCACAGCAGTCCTCAACTTGAGTTTTAGGGGGGTTTTATTCCTAATATTCAGCCTCCTTCCTCAGCAAAAGTAAGTAATTATCTCTTCTGTTAAGATATAAGTATGTAAAGCAAGTACAGCAGTGCTAGCATCTTGTAGGTCTCACAAGAGCTAGCCTTCAGGGAGATGTTTGTCACAGTCTCTAAGTGACAAGAACTTTCTTTTTCAGGTTATAAACAGACTTTTGCCTCTTAATTCACCTTTATGCAATTCACAAGTGTAGATTTTTTTTTTTCCTGTCTAATATGTTATATTTAATGAAGTGACCTCAGTCAATAAAGTTTGCTGGTATTGCTTTTTTAATTTTGTCTATTTGTCCATAACTAACTCTGATGGAGAACAGAGGGAGGGTATTCCAGTCTCTGAAAAATGGGCTGTGAATATAAAATCACTGTTAGCTTTACTGAAAAAGGTGTTTTGCTAATTCATTTCTGTCGCTGTTTGTGGCAGGAAGCTGCCTGGTGGTCTGGTGCGTTAAAATGTTGTGCAAATTTTGCTCGAAGCTGCTGCGTATGGCTAATTTGTCAACTGGCAGCCACAGTTCCTGTTTGAAGTGAGCCTCAGGAGAAGGAATTCAACGTACTGCTCTGCAGGCTTTGCTGGCGGGCCTTTTGTGTCGCAAAGGTTTTGCGTCTGAGAAGGGAGGAGCTGCAAGGGTCGCTGTCTGCCAGCTGCCAGCTACTTTGCACCCGTGAGATTTTTGGGGTGCTGGACAGCTGGCTTTCTCTTACAGTGCTCTGTAACTACAGTGCAGTTA
>Ga0181612_144779_pt1 | contig 13752 bp, 16 predicted proteins | sample HoacroProtozoa21_FD_119630 | JGI IMG/M metagenome (GOLD analysis project Ga0181612, IMG submission 119630) | Hoatzin crop microbial communities from Cojedes, Venezuel. Combined Assembly of Gp0051906, Gp0051904, Gp0051908 | reverse complement strand
TCATTGGATGAGAAGGTACGAAGAAAATGAGATTTCAGAGAAAGAAAAATGAATGTGAGACTATCAGCAAGGCAGAGGTGAGGTGCTGCACAGAGGTGAGACGTGAGGCTCTTGATACCAATTGCTTGGAGGAGAGGGAGCAGGGAGGATGGTATCTAGCTGCCTCTCGCTGCCACATGCTGTAGGACACACTCCAGCAGCTGGGCTGGGAGTAGCCCTTTTCTTGGCTACGAAGGGCATGAGGCCATACAGCTCCCCTGTGAGCTACTGACCCAAATCATCAATTTGTGCGTATGTCCTAGAGTGGGTTTGGACAAAGACTCAAAGAGGGTATCACAGGAGTGAAATGAAAGCTCAGAGTTGAGGCTAGTTTTACCTTCCTAAAACACATCAGGTCCTGACCTTGGCATCATCATCCAGCTTAGTCTGAGACCTTGAAACAGCTACTTCCTTTCTCCCATTTTTTTGTCTGCTTTCCGTGATAGCCCCTGTTCCAAGTTGTTAATGTCTGTATCCTGCTGTAGGACTCCTTCGACTCTTCTCCAAGGATCGCAAAGTCAGCCAGAGTTTCCATGTCTGCCATTAATGTGAAAGATTTCACAACACACATCTGCCAAACAACCACCAGGCTTCTCCTTTGTACTGTTAAAATTCAAGTGTAGGCAAAAGTTTTTTATTGGCTTAACACAGTCTTCCTACAGGAATGTGTGAGGTGCAGATGTGGCAGCACATGAACACACTACTAAAGCTCTAAAGACATCAGGAAAACACAGACAGGAAGTGAGACAAACCCCTGCATCTTCTCTGTTCAACAGGAAAGAGCACTGAAATGCCATCCAAGTTTCTTTTCTTCTTTAAACCTCATCTCATGTTGCCTGAAGTTCAACACTTAAAGCAGACAGCAAGTCAGAGGGATGGGTTTTTCATGTTTTTATTTACTAACGTTTTTATTGTGTTTTATATTGCAAACCCCACCCCTACAACTCTTCCCTCCCTTCCCCCCAAAATAAAACAAAAAATAACAATAATAATAAATATAGTTCCACCTACTGAGACAAGCCTAGTGTTGACTGGGGTCCAGTCAGAATAACTCAATATTGGCTACTGCACTGCTAAGAACTGGAAAATCAAACAATATCCCCGTGAAAAACAAAAGCAAAGGAACCCAACCGAAGAAGGATGTTCACCAGACTGGTGGATGGAACACACGTCTACCAGAGACAGCCCTCAGGGTGTTTCTATGCACCTCCGTTTGTCTGAGTGTCCACAGGGGTTGTTGAGATTCAAGTACCAATGCAGCAGTCACAGGACAGTCATCCATGAGGGCTTGGCATTGCTGGGCTGAAGACCTTTCCCACCTGCTTGTATTAGATACCCCAGACCCAAACAGCTTAGCTCCCAGCCTCTTGAGATGCTCGTTCTAGGGGCCCCTCTACCATACGGGGAAAAAAGATTGCTAAAACAAATATAAAACTTAAAAGGATATTGTGAGTCTTCCATCTAGGAACTGCCTCATACCTTTGAAAATATGAGAGGGTCTGTGAGTCTGCTTCAATTCCGTCACCTGATTCTGTTTCAAGATGAACCTGTACATATTTGGAAAAGCAGGATCTATATACTATAATTACCACCTGCCAATCAGTCCTACAGGAGGGTCAAAATTGACATGTCTTTTAAAACTAGGATATAGATATATATAAATGTATGTGTGTGTGTGCGCGTGCTTACACATGTGCATAAATAGACTACATATGTGTATAACTGTATACTATATATATAAAAGCATGTGTGTATATAGAGATAAATATATAAAATCTATACACACACACACGCACACACACACCCCTCCCACCACACACATTCACACAGATATAGTTGTATGTAGGTAGTAGAAAAAACATTTCTAGAGTTCTCCTGACCCTTTAAGGAAGACCAAAGCTGATTACATCTGAATTCTGAGCCACCAAAGCACGTTGAAGCAGGAGTGCCCAGGAATGCGTGCAGCAACATTCTAGATACAGGCAGGTGTCAAGAGTTTTGCAGACAATTCAGTATAAAAAAACAACTGTCAGCCAGTGTTTTGGGAGAGAGTTGGAGGTGGGAGGAGGTAAGAGAGGGAGTTATATGGACCTGTATTGTTACTGTGATAATAGCAACTCTTTTGGCAATGCTGCATGAAGTCCTGCTTCCCCTCTGAGGGCATGAGGGACCCCATGATAGCTGGAAACAGAGGGAGGCTGGACATGTGTTTCTAACAAATGTTAGAAAAGTTGAGCACCTGACTCTTTACAGTGAGGTGTTTTTTCTTGCCCTAAGAAAAAACAAAAGAGAAGGAAAAGGTCAAAGTAAAAGAAAAGCAAATGTTTGATCTAGAGGTAAAGGCTGCAGCTTCTCAGTGCTGTGTGCACCCAGTGGCCCCTTACTGTCTTCATCCCACTTTGATTGCCTTAAATCGGGGGAGCCCAAAAAATCCAGCTCAAGGTGCCTGCCAGGCCCCAGATGTGTCCAGTGATGCTGCAACTGCAGGGTGAGACCAAAGCCAATCAGGTGCAGGCTCTTATTGCTGGTGAAATCAAACGAACAATTTCAATTCCCCCATCGGAGGAGAAGCATGGACCATGGCTGGCCAAATTTCTGGTCTAATCTGGTTTAATGGTATAGACATAGTTGCAAATCTGGAGGATTCTTGGCTGGGCACCAGTATTACCCTCGGTGCCTCAAAGCTCAAACTCCCCTGGGCTAAGGAGGAAGAGGGCTGGGGTGACTGCACCTCACTTTTCAATCTTTGTCTACCCAATTCTCTTCAAAGCAGTCAGCCCATGGACACTGAGACATTAAAATGAGAGAGGGAAGGTTAAAGTGCTGCCTCTTTCTTCATCCCTCCCCTTGCTTTGCATGACCCAACCTGGAAGGCAGCATGCACTCTTTCCAAACCATGGAGAGGTTGAAGTGTGGACTCTTCTGTTGCCTGAGGCCAGCTGCCTTGCATGCTGGCAGAGAGACGGGACTGCTCCCACAACCCACATCCATGACGCCTACAATAATACAGAGGGGATATTCACTGCCCTCATTGTGACTTACAAGGGATTGCTTCTTGCTCCCACTGGAGCATCAGTGGAACAAGAAAGAGACAAGCATCTGAAGTCAGGCCCATCCATCTCCTGGTCACCTTCATCTTCTTCAGATGGAGTCCAAACAAAAACAGCCCTTCTGAAATCCCTAGAGGGGACCTCATTAATGAAACTCACCCCTCTTCTCATGTCCTCTGCAACCTGCTGATCAAGGAGAAAACCTGGGAGGAAGTGAAACTCTGATGCGCACAGTGAGCCACCCCAGTCCCCCCATAAGTAGGTGCTGTGGGACAGGTTCACAGCTGGTGCAAAGTGATGCAAAGCTCAGGACAACCAGAGCTGTTCTAAAAACACCAGCTACAGGCCTGACCAGATGTTCTCTTTTACGGCCCACGTCAACCTCAGATCTTTGTCTCAACAGGAAAACCTTTTTTGGTGGCTTCTATGGCTGATCATTCATATGTTCCAGCTCAGGCACACGCCTTGTCTGTGCGTTACCTCGTTGGATTAAATTTGATCATATCCTTTTGTTCCATGTATTAAAATATTCTATAAAATCAAGTGACCAAAAATCTATAGCTCTAAGAATAACTGCTTATCTTCTTTTTTTTGTTGTTTTTCATGTATTTTTTGTTTCTAATCACAGTTAAACCTAAACAAAAGAAATAGAGGAAGGGTGGGGGGAAGAAAAGGAAAAAAATGATTCATGAAAGTCTAATCAGGAACTGAATTGCACGGCTGACATAACCAGCTCTCAGAAGGAGTCCTCACAAATTGGAGGGCAGTTTGGATCTGACAGGTTCCAGATCTCCTGTGAGCACTATGGATTCTTTCCGCCCACCAGCAGTCAGAGCAGCAGCGCCTGCAGCGCTGGCCCCAAACACCAGTGGGTGTGGTAAAGAACCTGAGGACATCTGACGTGGTAAAGTCACACGCCCAGGAATTGAGCTACAAGGCTTCCCAAGAAGTCCAGTCCCTCCACCAGGAAAAGGAGAGAAGCTGGAAACAGATTCTCTAGAGGAATGAGGAGAACTTTGGCTCAGTGTCTGAGCCAGCTCTTGGGGCAAAGATGGCTGGGAAGCAGAAATCATCTTGATGTCCTGGTTCAGACGTCCCGGTGGCACAGGCGGCGTGCTCTTGGACTGCAAGATCTGCGGAGGTGGGCTGGCTGTCTGAGGCAGGAGCAGAGATCCATGAGAGCCTGAGGCCGCAGAAGGGCCACACTGAAAAGTTCTCGTTGCCACTGGGCTCTGACTAGGAGGACTAAGGCCAGAAGGGGTATAACAGGGAGACGCGACACCAGATTGTTGCAGTGGAGACATGGAGGCAAAAGGTGGCCGTTCTTGGTGGAGCTGGGCTATCGTTCCTGTTAAAGATCCTAATGCACTTGGCTGTGTTTGGCACAGGCCTGAGGACGGCCCACCAGAGGCCTGTGCCAGCTGGCTTAGGCTGGAGGATGGCGAGTTGGAAGAAGGAGGGGGTTGGAAGTGATTCATTCCACCCAAAGTCCCACTGCCTGCGAGCTGCTGTAACTGTCCCCCCTGCAGTGGTCTTGTGGTGGGCTGGAACTGGTTGAGAAGACTGGGGGGAGAGTTTGATGAGAGCTGGGTGAGTGACGCTGATGGGGAGCTAGTTGTGGCTTGCTGGAAGTGCCCAAACCCACTGCTGGGAAGGGCTGGCGGCTGCTGCTGCTGTTGCTGCTGCATGGGCTGAGCTGTACCTAAGGGTGATCCAGAAGGTGCCTGTTGGAACTGGCTCAGTCCCACCAAGGATGCGCTGCTCAAACCCGGCTGGGTTGAGCCACCTGGAGGGGATCCCACCTGGAACTGGCCTAAGCCGGTGGCAGCTGAGAATCCTGCGAGCTGCTGGATGTGGAAGGAAGAGGACGAAGGGGTTTCTGCTCCCAGTGTATGCAGCTGGGATGGAGTACTGGAGGGAGAGCCAACAGCAGAAGGCCCAGTCGACGGGATTAGAGACTGAAGCCTTTTCAGCTGTCTTGGAGTCTGGTTGGATTGCTGTCCCAAGGAACCCAAGACGGACACTGGAGGACGGAAGATGGCTGTCGGCAGGCGTGGGTGGTGGGTCAGAGCTATCGCGACAGAAGTGGTGGCTGCTGCAGCTTGCAGGGGTGCCTGGATCAGTGGAGTCCAGATGACAGGGGTGGGTGTGGATGCAGCAGCGGCAGCAGCAGCGGCGGCAGCCTGGACATTGTGGGCACAGTGTGCCATTTCTCTGTCATGCTGCACAATCTGCTGGATGATCTCATTTTCTTGGTAGTTGAAAACACCCGAATTGAGGTCATGCTGGACTTTATGCAGCAGAATGGAATTTTTCTTGCCTGTAGAGAAAGTGAAGAGAGAAAGGGTCATTCTGGCAGGTCAAAGCATGGGAGGCTTCCTCAAAGCTCCCTGCCAGACTTTCCTCGAATTGTTGGCACTGTCTCCCCTTCACTGTCATTATGGGATCTGTGTACAGTCTCTGTGTGCCAGCAACAAGACGACAAACATCACATCTGCTTTTGTGGTATGATCAACAAACCTCAAGATCCCATAAAAATGTGCCCAACAGGACAGGTATTCTTAGTTAGACAGTAAAGCCACTTCTGACAAGTGTGGCAGACTGGCAGCAAAGCTTATTAACCTGGAGGATTCCCATTTTGCACCTCATAATCCGAACTTCCATTAGAAAAAGACAGTAAGTCCAAAGGCTGTAATTTTTTTGTGTTTGCAAAGGAAAAACCTCAAAAATACAACTCCAGTGAAGTTTCCTGAGTCTTCAACTACTCTTCTTCAGCTACGCCTTTTCCTCATCAATTTCATGCAACCTGTTCACTCATGCAACCTGTTCACTCTGGAGTCAAAGATGTGTTTTCAGTTGAAAGGAAGTTTCTCTTGGCAGGGGGTTTGGAACCAGATGATCTTTAAGGTCCCTTCCAACCCAAACCATTCTGTGATTCTATGAAATGGACAGAAGGACTTTACAAGCTGGAAAAGCTCAGCTGGCCCAAGTAAGAGACCTCAGACATGCTGCAGCTACTATCTTATTTGGCCATGCCCTTCTAGCCCCAACTTTAAGGAAACTGCAAGCTAGTAAACGTCATGTTCCAGCTGGACTTTCTAGCCTGCAGCAAAATATTAGCTCAGCATTTCACCTTTTCAATGGGCTGGAAAATGTGGCGTAATAAGTTTGTCTGGCCTGAGCGTGCACCTGGCACTGAAGGGATGCACTCTCCGGGACTGAAGGACAGAACCATTCAGCGCAGGGGGATGAGATGCTGGCAGCGATGCCCTTCTACCCAAGCACAAATGCCTTCTCAAAGGAGAAGATTTCTGGTGTGGACAGGCACTCTGCATAATGGCTTGCATATCTCTGGTCTCAGAACAGCGTGAAAATTGGTAACTGTGCCAGCACTGATTTATAAAGAGCTGGTACATGCTGATTTGAATGATTTTCTTACAAAATTAGTGTAGATTATATCCCTGTTCTTGCCTTTTCAAGGGTCCTCTATCCTGACAACATATGCCAGTTTGAACTGATGACAGCACCTGCCTGTGGGCTTCCTTTCCACTTGTGTTTACTGAAGCTGTTTGGATTTGAAGGGTTCAGCCTAGTAAGTTCTGTGTGTGGCCGTGTCCGTGTGCGTGCATGTGCATACCTGGCTTCCCTGGCTGTGTGTCGGTACACAGCTCATTTTGTAGCTGAAGCTCAGAAGGTGAGTGTAGAAGGGTCACCTCTAGAGGAGGCACCAGCCAGTTTGGATCAGATCAAAAGCTGTATTAACCCTCCTCCTAAACCAAATGCATCCTCAGGCCCCACACCCATTAGCAAACCTCTGCTCTGATTCAAATGTCATTTCTGCTGGTTCCTGTCTGATCACTTTTAGTTCCTGCACAGGACCAGAGCAAACAGAGAGCATCTTGCCAGTTGATGCGGATTTACAGACCATGAGACAGCGGCAGGTGTGGAATGGAGGTCTGGATGAGGAAGGGCCTCTTCTGTATTTTAACCCCCAAATCATGCCATGCTTTAAGAATTAAAGGCTGGCAGCACAGCTCGTGTCAGTTGTTTCCGGCAAAAAAGGGCTTGTCCATTAAACTTGTCTCCATGCTTTCATGAAATCACAACTTTCAAGAGAAGTCAGCTGTTGATATTACTGACTAAGACCCCAATCTGATATTTAATTTGTCCCATACAGCATTCTAGTTTAAACTGGTCAGCTGACAGTTTCCAAGAAGGAATGGTTAAGAGTGGACTGCCATGTTGGCTAGTAGTTCCCAGTGAGATTCCAGAGGAATTTCCTCTCAATCTTATGCCAGTCAGATCTCAGATCTTTGTGTACAGATGTGAGTACATCTATGTGCATAGATGACATCCAGATTGTTGGGGTTTTTACACTATATGGTGTATCTTTTATATCTGTAACAGATAAAAGAGTCAGAGTTTAAGGACATGCCTCTTACTCTAGCCAAATGTAAAATCAAACACCTGGCAGCAAAGAACTTGAATGACCCTCTGAAGAGGGTAGCTGTTATCCTGGTGTCCTGTAAAGTAACTCTGAAATGGTAGAGTCTTGAATATAACTAGTTGAGTTCCAAATCTATCACCAGAAAAAAGTGAAACAATTATTGCGCAAAGAAGAAGGAAATTACAAAGTATAAGAGAGATACTAGTCACTAACACATAAAATGCTAAGAAGGCATACAGTATGATGTTTTAATTCTAGTGTGTAGCTGCAAAGCGTGAAAAGGTACAGAAAATATCCACAAGAATCAGGCCTGAAAAACATCAGTGAATAAGTACAATGTATTCAGCTTCTCCCAGAGAAGAGGCGACTTGATACCTATTTATAGGGAACTTCGCAAGTGAAGGAAGCTGCTAAGAACCATTTCCTTTGGTTCCAGAAGGACCCATGAGATACTGTGATTTTAGACAAGCCCAGAAAAAAAAGAAGGAGCAATCTAACTGTAATTGTAGTTAAGCACTGGGAGACCACACTAAGGGCTTTTCCTTTAGCATACTTTTTAAAATCAAGTGTTTATCTCTTTATACAGGATGAGGTGTGGCTCTAATAACTGAGTACTATGCAATAGTGCTATGCGATTGTTCAGAGCTGGTAAAGCTTGCAATCTACAGTGGGCTGAACTGCATAAAACCAAACCATGAAACTGCTGACAGAATTTTCATTCTGGATCTGCAACTGGTGCGTTTGGAATGTGTCTGTTGCGGGTAATGCTATGGGATGCTTAATGCTTTTGTGTTCTGCCTACTGCTAATCACTCCCTCTAAAAAAAACAGTAAGGAATATGAACGGGTCTTTCTTTTCTCACCTCGGAGAAAGACACGAGCCCTGGAAGGGCACAGTCCTGAAGGCAGTGTTGTAAGCTGCTAATGTCATTACAGGGGCTGGAGAACTTGTCTGCACTGGAAGGGCATGTGTAGGATATGTATATAATATCTGTTTCATTGTATATCGGACTGGAATAGACAGCACCAGACAGCGCCTAAAGAGATCCTGGTTCTACCTGCCGTTCATGCAGCCAGGCACACTAGAGGGAGCAGGAATGTCACCTTTAAACTTCAGTGCATTTTTGCAGTGAATATAGAGTGAAAGGGAGTGAATGGTACAGAGGGTCATGCCGCAAACACACAGACACAGTAATTTCCACGTGGTATCAACTAGAATCACATACGCGCTCACAAACAAATTAGATCACAAAGCTGCTTAAACAGAAACAGAAATACTAATGGCTTCAAGTCTGGAGATAAGGAACAACCTGTCTAAATAAAATGGACAATTAAAAGAGGATCTGGTGAGCACACTTGAGTTAAAGAGAGATCCAGCCTGCAGGTTTGTAATCATTCTCTTTCTGGAGCTGAAGGTACAAATCCCAGCATGGGGAATCTGCAGCTATCTCGCACAACTGCAAGGTCAGGATGTGGATGGGAGACAGCATGCTGAGTTCAAAGCAGGCAGGCAAAAAAGCCGTCTTACCACATTTGTTTTCTTGATAACAGACTGTAGCAAAACCAGGCTGAGGAGGAATGGCTATGGGTAGAAGAAGGACAAACAGCGGATGTTGCTAGTGCAGCTTTCTGAGAAGCTCGATACCAGCAACTGCTCTGTGTTTCCGTCATGACACCTCATCTCACTCTTTTAATTCCATGTCACCTGTCTTTGGCTTCTGATTTGCTTGTCTGTGCTTGAATAGCCTGCAATTTCCAATGCTGCCCTCAATTCAAATGAGAACCCATAGTGATGTTAATCAGAGCTGCACAGATGAATTGAGGGGATAGATGTTTTCATAACCAGAGCTCTTGACAATACAGAAAGAGCTGAACAGCAGACTCCAGTTTCCTTGGCAGACCACTAAATGGAGAATATGCTAACATTTTCCAAACACGCATACTATTTACTGGAAATGATTTGATTAAAGCTCCTTAAATTTGTGTCAAATTGATAAAATAATCCCAGCAAAAACCTTGGAATGATTTTTTTTGTTAGTTTGAAAACAGAACATTTCAGTTTTCCTTTGAAATTACATGTTACTGTTTTCCTGAGCCCAGCTCGAATCTATTAACTGTTTCATTAGATCAAATTTTTCTTTTCTGTTTTGCCAAGAAAGGCTCAAGTTTCTGCTCCAGAACATTTTTTTTAAAGTACTGAAAACATTCATTCAGTTATTGAAGGGGAGAGTAATTTTTTAAAAATCATTTTTCAAAATTGTAATTGGTTAGCAAACTGAAAAATTAATCGGTTCCACCATTCTAATTAATTGCATCATTTACATGATGTTTCCACACACCAATATAAGTCTTATTAGTTCCTTCTGGATAAAATCCTCCTTCCAACCAGCACCAGATGAGAACAGGCACACAGCAGAGTCCTGGTGGGACAAAGACGTTTTCCTGGCAGTTCTGACTAAGATCCTGCATGAAACATAAGCCAACGGTGGAACAAGGCAGTAGGAGCAAGTTTGCTCGGGCCCGTGGTTCTGAGATTATTTCTCCTCCTCATCTTGTTTATGAAACTGCTTCAGTTATAAATTCATTTTTCCTGCTGTGGATTTATTGTCACAGCACTTGCCACAAAAGGAGAGCAGAAAAGACAGGAGGCAGAGGACTGAAAGGCTGATCAGTTTGGCTCTTTGTAACCCTAACTGAAATGAGGTTCTGCAGCTCACAGCTACACTCAGTGAACTGCAGCAGAGCCTGCATTCTTGCTAGGCCAGTGAGAAGCTTCATTAGGAGAAAGGAAAAGGGACTCTTTTTTCCCCTTCAATCTAATCACAGAAGCATGGAGGCTCTATGTTACAGAGTTTCTCCTTCTGTGTTGTTTATCCCACATAAATTGAAGTGCTGAGCGGAGTCTCAGGTACTAAGATAAACAATCCACCCAAGCGTTTCTCCTAAACCCAAAAGCACTACACAAATTTACTGAGATGCCACAGAGCTGGCATGGGAGCCATCTTTAGCCACCTCACGCACCAACTCCCCACCCTTGCTTACTGCGAGGCAGCTCAAGGCCCCTTACCTTCCTACAGAGGAGAGAGCAGCCGCCTGGGGCTTGTGCAGGGCGAGAGACGTGTGACACCCTGATGAAAAGAGGACTGGGTGGCTCCCGAGCAGCCGCTTGGGCTGGATGTGCCCCCGAATAGGACTGAGGGGCAGTTCAACTAACGGAGCTACAGGAGCACAGTCAGTTAAAGGACTTAAGACTAAAAGGTCTCCATGGCACAACTGACCTTTTTGTTCTCTTTGTACAGCTCCTAAACCAACATGATTTTTTTCTCATAGTCAGACAAAAATAAATATCATCAATGGAGTGCTCTGAGTTCTAAAAGGTCCCTTTTTTCCTCACTGCAACAATAGGCTAAATATAGGGAAAAAAAGGAAGATATTTAGAGCCCAGAAGATGTTCACAGCAAAGCTATTGCTGCTTTCAAGTGGAGTGGGGTATGTAAAATTATGGAAACTAAGCAAATAGATGTTGCTCCCTTAACAAAGAATTGCAAAGTCAGATTTTCCTCAACTGTAGACAGCACACAAAAGAACAGCGAGAAAGGCTCATGTGATTTCATAAAAGGAGCCAGCACACCACAATAATTCTTCTATCAAATAATCAAAATTAGCCTTCTGTTGTTAAAATTCTGCACAGACACAGGGGAAATTAGCTGCGACTTTCTGTTCATTCTCTTTTCAGTTCTGTCTAAGCCCACTGGCTGCAGTTTAAGAATTCAGGTCACTAAATTGCTTTCTGAATTTGCATGTATTTGAAATAATCTCACTTTATTAGGCTGGCTTGTGCCCTGGTCTGCTGTCAAAGTGGCTGCCCCCTGCCACACGGTTACTTCTTTCAGGTCTTCGCTTCTTATTATTCATATGACTGGGTACTAAACGCCCTGCTTGCATCACTGGTTGCAGCAAACGGCTCACAGTACACAGCAGCTTTGATGGTGATCTTTGCCCTCCCTTGCCTACGGGTTACTTGTGTCCTGAGCTGGTCTCCTGTGGCAATTCAGCTTGCTGCCATCGACCCCAGAGGGGCAATAAAGCAACTGGCAACTGCAGGCAAAGAAACCCTGGACAAACTCATTAACTGGCAGTTTGCCACAGCTGCTTCTGTGCCCCGGGGGAGCTCTTCTGCACTGGGACTATATTGGTCAGAAGGTCTTGTTCCACCAGCCTTTGCCACTGTCTTAGGGTCCCTGCATACAGGAAAATTAGCTGGAACAGAGGTTTCAACATAATTCTTAACTGCCAGTATATGTGCTCTTTTCCTGTTCAAGCCTGACTCTCTCCAGTGTAAGCTAACCCACACTGAACTGTTAGCTGTCATGTAAAAGTTTCTATTCAGAATTCAAGCAGCTCTTGGAAGCAAAGCCAAGCCAGCTGGATCAACTTTAAGAGCATCCACAGAGGAGTTCAGTGCACTTAACAAATCTGCTCTAGAAACTAATTCAGATTAACTTTCTTGAGAGCCTGGCTGTGGAAATACATTACAAACTGGATGTGCAGTTCTTGACGAACTGCTCTGCCGTAGTTGCCATTTCTGTGCTCTTGTGCCATGATACACACAAGGCAGCACCCACCTGCATACTGCAGTTTCCTTTCTCTCTTGCTAAACCTGTATGCTTTGAACTCTGGTGGTACAGTGGTACATTTAAAGTATAACAGTATCTCCTTCTCCCCTGCTCTCTCCTCTGCAAGCCTATGTGGAGTTACACCTGTATACAGAGTTTTTGTTGCAGAAAAGCCAAATACCATATTGAAAGGGAAACCCAATATTACAGAATCACAGAATCACAGAATGTTCAGGGTTGGAAGGGACCTCTGTGGGTCATCCAGTCCAACCCCCCTGCCAAAGCAGGGTGTCCTGCAGCAGGCTGCACAGGACCTTGTCCAGGCGGGTCTTGAGTTGTACTATCAGTGTAGAGCCCAATGTACTGGGGACTTAGCTGAATCTGTTCTCTTATTACCATCTTAACAAACAATGAGTTAAAAAATTTAAAATGGACAATTCCCTGTCTTTCCAAGTCGAGGTCTTCCCTCCATGCACAGCTCAGGCCTGCCACTGATTGCTTCTCCTCTCCCATAAACCAAATAGGTATCTTCCAAATACGTGGCATCTCTTTTAACAGACAGAACACAACCTTTAACTGGGCCAGACTGCTGTAGGTCAAATGATACATGGTGAATAATGTTATCTGATGAATCTCAAGACAGTTAAACAAAATTTAAACTAAGCTCTTCCCTCCCACTCTTACATTTATGTCCATCATACAGAATCTTGCAGAAAAAAAAAATAATATATAGAGCTATCTAGGACAAACTGTTTGTGAATATCCATAAAGGGGTGTAAGAATTGTATAATTCTGGAGAGCCTGTGATGCCCTGTACTGCCTGAAGCATGGTGTCCTGGCTGTTACTTATCACTGGAGACTGAAGCCAAAGTGCTGTCTTCTCCTCAAGTGGCAGAAGTGCTTATGTCTGGAGCCAAAGCTCCTGCACTCGGTTCTCAGTGCCCTACTGGAGCTGACAGCTGTGACAGGGACAGATTCTGGAAGACTCTGGACATTCTGGCACTGTTTTTCTGTCAGTTGTGTGCTTTGCAGTGTGGTCTGGTTGCAGATAGTTACTGGACTGCCTTCAAGCCAGGAAAAGTCCCCCGAGCCTAGAGGTGTGGTTGGTAAGCAGGTCTTACTTCATGTAATTAAAGAGGGGGTTGAAAATTATATTAAAAGGTGTTGGAATGGTAAAATGTTTTCTGAACAGGTGTTTTACTTTGATGCAGACAGCAAAGAGCTGTGGATGTGGCTCTCTAAACATAAAAGGAAGCCAGTAACTTGGGGGACCCATGGAGATAGGGCACAAATATATCGTATCTCCTACAGGTCCCCCAATTCTCTCGCTTCTGCTTAATGTCTCCCAGCTAGTGCTCTATCCATCTGTGGTACTACTGACTGCTGCCGAGAAGACCAAACATCCCAGAGAACTTGCACCCTGCAAGGTAGACATGGGTTGGGATAAACTGGTATGATCAAGGTCATTTACAAAGTCCAAGACAGGACTCATCACCACAACCTACTGTCCCTTCTACTGGGGCGTCTTAGGCTAGACAGTGGCAATGGGGGCTGCAATATGCAGGCCCTGCCACCCACTCAGCATGTGAATAGGTACATCT
>Ga0181612_138414_pt1 | contig 13752 bp, 6 predicted proteins | sample HoacroProtozoa21_FD_119630 | JGI IMG/M metagenome (GOLD analysis project Ga0181612, IMG submission 119630) | Hoatzin crop microbial communities from Cojedes, Venezuel. Combined Assembly of Gp0051906, Gp0051904, Gp0051908 | reverse complement strand
CTCCCAGCTCCTGCACACCTGCTCATTAGCTGAATATGAGAAACTGGAAGAAGTCCTTGATTTATAGCAACAACTGAAAACATCAGTGATATTAACATTCTTCTGGTACTAAATCCAAAACACAGCAGCCACTGCGAGTCAAATGAGCTCTATCATCCCAGCCAAAACCAGGTCAGCTTTACACTGACTTGACAGAGCAGGGTCTCAGTCTCACCTGAGCCTGTCTTGGCCTGAGCTGATTTCCATTTGTTTTCACAACTGACTGGTGGACAGGTGATCACCTACTTCAGTTGAAGGTCTGTGAATGCCTCCTATAGTTAAGTCCAACCAAGTGAAGACCTCACCACAGAACAAAGAATTGTCCTTTCTGTCAGTTCAGTTACGGCGAGCTGCACAACTATCAAACAACTGGGGAACCAATGAGAAAGTAACAGACTTGCAGTCTTCTTGGAGCATAGAAAAATAACCCCAAGTGGACTGCTATATTGAGGAGGAGGAAAATACAAACACCATGTTCTTCCCATCAAACAACTCAGACAATTGACAACTTCTCGTAATCCCTCTCCTCTTCTTCTTGAGAAAGGTCATCAACTTTAGCACCCAGAGGAACACTGGAAGGCATAACGCAACACCATGGAACATGGATAGATGCTAGCTTTTTGCATTGGCATTTTAGGTGCAGTATGAATGAGGCTTTTCTGTATTTATCTGGGCCTTGAGTGTTGAGTATTATTGTAACAAGGCAGTATATCTGCTGTGTTTGGATTAGATTGTAAAGACGAGGCTAACAGTACATTTTTGGCTCCATTTATATATTATATTCCTTTTGCCCGTAATAAGATTTTAAGTGTGATAAAGTAGAAATGTTCATTTTCTGGCATGACATAACAAAACTTGCCGTCAAAGATATCCAGAAATAACACTTTTTCTAGGCTGATATTGTGTGGTTCTGCAACATTTTCAGCATGAACCTCTGCGGCTCATCTCTGTTCCTCTCAAGAACCAAGTTCTTCTGTGGAATGTGTACTCAGTCAACACGTCCAGCAATGTAGCAGGTACCATTAACAAATCCCACAAAAATTACTGGTCTCAGAAGTATTATCTCCAAGCTAAAGGGAGACTGCTGATGTATAAGCTTAATGAATTTTAAAACAAGCAGTATAGCTTATTCCTAGCTCTCGTGCTAAACCCAAAATATCTGGACATGTGGTGTCATTGCTATGTGAATAGAAGGCTACAAACAGTGACAGACCCGATACAGCTGCTTCCTGTAACAACTATTGACCTTGAAAGTAGAAAGGAGGAACCACAGGCATCTTCAACCCAAATGCTTATTTAGCAGGAGTTTCAACTAGCTAACCACGGGAAAAGCAAGAAGATAGCTAAAAGCATACTGGAATACAGTGCGTCATCTCCAAGGCCCTTACCTACAGAAAGTGTTTGATATGTGATCATGCCAGCAGTGATTCTGGCAAACTGAGCATGTAACTGTACCTTGAATGACTTTCATGAATCATCATGAGTAGACAGGATCTCCAAGAAGAAATGTTGTCATAGTGGTTTCACAAGATGATCTAGATACGCAAAGATAAAACTTAGCAACTTGTCAAATTTATGACTTTATTTTGTATTCTGTGGTGTAAAGGGATAAAGGCAATGAGGAATTAGGAAAATGACTTATATATTTATGAGAAGAGCAAAACGTCAAGGTAAAAACAATGACTCTCAATAGACAGAAGGAAAACAGCTCTCTATCAGGACGTAAGAATTGATTTGCATTGAAAGAAAAAGAGTGAACAGAACGGGTTTTAGCTAATGGATGTAGTGGAGATAACTAGCAACCACACATACTTACATTTGGCAGAAGCAGGAGATGGAAAATGTCTCAGAGATATGAAAGATATCTCAAGACAGCAAAAGGAATTCTACATCCAACATAGATACCTTCAGAAGAAAACTTAAGCCCCAAGCAGGCAACTGCTAAGTAACTGTTGGTGAGTGGAGAGAAGTTAGCCAGAATGGCACCTGTGAAAGAAAAAAAGCATTGGGACAGACATTTGTTAGAACAGAGAAATTAAATTATGTAGAAATGACCAAAGCAACCAACAGAACATGAATGATTGAGATATAGTGCAAATTACAGATGACCTGAGAAGAAAAGAAGGAAATACTTGGCAATCAGAAAACTGACTGCAAAAGGATGGAACACACCTCAAAGGTCAGTCTTGTTCTAAAGGGACTTAATTTTAAAGAAAATCTGAGCACATCAAGGAGAAAAAAATGCTAAATAGAGAGAGGAGGAAGAAGATAAGGAGAGAGTACATATATATTTATGTTTAATGAAATACTAAATATGGAATATACTATGAGAGGAGTAATTTATTCAGAGCAAATTTGACAAACGTGTGTAAAATAAATAATGCATTATAATTTATAGAAACACAGTTGAATTTCATTTATTATAAAATTACTAAGTAATCCTTTATGAATTTTAATATTTTTCCACGTTGATGCCACACAGAAATTGCAGATTATATAAACCTATTATTTTTTAAAAAAAGAAAATAATTGTAATGACCACTCTTGATCTTACTAAACAATAGTAGCTTAATAGTTAGCTCTAATGAAAGGAATGGGATCAGAATTATTCCTAAGAGAAATATTTCACAAGAAGCAGCATTCGTAGTAGCCTGACATCATTCCAAAGTACCGAAGGACCTGTGTTGGAAAGGTTACTTTTTTTTTTTTGCTAGCATGGGTGGTGGCAAGAAGAAGTGCCCAGAACGGGTCAGTATAATGCTCTGAGTGGTGTAAAGTGTGTATATGTGAATGGATTGAATAAATGGCCATGCTCCAGCAGTGGTCAAACCTCCACAAAGAATGCATAATCTGTGATATAAGCTAACACAGCCACTAGAGATCCTCATTTTTTCTCCTAGTTTTTCTCAGTCCCTTGGCTTTTGTGATAAATTTCTCAAGAGTGGTGCAAATATTTTTAATTTTGCTATCCAGACCAAAGAAGAACTAAATCTGATCTAAAAGATCTGTTACGAAGGTGTCCTCCGACAAACTAAAAGCCTGTTTTAGCATGCTAAGCACAAACACACTAAAACTAGAACACTAGCTTTGGCATAGAAACTAAACTGTGGAGAGCCTAAGCAAAATAATCTTTGTATCATTCTGGCCTACAAGCCATAACTAATATTATTTTAGATTTTTTTTTGAGACTTGATTTTCTTATTTAATGCTAGGGATAAAGAAGAAACAGAACCTTTTTTAACAAGTTATTAAAAAGAGCCAGTTAAAAATTAGGAATTAAAAAGAGGATAATATTCAATAAACATGGCTGATGTTTGTGAAGCAAGAGTTAGAATTCTACATAGGTTTATCATACAAGTAGGCAAGTGAATGGAAGAGAAATCTGTTGATAATTACTGAAAATAAAGAAAATATTTCGGTCTCAGGTAGATCCTGTGCTGAATAACTGGTCAACAAGACATCAGTAAGTGGAAGCCTCATACAAAAATCCGCTGTCCTTACTCTCCTGTGGATATTCACTATTGTGGTCTCAATACACCTTTGGCTTTAGCTGCTAGAGCCAATCCATGATCTTATGCTACAGTGCTCATGCTTGCACGAGTAAGAATTAATTGCAATATATAAGGCACTAGTAGGCCTATACATTTGATGTCATAATGCCTAAATTTTAGATGTGTAATCTTTGGAAGACAATCTGAAGCTCACAGTATAGTAGAGGAAAGGTCATATGCTTCATTCCAAAATAATAGCTACCTATGTAAAGAACACTCTTTGATGTCTCTGAGTTCAAGTACCATAGCTGAGCCTTCACCCCTAAATCAGGACTGCCTTCAAACCATGATAGAGTTCCAGTGCCTATGTATTATATGGTGCTCTACTGGTTTGAATCTTTGTCCAAGTAGAAGACACTAAAGCCAGAAGTGTCCCAAACTGATGTTTCCATGATTAACAGCATACCCTACAGCACTCAGTCAGCAGTACGTCAGTTTTAAATGTGCACAGCACAGAATATATACGCTTACAGGTCTCTGAGTTTAGAAAAAAGTGGGAGTCTAGAATTTAAAATTTGGCTCTTTACAAGTGTGATATTGTTTCTGTTTACTTCAGATTTGTACCTGTGAGTCTGAAGTCCAACCATAAAGAGTCCTGAGAACATATTTGAGTCGGTTGAAAAAATTTGGAATTTTCATGTCAGCCAATGCAATTTGTTGACGTCAAAGAATCACAAATCTACTGTTTAAAGTTCGTGTGAGTAGATACATTCAGATGAGTACCATTTTTTAACAGGAAAAGTTTGGCTCACCAACATCTTTCTAGTTGGCTTAGAAAATCAGTATTTTATTCAACTGAAATGGCTCTTGGGCAGATGTCTTTTCTCCAACTGCTCATATAAATACTCAGGTAATGTGACATGACAGCACAGTTTTATCTCATTTAATAATTAAGGTATCGTGGTTTTTTTATATGACCATGTCTAATTCAGCTAGCAAGACTGGTTACATTTTACAGTAATTTTAAAGATTCTAAACATATTGTTTCAAGTAGCCTGCCTACATGCTTGACATTAAACAGATGCTAAAGTGCTTTGCTGGTTCTTGGCATAAATTACTACATAAGGTACGGTCAGTGAAGAACCATTAGTTTCTGAGATACATGCTCTTAATTCTTCCTTCAGACATACTCTGTGTACAACACGATTTGAGTTTGAAAAATGATCAGACTACAAAAGAAGGTATACTGCCTTTCTAACATGCAATATAAGCTTCTTTTTTACTCTCAATATGCCACCATGTTACTGAAAGAAGCTCTTTACTGGTACTTGGCTTAGATCCTTGTCTTGATTTATAATGTCTTCTGGGTCTCTGGCAATAAATCTGGTTTAGGCTTAAAATCCCTGGTCATTTAATGCAACCTCTCTTATGTCAGTGCACATTTCTCTGGCTTCTGAGGAAAGATATTTTTGGTCAGGCTTCTTTTTCAAGACAGCTTCCGCTTGAAATCTTTTGCAGATCCCTATGGCATTTGCAAATACTATGACAACTGACATAGCTTTAGCGTATTTGCAAGAGTAGAAGAGCACTTTTTACCTTCTGTATCACAGAGTAATATCTGTAATCCAGTCTTTTTGGAAACACTATATTAATCTGTAAATCCTGATATTCAGTAGTTTAGTCTGGATCTGCTCCTCTCTTAGGATTCCAAGATGTCCTTAATATCCCAAAACAAAATTGTGGCAGAAGTAGCATATGTTCTGATTCTTTTTTTCTGACAACCCTGTAAGTAAAAATTTGTCACAGATTTGTGGCAGATCACAGAATCTGGTAGTGTACCAACATTTAAACATAAAATGAAATTTGATCAGATATTCATGCAGAGAAGGTTAAAAGGAATCTGTTCAAGGTACAAAGCTTGAAAACATTATGATATAAAGAAACAAACTAGGTCATGTGAAATTTCTACACTTAAAGAAATCTTATTCAGAGTTTACTTATTTTGACTAAAGGTCATTCATTACTGAGGCAAAGTGATAAATATAAATGCCTGTAAAATGAAAAATTATTCAGAACCATTTCCTTCACTGTCAGGGTGGTGAGGCACTGGCACAGGTTGCCCAGCGAAGCTGTGGTTGCCCCCTCCCTGGCAGTGTTCAAGGCCAGCTTGGAAGGGGCTTTGAGCAACCTGATCTAGTGGAAGGCGTCCCTTCCCGTGGCTGGGGGCTTGGACCTAGATGATGTTTAAGGTCCCTTCCAATCCAAATCATTCTATAATATGAATCTATGATATGAAAAAACACATTTTATTCCAAAACAGGTAGGGTGTATTAAGCATATGAACAAACAAAATAAAACGCAGCAGTTTTGGACAAACCCTAGCTGCCTAGATGTAACTTTAACTCACTTCAGATATAACTTGCAAGTATGAAGAAGTTTGCAGGTCCAAAACTGATTAAAATCCGGAAAAAGTATTTGCTTTGGCAATATCAGACACCATATGCTGAAAGAAATAAATTATTCTAAAACAGATATTGTAGAAAATACTCCAGTAAACCTCGATTTAGAAACAAAGCTTTCATAACCCAAACAATTCACACAAGTATGAATTGTTACATAAGAGTTCACACTTTGTCGTATTTTATTCATTAGACTTTACAAACCATCTGTACTTTATGTTCTTTGCTGGCATAAAATGAAGAAAAAAGGCATCATTACTTATATGTTGTTTCATATTGTATTAAGCAATTTTGTATGTATTTATAGTATAAAAGAGAAGCATTCAGATATTATAGAGACGTAGGGACACTGTAGCTATCAGGTTCAAACTGTCAAGCTATAATATTTTTCTGGGTGGATGGATAAACACTGTTGAAAAAAATGCCACAAAACTTCTTGTCAGTCTTCACGTTTAATTCCATCTTCCCATTTATTTTTGTCAATTTTCTCTGTAATGCCTATATCTTACATAATTCAGTCACATGTACTGCAGCTGCATACCCCTCATGTTTTTCAGGTTGTCTATCACTAAATATATATATATATATATATATAAAGATTCAGAAAAGAAAACTTTATTCCAAGTTTTCATCTGAGAAGCCAAAAGAAGCTTTGATTATGAATACAATTCTGATCTTCAGATTTTGCCTAATTTATATAACACAGTAATTCCTCATTGTAGACTTTTCTACAGTTGCAACTACTTCTTAAAATTTATTTCTCATAAATCTTGGTGATGTTCAGTTGGTCATGGTTTCGTCATATATGTTTTCTCTTTAAAAATTTTAGGACGAGAAAATGTTATTTACCTTTGGCATTTACAAAAAACAGATTATATACAATACGTAGCTACGGAAAAACTGAGATTTTCTTAAGACTCATTCTATGATAGCCATTTTGACAAGAACAATAAAGACTACTGGAATTAAAACAACTTGAGAAAGACAATCGATGAAGATACGCTAAATAGTGCTACAGCACAATGTTCTGACCAAGACAGAATACATTAATTCTAGTAACTTTCTTTGCCTTAAAATAGTCCTCAGGCTGTAATGAAATGTCTCTCATTTTTGCCTATATTTCAAGTTCATTACTTATGAACAGCTGGGTGATGGTAACAGCCATTGAATTAAAGTTGTCTTAGTAGAGTCTCCACTTGTTCTGGCACGTGAGGGTTCACCTTCAGTGGTTCTGACAGCGCTTGGGCTGTTGTACCTCTTTCCTTAGGCCTTCCTCAGCATCTCCGTGTGATCCCTGCCACAGCACAGCCCACAGCTGGATGGCACTTACAGAATGGGCTGCTCCCAGACAGCATCCAGTCCCACATTTTCAATATTCCCTTCCAACATTAATTATTCCACAATTCAACTAGCACTGTAGTTCAATCACTTTAAGAAAAATTGGTCTGGGTAGTCTTTTCGCTACAGTCCAAACCAGTATAGCTTAATTTTCAAGAATATTATTCCACCACTACAGGGCACCAATAATTGAAATCTTATCATGCTATTTTACATCAGGATGGGCAGAAAGGTTAATGGTACAGCATTGGCTAAGTTGTAGTATGGATAGATAAGAAGTTGTGCAAGTTTTGCAGCCACATAGAAGAACCATAAATGTCAACTACACAATACATGTTTACTTTTGTGTTTGGAGTCAGATGCCTCCCTCATTCCAGACTCTCTGCTTTCACCTCCCAGAGTCTGAGTCACCTCTTGCTGTTCTCTACGTGGCTTTGTCCTCAAGTCTAATAGTCTGAGATAATGTGCTGCCAAATTGGCAGATTTTTTTCTGTCAATAGTATTCCTGAGTTTTCAGAACTCACTGTTGGCTTAACATGTTAATCATCAGAAGAACAATGAGCTTTTCTTTTAAAGATAATTGGCAGTATGAATGAAATAATGCACAATGAGTTCTCAGGTAAATTCGTATTTTAAAACCTTGCAAAGAACAGGTCATAGGTCAGACCATAGACCACCTTTTATTATAGAAAAAAATCATTATTTGTTCAATTAACTAATGTTCTGCTATTATACATCACATTTTTTGATGATAAATATGCAAGTAATGCAGACATTTTAGAATGATTGGAATTACAGGTATACAACTGACTGATTCAGTTTCACAGGCAAAGTGAAGAGGGGAAAACACATCATTCATTATTTTTTATCTTTTTTATTCATGCAAAACAGCGACAAATGTCAACTTTTTTTACTTTTTTTTTTTTTTAAATACTTGAGGTTAAGAAGAAAAAAAACCAAAGACACTAAAGAGAAACAGGCTATGGAAGTTCTGCTATCACCTAGCAATAAACATGTAGAGGCATGATAGAGGCAAGGTAGTTCTACAGAGGCAAGTTATTTCAGAATTGCCTTAGCTTCATTATGGATGTCTGAATATTTAAGTATTCCATAAAAGTGAGAAGAACTCTAATAGTGGGAGACTGAACTGATTCTATTTCAACAGGGAATGAAGGTGCTGTGGAAATTTAAGTGTCAGTGTTCTGCTCAAAATTTCATTATGGATGAAAAAGAAAGAAAGAAACATAAAATACAAAGATTTATAATTAATATAATTGACATCTTAATGATCTAATCACAGAATAAAAATTATTAAAGATTTAGTTATTACAGAAAAAGGAAGAAAAAGAAAATAAAGGAAAGAATATCACTCTTACAGACAAAATCTCATTAATAATGACACCGTTAAAGTTGCTATACACACACTATATAATATCTATTCCTTTACCTGGTGTTAAGGCTACCCTTCCCCAGCCTCTCTACGGTGAAGTAAAAATAAATTACCAGACAGTTCAAAACAAGTTCAGACAGAGCATGCCTGGTAAGACTTCATCCTGAGGCCTTGCAAATGCAATGCAATACCTGCGGCTTTTTACGAACAATGGCAATACTCATAAATACATAACAATACATACAAAATAAAAACAGTTTACTTGGATTCAGGCCTATTTCAGACATCAGACAAAACTGCAGATTTCCAACATGTATGTAGAGGACATACTTGCAGAATATTTTCACTGTTGTATCTCTTTTTATCAAGCACCGAATGGCAAAATTCCCCCCTTCCCTTTTTGTTTGTAGCAAAAAACAGTTAAAAATAGAAACACTCAGTACTAACAGTACCTAAATAATATTATGTATCACTGGGAATTATATACCTTTTTCTCTTCTGATTTAATAACAGCTTTTGCCAAGTCTCCAATAATATTAAGAGTGTTCTTTTTCAATTAAAGCACTCACATGTGGTCTAAAAAATTGTCTTTCAGAGTCTGATTTTTTTTAATTAATACATCAATATGAAACATGAAATTCAACAGAAGAACATCAAACATATTGTTGCCAAGCAACTAATGACAACCCATTATGCATTTTGTATGTTTTAGACAATAAAGCCATGTTTTGAATTCCATGAAAAAATGTGGTTATATTTGTAATGTTCATTATAAAACGACAACATTTCTTGCTGTGCTATTTTTCTATGGCTACTTACATTTGCATATTATCTCAGCTTCAGTTGGGAAATAGCTCAGAGTGAGACCCTGAAAGTAACTCCTATTCTTGTCCTTAATCCAGGATCGCTGAAGCCACTGGATTTTTGTTTTCTTTGGTCAGCTTTGGAAAAACCCTGTTACTTGCCAGAACATTTGTAAGTACTTTTGAAGAGGAGGTTTGGGAGAATTAAGGCTGAAAGATATCATCCATACAGAATTTTCTTAATTTCTCACAAAACACAAGGTCAGAATTCTCTGAGCACTACCAAAGGGATTCGTTATTTTAGATAGCAGTCTTACTTTTGACTCTGCCCACAAGGCTGATTGATTATTGCTCATTCTTAATCTTAATCTGCCACGTATACTATTACATTGTTGTTGATTATTTTTCTTATTTATTTCCAAGAGGAAATACATCTTTTATTTGTCTACCTTTGAAAAAGCAACTTACTTGAAAAAGTAATACAAGGGATAAAAGAAAACAACAGTTCTATTCTTTGCATCTTCTTCACAACAAACATTTGAAGTAGCTTTTGTAAACTGCTGCATAGATTCCTGACAGAATAACTGTTGAATTTTAATCTACTGATTAAAAAATGCAGGAGATCACAGAAGAAAATCCTCAGTAATATTTCCACCTCACGCTTGAATAAAAGTTTTCTAAGAATCATCCTCAGATGTAGAACAGACCTTAAAAAAGAAACCAATAAAAAGAGCTTCAATTAACATGGAAATTAAATAAAAGCAGTTGTAAGAGTTTTACCAGAGAGTTAATGTATGTTGAAGATTTCCTGACAAAGAAAAATGAAAAGGCTGAATATTTCTTTCTATTGTTTTAATTAATTTAACTTCAGTATCATGGGTGTTCTGGAAATTCTGATATTCTATATTCCTTAGCAGTAGAAGGTACTTCATTGAGAAAAACAACAATAATGCTGCCATATCATAAGAAGAGACACGTACTCAGTATGAAATATAAATTATGATCCTACTAAACATTGAAAATGGGTTCCAGGAACATATTTTTTGTCCCAGTAAGAGCTTCAGAGCTTTAATTTTTAACAGCAGATTATAATTTTTTTTTTATTTTACTGCACTGTTGTTTATATCACTACTAATCAATATGATATCTCAAAGATATAAAGAAGCAGCAGAATTTGGTTTTGCTTGTGGTTTTGCAAATAACTTCAATCATTTGCAGTCAAAGGTAAGAAAATCTCCCTGAATCTTTGCTTCAATATGGCATATTATCTGCATATACTGCAGATTTTCTATAAGTTGCAGAGAATGGTCAAAGACAGAAGAGTTAAATCAATTCGGCAGTAGTCATGACAGAGTTTATTCCAAAATGCAATGAAGAAATAAGTGTTTCAGTAGTGGAACTTTCTTATCCTATTTTAATTTTCACTTCTGAATTATAGAAATAGAAAAAGAAAACATTGTTCTACTTCTGGAGTTTCTATTGCTGCTTTATGGCTCAAAAGCAGAAAAATATGGTGGTACTTTGGTAGGATTTCTTAATATATGGAGAAATAAGACATTTAAGTCTGTGGAAATGGCACGAATTTCACAGTCTTTGAACACCTTTACACTGTGTTTGGAAATGGACAGTCCTAGTTTCTAATTAATTAGGAATGGTGACTAATTTAGTAATCTTAATTTCTGTGAAGAGGCTTACTTATTGTCATCCTAAATAAGTAAAGAAAGAGCTTTATGTCATTACAGGTGCATATAAATTCAAATTATATGGGCAGTATCAGAATTCAGTACTGTCTATAATCATCATCATAGAATCATCATAGAGTGACTAGCTAGGACAAAGACAAGGTCAAGCTGATCTAAAATTAAATGTACATATGTTTTATTTTTTCTTAACTTCCCTTAATTCACTCTTCTACTTAATCACAATTTTTACAGAAAAGAAGTCAGTGTTGGACTGTCAATTTTAATACACATCCGCTATTTAGATTGAATTCAATGTTCATTCTATGTACAAAACTAAAAATCCATCCTAAATCCTGAAGAACATTCTGTGGTGCTTCTCTCAGTTTATATTATTGAGAAATAATGGTTGCTTAAAAGGAACTGATCATCAAAGAGAAAAGTTAAATAAAAATTTAAAGTACTGCTAAAATAGCAAAGAGTTACACTGATATTATAGATATAAATTAACATACACAGAAGAAAGATAGGTGATAAGGCTGGCCAAAGACAGAGGTGGAAAATTGATGTCCAGGTGGATTTAGAAGGAAAAATGTATTCATTTTCACTCACATGCTGGAAGATAAAGAAATCATATCAGCGATATAAATCTGTTACTAGATCTGAAAGAGAAAATTATCTATCATTTTGTGGAAAATTATAAAAAGAAATGCTAAGTATTTCTGAATAAGCTATAGAGCATGTCAAACTTGCAGTTCAAATTTCTTTGTTGCAGGATTATTTGGGAAGGATTTCAGCCATTAAATTAAGGCAATATTATTATTTTAAATCCTTAAAGTCATATAAATAATATCCATGCCTTTTGAAAAATTTGATGAAGAACCCTCTGACCCTTTAAGTATGTTTTTATGAATCTTGAGGTATCACAAAAATTCCAGATAATTTGGAAAAAAAAATGATAAAATGAATGACTGTGATACCCAAGCATTCTTTCATTACAATGTAATAGAATGGATATGTGTGAAGAAAAAACAAAAATTGTAGGAAAGCAGAATAACTAATGATTAATGGTTAATAATTGATAAACGATTTTATGGAAAATATTCTAGTAAAATAAACCTGCTACATGTTCATGCAGTTATGGTTAATAAGGGTAACTGCATCCTCACAATGGCCCAATATTTACCACCTCTCAACCAATGACATTGGCAGCATTAACTTCCGTAGAATGAGAATCAGAGACAACAAGCATGACATTCAGACTATATCGCTTTCTCCTAACTCTTTCACTTCTTTCGAGATTCCACCAGCCGGATTCCACCAGCCAGACACCTGATATGCACAAGTTCAGGTACCACAGAGGGAGTTACTGAAGGAGACAGGCCAAAGCTATATCCAACAAGGACCATATCCACACAGAGGCATTCAGGAAACAGCTCTTCCATAAAGTGCTTTAGGCATCTAGGCCTTTGCAAGAAAACACTGAGGTCTACACAGAGAGATCCAATCCAGGACTGCAGCTTGGAGGAATGAATATGGAAGCTGACAAAATTAAGAACACTTAGATAATCTCTAATGTCACCACTTTTCTTTCTCTCCCCTGTCCTCTGCCATACTTTCATTTTATTTTATCTTTCCTGTTAGATTATTGCCATTTAAGTAAACAGAGTAACATAATGTTTTCTATTAAAAAACACATTACGCAGTCTGCCTAGACTTTGACACCCTTCCCCACATTCTGTTCGACTTGTATGTTCACTGACTGCCTTTTGGGAGAGGGACCACCTGCTGTTTTATATACCAATATTTTGTATTGTTCCTCCCAAAATGGGATACCTTTTGTTTTGTTTTGTCACTGTGTAATAATATGAATTGCAAAGTTATCAGCTTAATAAATATATTATTGTGTGAATTTGAATTTCTGTGTTTTAAAAAGGGTCAGGCTAAATCCTCATAATGATTTGTTCTGACCTTAAAACTAATGAAAGTTCCCCTTTTTTTATTCAGTCTGCGTTTCCTTGCAATAATGTGTGAAATTTCACCCCCCTTTTGGAAAGGAAATAATTATGAATGAAACATTTATCGACGGTAATTTAGGACATAGCCCACGTGAAACTGGGCTGAAAGAGTATGCCAGTGGGACAGCAGATGCAGAATTTTATTATCTTCCCTTGTTAAGATAAAACAGCTCCAAAAAACAATTTGTGAGATTTACATGACAACCCTGACAAAATCCAGGCATAACTCCAACCTGTGGACTGCTTGGTTCACGTAAGTACGCGTATGGGGACGGTAGACTTTGTTATGAGGGACTTTAACTTACTGGACATCTGCTGGAAATACAACACAGCAGAGAAGAAACAGTCTAGGAGTGTGTGGAAGGTAACTTCCTGACGCAGCTGGTAAGTGAGCCTACCAGGGGTGGTGCCTCGCTTGACCTTCTGTTTGCTAACAGAAAAAGACTGGTGGCAGATGTGGTGATAGGAGGACGTCTTGGGCTTAGCGACCATGAAATGATAAGAGTTCTCAGTTGGAGATGGAGTTAAGAGCGGG
>Ga0181612_152726_pt1 | contig 13753 bp, 10 predicted proteins | sample HoacroProtozoa21_FD_119630 | JGI IMG/M metagenome (GOLD analysis project Ga0181612, IMG submission 119630) | Hoatzin crop microbial communities from Cojedes, Venezuel. Combined Assembly of Gp0051906, Gp0051904, Gp0051908 | reverse complement strand
TGCTTGCAAGAATCCTGGACTTGCAAATTACTCTTGCTTGCTGTACTGCCTGTCCAGGTCCATATTATGCTACGGAAGACACTATATACTGAAATTCAGAAAGAGCACCTGCTGCACCACAGGGCTCAGAACAAGCTTTATTAATATCTTTACTCCAACCTGTTACTAGTCTGAAGATTTGATAAGGTGTTACATGTGTGTATTCCTCCAATTGTCGCAGATTTCGCAGAAAAAATGAGGCTAGGAAGGATGGTGAGAGCTCAGTTTGTTCTTCCAGGTCCTGCTTTGTTCTTGACAGATGGCTGTCTAACTTGTTCGTAAAATTTCTCAGTGATCAGGATTTGCTTATTTGCTTCAAAGTGTCGTTTGTGGAAAGGCTATTAACTCTGCTTGAATGATCTTACTTTGCCCTTGTTCCGTCAGCAATTAGGATCAGTTTTCTTGCTTGTTTCATTTGAAATGTGATTTTTCAACATCTGCTTTTAGCCAGTGTATGTGTCAGGCCTCTGATGCTCTACCCACTTGATTGGAGGTAGTATGCAAGTCCCCTTATATTTCAGAAATTTGAATTTCATGGTAATCTTTAAAAAGGGAAACAAAAGGAGGAGGCAATTTTTAGGGTGAATTATTTTGAATGCATATTTTTGCTGATAAACCTTACATAGGTACTTTTACTAAATCCTTTCCCCTTGTCAGCTGAAGTGAGAGGTGAAAAGATAAAAGTGCTTCACAAAGTCCTGTGAAAAATTAATGTGTACTGTAATTTAGAAGATGTATTGCTGAAGGGCATTTAAATGTTATGTTTTGGTTTTCTGCAAATTCTATTTTAAGAGAAACCAAATATGTAGTAAGGACTCTTCCAGAAATTCAGTGCTGGTACTAAGAGGAGAAATGAGAGGCGTAAACTGCGCAGCCTGGTGAGGGCATATAAGCCTCATGATGCAAAATTGCACAAGTTACGAAGCACTGTCCCTGGCGTTCCAACCTGCTCTTAGCACTCTGAGGGCAGCTCCGGAGCTGCAGCGTCAGGTCGGGATTCGGATGTGCTGGCGATGTCGTGTGGCCGTCGCCAGTCACAGCATCCACGAAGCCTCCGCCTGGCTCCAGCCAGCGCTGGCACACCATGAGCTGGCACCGTGGGCTGGAGAGACCTTTTCAGACTCTGAGCTGTGGTGCTGGGTGAAGTTTCTGTGGGGCAAGCTTGGGAATAAACTCGTGGGGTACTGGGGAGCGAACTGATGTTGCAGTGTAATACCACAGATACAGGTTCCAGTGCCTGGTGCACCCTTGGTTGTCCACTGTTGGAGGCAAACTGGTGCCTTCAGCTTCCCCGGTACATTAAGGAGATGCTGTCTGGGCTTCCACTTGCAGCTGGGGAAGTGTTTGGAGCAGCTGCTGCGCTGCAGGGTAAGTGTCCTAACCTGGGTAAAACGGTGTTTGATGGGATAGAAAAATCGGAGCCTGAGGTTGGAGGTAATAGAAAGTTACCAAGGCAGTTTTTCAAAGAAGTGTTTACTTTGTCCCTCTCTGCTCTTCCTCGCCTGTAGAAGTCAAATCTGTCAAGTGTTAATGCAGCTCTAGCCGGAGGGATGAACTGTCACCAGGAAGTTGAGGAATGTTTGGTTTTTTCCTTGGCTTTTGCCAAGAATTCAAGCAAAAGTGTAAAAATGTAATTTTTTCACTGGTGTCACTTTCTACCCCTAAAATCCATCCATATGACCATGTCTGTCTTGCGTTTGGAATAGCAGCCTTAGCTTTGGCTCTTTTTTGCTGATGGTGAGATACTTGATAGTCTGGTGCAGCTTGCATACCTTGGAGATGCGATAACCAGATATTTCTTCTGTTGATGGCTGACTATTCATCTGACTAAACTGGGATAATTCAGGGGAAGTGTTAGGTTTCTTTTTCCTTTAGAAAAGAACAAAGCATTTTGCATTGAATGCAAAATCATTTGAGATAAGTGACGAGATTACTCAGTCAAGGCAGAATAAAAACTGGGAGAGATGTAGTTCATTGTTTGATTTTTTTTCAAGCTGCTGACATGATGTGAGAGTTGCTAATGCAGTATGAAGTATAAATGATATGCAAAATTCCGTGATAACTACCTGGGAATTCTCATTCCATCAGCAACTTTTGTGTTGTCGTAAATGAGACAGCTTGAAAGGCACTTGTTGTGTTTTGTATTGCATGCATAAGTCATTTGCACTTCAAATGAACTGGCCTAGATTATTTTTGAGTTTTTTTTTCTCTCGTAAGCAATGGAACAATGCTGAATTACTACCCTCTTTCACGTTTAACAATTCAAGAATCGCAGAGTGAGGAGACGTATGACAAATGAGCATCTTGGTGCAAGCTGCTTAGCAATTGGAATTGTAAAAACTAGGTTTCAGAGAGTCAGATCACCTTCAAAAATTGCCGAATATCTAGATTTTAATTGTAGTATGTTTTTGTGTTGCTATTACAGCTGGTACTTCACAGCTCAGAGTGTGAATGTCAGTGCAGTGTGTTTCTCTGTCTCTTAGGATTCGCAGGCTCAACCCCAGTGGCCAGTTTCTGTCCATGGGGCTTGAGGAGGGATCAGAGGAGGCAAGAGGGGGAACAGCTTTGCTTCGTGGACTCCAGAGAGCACTGCAGTTGCTCACACACCCGGGGGTACAGACACAATCCCATCCAGTGTCCCTCCTTCATGAGTGATGGCAGGTTGCTGGGTCCGTCCTGTCCTTTCCCTGGCCCCATGGGAGCGTCCCCTGCCCTGGAGCAGGCAGGGCTTGGCAGTGGGTGCATGGCACGGGAGCCTGGCCATGCCGATGTGTCTGGTGTGGATTGCACAAACCTCAACTCCTGAGTCACTGCATACAGCCTGGTTTTCTTCTGTATTTCTTGAGGCTAGCACTCTCTGCGGTAGCTTGGGCACATTGGTGCTGACCTTCCTCAGGTCTACTTTGGACCCCATACAACGGTTCTGAGATGATTAATTAATATTTTCGGGTCAGATTGCCTGAAGCAATGAGGGAGGTGTGTTGCAGCCAATCACAGAGATACTTGATGTAGCAGGAGCTGAAGGGCAAGTGTTGGATGGCGTGAGATGTGCAGGGCCTTCCCCGGGTAGCAGTGGTCTTTATCATAGTCCTCCTCCATAGTCTGCTGCAGGGTCTGTTTCGGACAGACGTTATCACAGCAACATCCAGCCAGAGTTTTCTGGAAACAGATTGTTCCCCCCAGACTCTACTGGGGGGAAGCTACCGTGCATTCAGCGTGAGTGCTCAGAGGCCATGAGCTCAGGAGCGAGGCAGAGAGTGAATCAGGTTGATGAGCACAGAGTTTGGTCTTCATCTAGGAGGTGAAATAAAGCCAATGGAGTCTCTGCAAAGCTTCAGGGCTCGGTTCTCAGCTGGTGTAAATCAGTGCAGTTCAGTATAACTACAGCTGAGGGTCCGACCACATGACTTCATCTTTGCGGTGTACAGCAGATGATTAAGTACAAACACATGTTGAGGTGATGTGGGCAGTATGTAAGGATGAAGCAGGAATGTGCCTAAAAGCCTCCTAATCTGTAGTTGGTTCAATCTGTGCCTTTTATCTCTCCATCGCCGTTCCGGTATCTCTGTATTAATCTGGAAGGCTCTCCTTGCTGAATATGATGAATGTACAGAAGTCCAGAAAGGCTGGGAATGCTCAGGGTTGCTGTGGTAAAAATAATTATCTGGTGTTTCTAGCCCAGATACAATCCTGGAAAGCATGAAAACAGACTGGGACGTATACTCATGGTGCTGGGAGAGGTCAGCGGGAGGTAGATGCTCACGAGCTAATTGGGCTTCTGGGATTCTGTTTTAAGGAGTGCCTCCATACAAAACTATGTACGTACCCAGGACACAGTTGCTGCTCAGTCAGTTGTTTCCTAAACTGACAGTTGTTTGAAGATAAGAGATGTTTTTATTTCGCTGAAGCCCTTATTCTCCAAGTCCAAAAGAGCCTGAAAAATATTATCTCATGGAAAAATACCTTGGGGTATGCGCGTGAAAAAGGTGAGTGTGTTCTGCAGTGCTAGCAGGGTCGCTGTGCGTGCCTCAGTCTCCTTTCTGAGTGCTGTTTACGAAGGAGAAAAACTGGCTTGAAATGCAAAGGACGCAAGCGGCTGCGGGTTTTATCTAACATGGCACAAAGTGGCCCATCGTGAATCGAGTGAGGTGCTGCTACCTGGGGGGAGGCACTTCATCCTCCCTGTGTGACTGAATGATATAAATGTTATGTGTTGACTTTTAATGAATATTCATTAGTTGTGTGTATGTGGAGGGCTTTGTAGCCTGTCATTACAGCCTTATCTTATGCATGAGGGAGAGAAGGCGGCTCCTGCGTTAGGTGTCTGATGTTAGGCAGGGCAAAACACGTTAGCCTGTGAGCCTGGAAGGGCTGAGACTTTGCTGGGTGCTGAAAGAGAGCTCTGCACTGCTCAGAGAATACCAAACAGGGAGTGTCCAAGGTCAAGCAAACATAGGAAAATAAAAAAGAATACTGAGTAGGCAGTAAATATTGTACTTAGGAGGCTTCTCTTCTCATCCTATAAATTTATGGTCTCAGTGCCTGCACTTTCTGTCTCCTATCACTGTTGTTCTGGACCTGCCTAGGTGGTATGTCCTGACTTTCTCCATTGTTTGTAATACGTCCATGACGGCATAGTACAACTATCATTGTGTGGCACCTCTTGAAGGCCTCCAGAAGCTGCTACCTTTTTCCCCTCGGGTGGTGTTACACATTCCCGGTACTCTGATGGTTGCTGCTTGCCTCTGAAAGGCCCTTCACGCTTCCCGGTGCCCTTCCACAGACACCAGGAGCTTCTGTCCTTGAGATGTCCAGAGACACTTGGGTCCTACCACCTTGGGCAGTGCTCTGCTTTTTGGCAGCCAAGTGGTGAGCGATACAGCGTGGATCCTGCTGCTCACTCTTTTCTTGGGATTCATCTTCTCTGGATTTAGCTGTGTGAGTCCAGCGTAAACTACTTGCCTAGGTGTTCCATACAGTGAGTGGGTAGAGATGGTTACGGATGCTGCGTGTGTTGAACACCATCTCTCTTCTCACTTTTTTTTTGGTAGGACTAATGTACTGATAGCAGTACTGCAGTTGTTTAAAGTTTCTGAAGAGTTGGAGTCTTTAAATCCACCTGACTTGAATGGAAGTAAGCTTTTTTGCTCTGCTAAGAATCTGAATTTGCCTCAGAGCTGTGGATAATGAAGACCTCTTCACTGTGGCAAGTTTACAGGGTAGGGCACTTGTTGTGAAAACCAAATATTGCCCTTGTCTGTGTATTGGACTCCGATCTTCAGAGTTGAATGATACGTAAGCCTCGTGGTGCTTCCTCAGAAAGGAGGGGTTCGTTCCTCGGGGTTGCAGGGCTTCCACGGTGGTGGCTGGAGCGTGGAGCCCCAGTGTGGGATGGCAGCGGTGGGCTCTGGGCGTGCGGAAGTGAAACCTGGCTGCCCCGCGATGGGGTGAGCCCGTGGGGGAGACGATGCCAGCACCAAAGGGTCCCTGCCCTTCCCTGCCAGGTGAAGCAGCGTTAATTGGTTTTACCATCTGTAATGCAAAATACACCTGAAGTTTAAACCAAAAAGTCCATCTTGAAACAAGATCGCTCCGCTGAACATTCCCATAGCCTTGCTCAGTGCAGTATTACAGGATTCTTGTTACGGTGAGGGGAGGTGCTGTAGTGAAGAACGGAAGAATATAAAGCAAATTGCGTCCGTAAAGCAGTTACGGAGGTGGAAGAGCCAGATTTATCGTCGTGCTTGGCCTGTTTATTGCAATAGGTTTTGCCTGTGCCATTGTTTGCAGGGTAACTTTACGTCCCAGCTGATTGCTCTCTTTCTTTTCCTAATACCTTGTGTTTGGATAAAAATGCTCTTTTTTGGTTTGTTGTTTTTTTTTTTTTCTTCTTTGGTTTAACAGAAAATCACTGTTTCTTTGTTGGGTGATAGAGAAGGTTTTAATTTTCCATGCTGAAAATCACCCAGCAGCTGTTTAAATGAAAAATCTGTTTTGTAAGAAAAACAGAATGAAACAAAAATTACCGGTAGCTAGAAAGTACTCACAGCAGCTGTTGTTTAACTGTATCCATGTTGCAATTAACAACAAACCATAAAAACATATTAGCATTCAACTCCATTAATTTTATTTCTTTTTTTCATGATATTACTTTATTATTCTTTCAAGTGGATTTTGCAAAAGTACAAAATGACACTAATAATACTTCATAAATGAATAGCCAGCTATATAAGCTTATTATAATCCTTTGCAAAGTTGATCAGAGATGTATAATTTTTCTTAAACAAATTGATACAAAAGTCTAGCACTTCCAAAAAAAATGTATTTGAACATTGATTAGGCTCACACCTGTTCAGCCACGTAAAGCTTAATTGCTCGTGGTTTTGTGTTCAGGAGTGCTTCAATATCTCACTTCTGTCATGCTATTAAATGTGGGGTCTGTGTATCATTATTTTCATTTTTCTCCCTCACACGTTGCTGGAGAGATCCAGAGGTGTTCCCCAAGATGCAGGTGTGTGCTCTTTGAGTTATTGCGGCACAGTATCCTGTCAGCCCCTGAGTTCAGCCTTAAACCTTTTCCAGCCTAGGGTCAATTGGTCTGAGGTTGGCTTCAGTGGATGAGCGAGGCGGCTCCTCGTGCGCGTTCCCAGCGCGCTTGCCCTGCGGCATGAGGGCACGGTTGGAGGCACACGGGTCTGGTGCCCCCCCAGCCGCTGGCGGTGGTGTGGTTAATTGCTTAAATACAGCACCTGAACTGCGATGAACTCCTGAGTGCAGGTAATGTGTGGGGCTCCCGGTTTCTTACGCTGCCTGCTGACATCGGTGAGTGCCAGGCCTGGCTGACGGTGGTTTTTTCAATCAGTAAAGCAAAATAGGAGGAGACTTGTTCTGTCTCTTCCACTTGCAAATGGTTGATTGACATATAGGATGTTTATATGTGTGAGCAGAAATACCCTCCCCACACATATGATGTATCAGATGGAGACAGTTACACTGGTACTCTGGTTTATGCTGATCATTTGCTGCTCTTGGGGTATGTTTTAATTTCTTTGTTTTTTACTTTTTTTCTTTTTTTTTTTTTTTTGTGGTGGGAAGATGACATGTAATGTCTACATGTCTCTGGGTTCCACAGTATTAAATGTAAGGTCTGTATATAAATGCAGCTAATGAAATTGGGGACCGTGTGGCCTCAAACCATTTAAAATGATGGCATGAGCAATCTCACTCCATTACATTAGAGTGGAAGCAGTTCACGCTAAAGTGCTGCTTCCCCGAGGAGCCAGGGACCCCTGATTGAATCTTACCCGCAAAATGGACAGTGAAGAGAAGTTTGTTGCAGGGCAGATGACAGCTCTGACTCGACAGAAAGCGCAGTGCTCGAGGGAGGGTTGCCTTCCTTTTGCATTTTCCTTGCTTTTTCTTTCACTGCTGTCTTGCAAGCTTTGCAGCAAAGGCATCTGCCCAGTGTTCGTGTTTCCCAGAGGCACCGAGGTGCAGCACCCATCTGTGGTGCTGGTAGGGTTGTGCTAGGTGCTGCTGGGTTGCTCTGCTCTGCAGTGCAAGGACTTTGGGTTTTCATCCTTCCAGCTGTATCGTCAGGAGCAAATAGTTTCATCAGGAGAGTGGTTCTCCAGCATTAAAAGCTCTGTCCTGTCTTCTGGCATACTTCGGTCAGAAGGCTAATTTAAATATGCAGGGATTTTCTTGACTGCCGTGAAGCACCAAGAAGTCCTTCTAGCAAGGGGATGGCCAGGCCCTGGCCTGGTTGCTTGAAGTGGGTGAACCTCTTTTTTATCCTATTGTAAGGTGTTTCAACATACAGAAGTTATTGGGAGACACTTGACAAATTAGTTTTGACATCGGTTGATGAGCTGATGTGGTTTTTGCTGCGATCTGTCCATCTGGAGCAGTGCCCATCGCTGGCGGGTGCGTTATTGTCCCGAGGAGACCATCCCCTCGTGTGACCGCTTGGCAGACAACGCTGATTTCCTCACCACCACTGGTCAGTTGCTATCTGGATGAGAAGCCTAAAAATACGCCATGCTCCTGCACTCATTCGGGATTCACTGTGGGTTTTAAGCCTGCTTTCTGGTCCTGTAGAAAAAGCGCTTGGGAAATATTTTGGCGTGCTGGGGGAGGTGCTGCGCACCAGCCAGCGGTGTGGTACATCCCAGTTCGTGCGGAGAAAAAAACAAAATTGCTCCCAACAAAGACCTGTAATATTTGGATATAAATACATCTGACGAAAGTGTAACTGCCTGCATATCAGGACAGGACAGTACTTGACTATAATCGTGAATGCTGCCTAGAAGAAACAAGACTCACAATTAAGTAGAACGCTGCAGAAGTCGGCTTGCAGGCTACCCGCCTGTATCGAGAGGAAACAGGACAAGCAGCAGTTCCCAAATGCTTATCTGGCAAAAACACATTGAACAAAATAAACTTGACTCTTTCCACTGAACGTTTCATGCTGATGAGAAAACTCGGTGACGTCTGCAGTGATGGAAAATAGCGGGAGAGAGAGAAGTTTGGGATGGGGAGAGGAGCCGAGTCGGAGATGCAAATCTGGAAGAGATGCAAAGCGCCATGCAGTAATGAGACAGCAGCTTCACCGCGAATCCCGTCACCCCTCGTCCGTCCCAGCGCTGCCGTGGGACTGTGACAAGGACTCGCGTGACGTCGGAAGCGGCCGAACGGAGCAGCAAAGTGCATCCTGCTGGACCTGCATCCCACTGGATGCTGTGGATCATCCTGCTCTGTCTCATCCCTGTTGCTAACTTTGTGTTTTCTTTAGCAACGTAGGGAAAGGCAGGCTCAGCCCTCAGAGAAGCTGTGGCTGTTATTGTATGCAGTCTCCAGAAAAAACCCGGTCCTCGTCCAAGTTCAATCTGAAAATGCCTTTTACGTGCAGCTTTTCCCAGCCTTCCCACAGATTTACAGGCATAGAATAATTTTACCAAAAGAAACACTGCAAATCCAAGGAATTCAAATTTAAGCTGAAGTACAACATAAACCTCAATGAGAAGGTTATTTTGCTTTACGGTTCTGCCAGATTGGGGCATTCACTTATCGGAAGTGCAGGAGGAGGTAGGTGATTCTCTCCCACATAGCTTAGAAACGCATGGGTGAACTTTTGTATGAATGTAGTGGTACTTGGGAAGTTCCTGGAATTGGAGGGTGATGGGGGAAGGCCTCCTGCTTCTGAAGTGGCACGTGAACCATGTCCCACAAACATGGGTTGCAGAGCCTCACGTTTCGCTGCCAAGCTTGAAGCTTTCATCCAGGAGATTCACTCTGCAAGTTTGGGGAGGGAGAAGGATGAGAAGGAAGACTTGGAAAAACTTTTGACATTCTGAGTGTAGGTGACATAGTTGATAGGTTCGCTTAACCTGGCTTGCTGACTGGGGTGAACCCCCAAATCCCTAGAGGGACACGTGTTGTATGGCGGTGTATGGACACTGTTACATTTGTATGCCGTTTGAAAAATGGAATGGTTTTACTGCATAATTGCAAATTATCTCAAGCTTTTATAATCAGCTTTGCCGGAGTAAAATGTAGTTAAATCCAGTGAAGTACAATATTTGTCTTAGCATTAGACAGTTGGTTCCTTTAATCACAGCTGCAATGAAGAGCTCGTTTCTCTTCTCGGTTTGTTTCCAGTTTAGTTTCTTTTGGCTTTGAAGATGTGATGGCTGCTGGTTTGGGGGATCACTTAGGATTCCTGTCTTGAGAGGCATGGTGAAATACTGGGTAATGCAAAGACTCTTGAAGCTGTGATTCACCCTCTGAGATCGTATTAGGATTTGGAATTCAGTTGCATTAAGGACAAGAGCTGTGTATAAAATACATTTCTGAAGTGTTCGCAAGTTTGGTGTGGCTTGGATCTGTGCTCTTGGGGCAAAACTACTCAAACTGCAGGCTAATAACTTTTAAAGGGATGGAAATATAATCCAGTATCCCTATAAACTGCTGCTGTCAGTTTGAACGTTCATAATATTTAGCACACCATGACACTGAATGCACTTTGGCATTGTTAAGACTGAAAAATTTAGTATTTCTGTGTTTGAAGGCAACTCCTTCTCTTGGCTGAACAGGTAGGCTTGATTTAAAAAAAAAAAAAAAGGAAAGAAAAAGCAAAAAAGCCATCCCAACCCCATGACTTTAAATAATAAGCCTAGATCAGATCCTGAGGCTTTCACCTTTTTTTATTTGTGTGTAATGGTTTTGTTTTGACCTGATGGAATGGGCATAATCCAGGGCAGCAGTTTCTTGTTGCTGGCTTTCGAGTGGACTCGCCTTTCAAGCTGTCCATCGTGTTTGTGGTTTCCTCTAGTTTTCCTCCTGTTTCCCTCTGCTTGGTTTCCGATCTTCCTTCCGTACTTCCATTGCAAGCATCTACTTTATTTTAATCTTCTTGACAGGACCCTCTTATCTGTTCTTAGCAAGCTCCATTTAACCCGGTCTGCCTTGAGCAGATTTGTGTTTCTGCCTTTTGATTTCTCCCCAGGCCATGCTGCGAGCAGGCCCCTCTTTCCCATCGAAATGTAATATTTTGATAATTTTAGACTCTGGCATTTAGTGTCTCTGTTCCTCTCGAAATATGAAACCCAGAGCTGACCATGGGTGGGAAAGTCTGTTGTTTCTCCGTCCTCCACCCTTCCTCCGAATCCAGTCCTGGCCTCCACCAGTCTGAGACCTCCTCCTTTGCCTTTCTTCTAGCAAAAAACCCCCATGTTTTTTCATTTGTTTGTTGATTTTTAAGTCACAGGAAGAGGAACTGCATGACATATTGTTGCTGAAAGTTACTGGGTAAGAAATTTCCCTGCGTAGTAGAGCGCCTTCCCCAAGGAATGAGGACAGTCCCTCTGGCTGACAGTTCAGTCTTGGAGGGGTCAGACTCTGGCTGCGTACAGCAGAGAACAAGATGTGTCCTGCTGAACGTCAGTTTGGTCTCTCCAAGGTGATGGTGAGCGGGAAGGCTGGGTGACGGCCGGTGATTTCTGCAGTAGGAGGCATTTTCCCATGTTTGGGGGGGGTGAGCTGGAACCCCAGGCCAGCAGCAGCCCCTGGAGCAGAGTGGGCTCGCCCTGCGAATTCGCTCATCAGCTTAGAGGGTTTGCTTTCAAAATCGTTCAAGGACCAAAATATTTCCATTTAGCTGGAAGAGAAAACCCTTTTACCAGCTTCAGGCATTTTCTTTTCAAAAGCTGCTTTTGTCAAAGCATGACTTGGCTCTTATGTTGGTGAGTCATCTGTATTGTTTTATTTTATAGACCCCTACCTGTGTTGGGCAGCGTTTGCCGAGGGGCAGAGGGCAGGAGCTGCCCTTCGCGTTGGGCAGCACAGCCGGGTGTGGCTGCAGCCTCCTCCCTCCGACCCACTTTGCCCCTCTCGTTTCCGAGACCAGGCTGGCCACCGGCTCCGTGCGAGTGCTTGGAGCAAGGGATGGGAAATGATGTTATGGAAGTGAAGCATTGCAGGGCCGGTGGCTGGCAGGCTCTGTCTGAAGCCGCCCTTTTGGAGCCCGTGAAGGTTTGTGGATGGATCTGCTAAGCGCTGAAGCACGATGCTGAGTGCCGGTCCTGCTGGCTGCGCTGCACGTGCCAGCGCCCAACTTCAAAATCTTTTGTAGCAGCTGAAGCACATTCTTGGGGGAGGTTGAAGTGGTCAAAATAAATGTTGGGCTTTTTTTTTTTCTTTAAGCTTCCTAAAGTCTCATATACTGAAAAGGATATATGAAATTAGTACATTCACCTTTTCTTTTTCTCATTATTTTTTCAACATCTATTAGAAGGAAGAGGCTGCGTAGTTTCCTTTTCTCTTCCCCCTTGTAGCTGAATCCCTCACAGCAAAGAATTGTGCTTTCTTTTCTAATTCTTCTCATTTGACATATGCCTTTCAATGATAATTTCCATCCTTTCTTGGTAAACACCAATTTTTCTTTTCAGAAAGCTTTTGAATGCTATTTTAAAATAAAATTGAATTTCCATCTTTATGTAATTAAATTGTGTGAAGTCAGAAGGAAATAGGATAGGAATAATGAACGTGGCGTGTTGTTTCCTCTTTTCTTCTGTGTAGGTATTTAAAAACCAAAACAAAACCCCAAATAAAATCACCCCTGGAAAGGAAGCTGTAGCATCTGGTACGGCAAGGGATAAAGACTTTAAGCTCTAATATAAATGAAGGGGAGTTGCTTTTTCCTCTGTTAATACAAAGAGGCCACTCTGAGAGCCCGGCACTGGCGGTGCTTCACGTGGTATAGATTTTGAAATTGCAATGTGATTCCTCGCCTTTTAATAAGCGGAAAATTGCATAAGAACTTTGACAAATTAGCAGTACTATCCAGTGACCTACCTAGGGGTGAGAAAGGAGGAAAACCTATGAGAGGAGGATGAGTAATTGGTTAAGACGTTATATATTGAAAAAAACAATGTGGAGTCCTGTTTAAAGCATGTCTCAACTGGCAGCATCCACACTTTTTTTTAAAATTGTGTTTACTACTGCTGTAATCCATCAGAAGGTGCATCATGGTCTGCTCGCCAGTTCTAGGTGTACGCTAGTAGCGATTTTCCTGCTTTGTTTATGTAAATATTAGCTATGAGGAAGCAAGCATGGTTTAAATTTCTCTTCATTCCAGACAAAGTATGTAATTAGCTCAAGTTTATCCTTTCTTAGGGGAGAAATACTGCAGTTGGTCTTTTGTTTCCCTTGCTCATTACGCGGCGTTTGGCCAGAGCAGCATGCTGCGGCCCAGCAGCGCTGGGATGTTTAGCGCATGTGATATGCTGCATGGGCAGAGCTGGCTGGGGCTGACACCAACCTTCTGCCCGAAGGGGACTGCAGCGGTAGGCAGGTGCACGGTTTTAAAACCTCCGCTGTTGTATTATGAATGTGAACTTTCCGTTTCTCCACTATCTCCCCCTGAAAAAAAACCCGGCCAACCAACCCAAAAAAATTGTTATTTGTTTTTTAACCCAGCAAGCTAGCGGAGGTGTGCTGGGTCAGAACACAAGCCTGTTGCTCTCCGTGCAGCACAGTGACGGAGGCTCTGTCCTGACTTTGGGTGACTTTTAAGACATCTGCATGTTTTGGGTTTCATGGCATCTGTTTTTCCTTACCTAGCCCTTTCCTTGTTCTTCTGATCTGAAAAATGGAGATAATTAGATAGAGTTGCAGTGCTCTGTTGTGTTTGCCTGCGTAAGGTGCACGTTACATCAGGATTGGGCCCTGAGATACCGTTAGATCCTATTAGGCATGTGATTTGAAGACATTTTATGCACGTGAAAACGCAAAAAAAATCTTGAACTTGTAGAAAAAGATGAGCTTCCTGCAATTCAAATAATAGTGGGTACTTATTGTATCCTATCTGCTCCCAATTTTCTGCAAAGAACTGTTTCCCGTTGCTGGCTTTTGCTGCTTTTGTGACATAATGGCATAGCTGGGAGCTGTAATTTGCAGCATTTTCTTTCAGAGCAAACTATACAGAGATGTTTTGGATGTTTAGCTGTGCTGTTTCAAGGTAGCTTTGACAGTGAGCTGATGATTCCGGTATCCACTGCGATACCAGCAGCAAAGGAGGCAGGAGACCTGCATGGTTAAACAAGGAGCTTCTAGCGGAGATCAGGCAGAAGAGAAAGGTGCATGGAAAGTGGAAAGAGGGACAGGCCACTTGGGAAGAGTACAGAAACGTAGTGAGAGCATGCAGGGATGCGAC
>Ga0181612_120768_pt1 | contig 13753 bp, 11 predicted proteins | sample HoacroProtozoa21_FD_119630 | JGI IMG/M metagenome (GOLD analysis project Ga0181612, IMG submission 119630) | Hoatzin crop microbial communities from Cojedes, Venezuel. Combined Assembly of Gp0051906, Gp0051904, Gp0051908 | reverse complement strand
GTCATCTAGCCCAACCCCCCCTGCAATGACAAGGGACATCTTCAACTAAACCAGGTTGCTCAGAGCCTTGTCCAACCTGGCCTTTAATGTTTCCAAGTTTCCTCATGAGGCTCAACAAGGCCATGAAACTGTAAAGACATCCCATTTTCCACCCAGGTCTTGTCATCCTCCTAAACTAGTGTTTCTAGACATGGAAGAGAACCACATGCTATTGCTATCAACACAGTTACTCTGCTACCTAAGTAGAACATATTTCTGCATTTGATCTGAAGATTCTGCCCTACTGACTAATTTTGCATACATTGATCTAATGTACCAGAACTCAATTTATTTTCATAATCCAAAAGCTAAAAAAACGACAGGCAGATTCACGCCTCCCTGCTCTGAATGCTGCATGAAAAGAGTATCAATAGTAGAGAGCCAAGCTTGCAGAAGCACAGAAATGCCTGAGCAATTTCAGCTCAGCCCTCTTGCACTACAGAATACATGACAGTCACCAAAATTTCAGTCTTTAGTAGTTCTATATTAAATATTTATACTTCTAGGTATTTCTTCCCCCAAAAATCATGCTGCTTTGCATACGATCAACTTGAGCTCTTTGTTCAAGTTAGAATTACACACAGATCTTAAAAGATGTGCAGCCATGAACTTGCTTAAGAGAAAAAGCTGCCAGCTGTCCCTGAAGGTATCTGAAGATTAGCTTGGAGGCTGTCTAGACAAAAACCAAGCTTGTAATAACCAGTTCTCCCTAACTGACACCCCACAAACAAACCTCTCCTGAATAGCTTGATCGTAGTCATGGCTTCATTCCCTGGAACCAGTTGCAGGCAAGATGCCAGGCACTGGTAGGAAACTGCCGGGATCAGAGTCTGCCCGCAGCGCAGATACTTACTGCATAGCTAGCATACTACAACAGCGCTATCTGTTGTATTTTCTGTACAAGTGCCGTAAACACAATTCTTCAGAAAAAATGAATGAGAATATAGCTCATCATCAGCAAGACACCTTGTTCCTTGTACTTAACAACATGCTTAAGTGCCACAAGAAAATGTGGTGAAATAAGAAACATTTTACCTTCTTGTCTTTCCAATTTTCTTATCAGTTTATTTTGTAGGTTATTGTGTTGTGGTGATGCCACATCCATACTATACCACAAAACCTGGGACAGAGAAACACAAGCCTGCCTGAATAAAATACCTATTTCTTTTGGCCCACATAAAACTTCACAAAATAATTAAAATTATTTTTACAGGAATTATGCTATAATTTACTTTTATTGATAATAAAGACATGCAGATACATTAATACCAGCATACAAAGCATAAAAGAACCAGGAGTAGAAAACTAGTTCAACTGTTCTACTCTTAAAAGGGAAAAAGCAAGTAAATTTTTTAAAATAAAGCTTTGATAAACGTTTAAAACTGTTTCATGCCATTTTAAAATCAGAATCAATTTAAATCAGAGTTGGTAAGCTTATAAACAAATGAAAGGAAAGGTAGCAACAAACATCTGAAAGAGAAGAAAAGTTGCACTAAAAAGATCTAATCTTGTTTGAATTAATTGACTTGGAAGGGAAGGAAACAATCCATTAGTAAAGGTTGGGCGTGAGAGTAAGTAGGACACAGGAGCTACGACAACATGCAGAACAGAACGTGTACGTGCCTATATAAACACTGAACATGCAGACTCAGGAGAAAAAAAAGTATTAGGAAAGACAGAGCAATCAAAGTAAAAACATATGCTGAATATCAAGAAAACTTCCTCACAGTGCAAAGCCTTAGGCAGGTTTTCCTCCCAAGGCTTCAGACGAAAGAGGACAGTGTAGAAGAGCCCCGTCTTTTTAGAGAGGGTGCACCATCGTCTCCTGACTTCACCCTACAAAAAGCAAACAGGTTTAATGTTCAGCCTTATCATCACAGCACCAGCAGCCATTAACCTATCTGAAGGTGAAGAATAACTTACAGGGCTTCTACACTTCACTGTAACTTGTAGAACAAAAATAGCGCTATTCTATTTATGTCTATGAACTTAGCAATACTAACATCGTTACGTGGGGAACAGAGAAGACATTCGCTGGGATTCAAAGTCTTTGTGCGCATCTTCAGAACAACAAGCAGCATTAGAAACTACTGGGACATTAAGCAGTAAATGTTACACACATCCATCAGCTTGCCATCTGTCTCAGAAGTATAAAATAGACTAATCTTCTTCCCATTAGAAGATAAAAATAACGGGTTAATAACCAGTCCCTCGGCATTCTGAAGGACAAGCAATGCTGCACTATAAGGTCACCCTAAAAGGAAAAACTTTTGTATTATCTGGTCCTCTATGTTGGGCTTTTTTTCTCCTTTCTAAAAGTAACCTTTGCAGTACACTGAACACCACAACAACCTGTCTGACTTTACCATACTAATTCAGGAGTGCTGCAAGTAACCAGACAGCGCAGAACAGCTCACTTGCCAGTTATGCTGCTTAAAGTAAACAATACAAAGGAATTTGGAGAAAAATACACAGACAAGTAAAATACCACTAGCATCCACTGTGTTTCAGCCAACATTACCTGAATTTCTTGCAGCTTTCCAAAGATGGTACTCAAACAGAGAAGTCCTTATTCGCCGGGTCGTCTCCCTCCCAGGCAGAAGGGTGCTCTGCAGCGCGCGTCACGCACTGCCAACATCCCCACACCAGCAGCAGTAATAAATCCCGACAGCTGCAGCACCGACACCAAGCCGGCACCACGCACTGCGTCCCTGCGCCAGCGAGAAGGTTTCATAACGGCAGCAGGCACCCAGGCCAGGGAGCGACAACCAACAAAGTAACCAACTTTGGGATACTTTTTACAAAAATAAGCTAGTGGCACAGCCTTAGTAACCACTTGCTGTTACTAAAAAGTAACTGAGGAGCTACACAGCATCCTTCAGAGTCAAAGGGTCTTCCCAGCACAGAGGGCAATTCCCAAAGCAGCAGGGCCGCACTTGTGGCAGGGGTACATAAACGGGTGCTTGTGTTGGAACGCAGAGCCGTAACAAAGTACACTGCCCCCACAGCCCTAGCCCACTTCATCCCACGAGACAGACATCAGCGTGCATGAATACACACATACCACTCCTGTATCGGCAAGACATGCATTGACAGCAGAGAGCAAACCCCTTACTGCCATGGGAACAAACACAGGTATCTTTAAGGCTTCTCTTATTTAGATTGTAATCAATTATGGACAGGAACTGCCTCTCACTTTACCCAATTTTTAGCAAAATTAGACTCCAACCTCAACTAGGGTTTGTGAGGGCCACTGAAAAAAAATAAATTATTGTACAAGAACACTAAACAAGTCCTACAGAGAACTGAAAGTCTCTGTACTTTACCACACTTGGCAGAAGAAATTAATAGGAGCTCTTCTACATTTAGAAATTATCAAACATATCACTGAGACCCGATCTACACTTTTAAAGCAAAATTCAGTAATACTAAGGAACAGTTTATAAAACACTGCTGTAAACTGGCTGTCCAGCCTGAGAACTTGCTTAAAGTATGATCATTGTTTACAAAAGTAATACTTAAAGGGATTGGTTTCCCCAGGAAACATTATACATGAAGTGCTAGACTCTGCAACCACAGGGAGCAAATCCTACCCAGTTCACCGCAGCCCTTCATCCTTTTAGGGGAGGCTAATGTTTCACATAAAACTTCATCGTACGGACTTGGACTTTCAAACAATGGAACAACGAGAAATGAAGTAGAAATATCAAATGAGAAGACAAAAGAAGCAAGAATGAGGACTAAAATGTAATGTAAGAACACAAGCATGACTGGCAGCATTGAGTGCTTTTCTGTCTTAATCCCCAGGAGCTATAAATAAATTCTGCCACCATCCAGAGACAGGTGAGGTGGGGGGGGAGGTCTGAGCCTAACACATTGTTTCTCTCACAAATTAATCAAACATGAGTGCTGCAACCAGTGGATTCCTCCAGACATCGTTTTTGCTGACAAATTCTGTCTTTGGACATGGTCACTTAACTCCGAGCCCAGAAACATGACATACTCGTTCAGAACAAACAATTACTGCACATCAGATTACATAAGGACTGACTGTGCTGTATGATCTCCCATGAGGTTTTACGAGGACTTGCACTGTCTCACGGATGGTTCAATGAGCAACATTACTTTGAGCATAAAACTTTCAAGACAGGCTTAGTGAAGGGAATAAGGACAACAAAACTCATTGAACTGATTTTCCTTCTCTCCGCACCTAGAAATAACCCAAGTAGTTTTCAAAATTTCATTTAAGTTTGAAGGAAGCAACAAGAAGGCATGCTATTTTAACAGCTATCTCGCCTCAGTTAGAATGCAAACAGACATCATGTTTTGGCTCAACTCAAAATCTCAAAAAAGAAAACTTGTATCAGGTCCAGTCTTGGTCTTTATGAGTAAATGTGCTAAAATTATTTATTTCATTGTTTAAAATCCCTCCTCTAAGTTCTGGACACAAAATGCATGACAAGTAGGGACAATTTATTATTTTTTATCAAAAATTCATTAGAATATTTACAAAGCTTAGGTCATTACAACCGCACATACAGAGTCTCTCTTTTTTAAGACTTTTTCTTTTTTCTTCCTCTCTTACTCTGTGATTTCTTTCTTCTGCCCTCAAACACAGGTTTGGCAGTCACCATGACTACATTTCCCAGTTCTTCATCCTCACCACTCGAGCTACTGCACCCCTTTTTCTCTTTATGGTCTGCTGTCTCCATTGCAGAGACATGTCCACTCCTTTTGCTCCTGCCTAAAACTCTGCTTTCCGATTCCTCTACTGAGGAGTCACTAGAAGTTTCTGAAAGATGCAAATTCCCCATAAAACCACCTCCATATAAATGTTCTTCTCTGGAATCTGAATGTTTTCTTCTCTTTCCACTTCGGACTTCTGCTGCCACAGCTTGACGGTTTGTGCCACCTGCAGTACTTTGCCCTTTCCTCTCCTCATGCTGTTTAAGTTCAATCTCCATAACAGCAGTAGCCTCCTCAATTTCATCGGCTTCTTCTTTTTCCTTTCTCTTCAGACAAGTCACAGCTCTGCGTAGTCTCTGACTTTTAATGGCTAGTTTTTCATGCTGTGCCAATCTGAAGAACGAATCAATTCGAAGCTGAGTCTACCAAAAATAAAACAGAGAAACACCTTTGGATCATTTGTGATGGGAATTCAGTTGTTAGCTACACTATAAAGCATCCCAAATCAAAGCATGACAAAGGACTAATGAAAGTAATACGTATGCAAATAGATGCGAACAACAGGATGCACTATTATAGTAATAGCTACACTTATGCAACAAGTAACTTTACAGAAACTAAAGAATAAGCAAACTCCACTGAAATTTTATAAACATTGTGCTGCTGCTGATTAGACATACGTTGCTATTTTCAACCCTAACACGGAGAATCTCTGTAGTGCTCTTAAGCATGGCCTTACAAACACATCCTTAGCTTCAAGCTGTTTAGGTAACAATGTTTACCAAGCAAATGATCTAAGTGCACTTTACATTTGTGTATGCTGCTGCAACAAAATATGGTCTTTTGACTCAAGTTCATTGTAACACATGTTGCTACAGTATATCTAAGAGTAGAACTAGTAGTAACCACGCATAACGGGTCTGTGTTACTCAACTACAGCTAGGCTTGCTGTATAGACTAGGGCAGTCTTCTATATTCTCCCTAAAATTGTCTGAGAGAGACAGATGCTTCCAACGGATGTTCCACTCAACCTGAAAGTATGTGGACTTAACTACAGGTTTTGGTACCTTCGGTACCCCCTTTGAGTGACAGAGAAAACACAGAACACTGGTTCAGGACACCTGCCTACCCTGCTTACAGAAAAAGGAGTTAAGAATCTGATCTTAGGTGATCAGTTTCACAACTTACTTTCACAGTACCACAGCATGCACCACTATTCACTTTTTACTAAAGTTGACAGCACACTTCTTTGGAACTTAGAGTAGTATTAACAACGGACACTTGATAACAGTTCAGTCTGCACTCCTCCTCAATGGGTATGGGTGGTACCCAATGGTCAGTCACACTTCACCAAAATCTTACAGGCATTTTTATACATCATTTTTAGAGACAGCATGCTGTCTTTCAAAAGTACTAAACGTGCTTGAGGTTAAGTGTAGTTTCAGCTACATCCAGAACAAACAGCAATTTGGACTTGAGATAGGTGCTTGATGGATAACAAAATTTGAAACCAGCAATTGAAATTTACATATGTAGAGAGCCTCACAGTCCACACAAATCATAAAGAAACAAAGTCTAAAGAAGTTAAATTACTTCTAAAAATGTATACATTAAAAGAATACAGCCCAATACCCATTTCTGGGATACGTATTTTAGATTAAAGCCTTGCTGCTTGTTTCAAAATGCTTCTCCTACAGTTTTCCAGTTACCCTTAAACTATACATTGGTTTTATACTTTACCTGCTGCAAGTTCAGCTGTTTTATCACAGGCAAAAGGATTTCATCTATCTTTGTCCTAGTCCAGCCAAAGTGATCCTGACAGAATGTACAGTAAAGATAAGGAGCTTCACAAAATGGCTATTACTAGTATTTTGTAAACACAGAAAGTGAGAATTCCTCAAATAAACAATGTCTGGAGAACGGTTACTCTACTTCAAAGCTTTTGCCACTACAAAACCAGAGAAAATACTCTAAGTTATTACTGCTGACTTATGTGGATGGTTCCAGTATTACACCATGTATCTTAATCACACTGTTACATTTCTCTTAGTTACAGAACTTCTTCTCTAATATCATAATTTCCAAATGCCCGTCTCAGTGAAGACAGAACTCATTTTGGCTATATGGTACTACTGTAAGACAAAATACCTATAAATAAATAAACCTTATTTTTTTGCACTTGCACACACATGAAGTTTCATTTACTCTTTAAAACACTGTCAGCTGTACATGCATTGTCATCTACTTTTCACCAATTCACTGCAGCTCAAACTGCAACGGATGCAAGAAATGCAGTGACTAACCCAAGGACAAAGCGCAGACTGCATCACCATTTCTGACTCGTCTTTGAAACTTTGTTGTGAAAGACAGTGAACATACGTCAGGAGCATGCAAACAATCCCACCCTAAGTCTAGAACTATGCACAGCACAACAAACTAGTCAGCCCAGCTACGAGACTCTCTTTGCACACAGAGACGTGAAGCAGCCCCCTCTCTCAGCAGGGCAGAGCAGCCCCGAGTGCCACACATGCATGGCTGCATTCCCTGCCATTCCAGAGCCGGTATCGTTGTGGGGGAGCGCATGCAGACAGTGCTGGGGGCCCCTCACACCAATGAGATGTTAAGAATCTGACACTCCGTTACTGAATCACTGACAAGCCTTATGAACTTCAACCTGAGTACTTGCAGCTAACAAGTCCTGCCACACAGTAAAAGGATATTCTCTGATCTGTTCAACATCAGGCTTCCCCCAGGTGAACGAACCCCTTGTCTCGTCCACCACAGGCTTCAGGTATGCTTCTGCCACTGCTGGATTTGGGAAACCTGAAGCAAGTTGCAGCTCCCGCAGCTTCTTCTTGACTTTGGTATCTTGCGGGTTAGGTCTCAATTTCTTATTCTTCTGAGCCTCATTCCACCACTCACTGAAAAACAGAGGAAAGTATTCATTTGCCTCCATAAAATACAGTTTAGCCGCCACACTAATTTCAACAGCCTTAGTCTCCCTACTTCATTTACTACACAAGATGAGGTAGAGAATTTCCAAATAAAAGTGGCCAAAGGGACACATAATCTGAAAGCAGAAGAGACAAAACACACATAGTCAATACAGCCATCGCAAGCCACAGTAGCAAACATCACCCGGATGCCTCATAAGCTGCCAAACAGCAGCCTCACTTGGGAAGGATATTCCACACATAATGATCATTTTGGGAGGATTTTTGGTACACAAAGAGAAGGAGGGAAAAAAACAAATGAATAACCATCCTTGCCATTGCCAACAGAACTGACTTGGCCCTCTTCAAATCTTTTCTTTCCCACAGCCTACCTGTCTGTCTTTCCAGGTCATCCATTCCTCACTCATCAAGTCATCAAGTCTCTTTTTCTCTATGAGCAAGCTACAGCACCTTCTCACAAACTCAGGAAGAAACAACCTCCACTCCACTAGGGATCCAGCTCTGCAGTGAACTCAGAGGCAGTCGCATAGTTCTACAGCTGTTCTGTCGTCTTCATTAGTCTCACCATAATTGCTGTATCAACATGTCACCTTATTTACTAGCCATTTAAAACACTGATATAATGAAATCGCATATTTTACAGTTAATTTAGTCTCCTTAATGAATGTCATATGTTTTGCTGTATGCTTAAGCAGCAGAAAAATATGTTCACTAACACTCGTATTATGGAAAGACAAAAAAGCAAAATATGACAAAGCATACGCAAATTTTAAGAGAGGTTCCAATCCGTGCCCCGGAAATTCATTTAAAATCTCCATTGCTGTTACAAAACCAACATTTGGGATACCCTCAGTGTAGTCACTTCCAAGCAAGTATGCCAAATTAATTAGCTTGCTTCGATCCAACCCTGTAAAAGAAAGTGCATAAACCAAATAAAGCCATTGCATTCAGCATCTGTTCTCTTACTAATTAAAAACCAATATATTATCTGAAAGACAAAACCCAGAAGGAATACAAAGGCATTAACTCTGTAAAATTACATTTCCTTCAATATCAGAACTTTCTAAATCATATTCTGGAGCAGTGTTAATATGCTACTACTAGCTCAAGCACCAATAGTTGTACTAACCTGGCAAATACAACTGGTCAAAATTAAAACGTTTCAATATAAAGACCATTGGGAAATTCAGGGTTTCTAAAGGCTAAGAGATATTATTTTACATATATTTCTCCAGTTGCTGTCCTTTTCTCATCTAATGCTGACCTGCATTTTATAACTCCCAAATTAGAAATAAAAACATTCCAGTCCTCAGTTTTGAATGCCAGTCCGTAATATCAATGCCTCTGCTATTTGAAAGTGTTCCCAAGGTGGAAGCCATTTGATCTGTGCCCGTGCAGTTAAGAAGCAGACCATAGGAGCCTCTGAAACAGCTAGAAAGAAGAACTCAGCTGGCCACTTCTACTTGGTACACTATAAGATCTGAGGCAACCAGACTGATTTTCAGTGACTAGCCTTAGGAGTTTAGATCTAAAATGTAAGAATAAAAAAATAAAAGAAATCAGTGGAGGAGGGATGTGTGTCTAAGCACACAAATCAAGACCATTGGTATGCCACTCAGGATATCTATCAACTGTCACTGACGAATGCGACAGGAAGGCCAATAGTAACTATTTTTCCCCAATAAAAAAAATAAAAGATCTGGTCTATTATATTAATAACAGCTAAAAAATCACACACTTGCTTTTACAGAGATCCTTTCAAAGTAAGCTACAGTAGCATACCTAAACAGGTATAAGTAGGGGAAAAAAATATTTCATTCAATTTGCTGGGAGAAGAAACTAAAGACATTTTTTGCCACATAAAAATGATGTGAAATTTTACATGCTGAAGACATTAATGTATTATTTCAAAGTCCGTAGCCTCTCCCAACTTTGAAAATGTCAAAACTGTCTTTTAACAGAGCTCTGCTTAAACAAAGCTTAAGAAAAAGTTAAAACTGGCTCATATTTCCCTTAATGCACTACTTGACACAAATTCAATAGCTCAACATAATTACAAACAATTTGATTAGACTGGTACAAGAGCAATCCGAAAGAAGAAAAAAAAGCTGTATTAACTAAATCAAAAAACTTTAACAGACCATATACCTACACTGGATCCTCTTCTAATATGTGTCAATACATACAAAATTAAATTCCATTTCCAGAAGACTGTAAGTCTGATGACATCAGAATATAATTTTCCTACCATGCCAGAAAAATCATGCTGATGTTCACCCAGCAAATAGTAGTCTTTAGAGACTCTCCAAAGAACAAGCATTGCAATAACACACACAAAATTCTGTAGGAAATACAACTTCAAAAAGATACATGGCAGCAGTATCTTCTTAAAGACTGCACCTAACAAATCAATACCAGAGGCTTACCTAGCTGGTTTTGAAAATCAATATACTGGTAATATTCCACATATTTGTTTTGACTGAAGAAATTTTTATAAACGTGTCGTGCGCCAAATAACCAGACATCACTATCATCAGTGATTGTCCCAGAGGTCTGATCAGTAAGGTCCAAGATAGCACACTGCGCCTCTGCCTCCATCGGAGCTTCAATATATGGAATGCCAAACAGACGCAGAAGCTCCTGTAGGACAGAGAGAAATCAGTTACTACTTCTTCTGGAACACGAACTTCTATTATACTTCTGCTTGACTCAGAACTGCCAGATGCACACTTGGGAGGTATTTAATATTTCATAGCAGATCTTAATTTCCGCTAAAAAACGCCAAGCATAGTTAAGTGAAGGGGAAAATCCCACTTACTCGTCTCAGGCAGATAGTACCACGTAAGTCAAGCACTACTTGATCACATTTTTAATACACAGTTTGAGAAACTGTTATCTTAATTACACAAGCATACTTAAGCATTGTGCTTTCCATAATCACTACTTTAACACGGAGAAAAGTCCATGCACTACAACTATGTGGGCTCCATGAAACACAGATGCAGGTTAAAAACAAACAAAAAAACACAACCAAACAATAAAAATCCGTCATCACCTCAGCCCAGAAAATACTATGAAAGCATATGAGAAACATTCACATCAAGCAGGGAACCGTGGGCAGACCAGTCATTGTTTGGGTGGTGTTTCAATATACATGTATTTTGATGCATTTTTACACAATTCGCTTTTATGGAATACATTATTTAACCTCAGTTAAATATCCTCTACCTACAATTAAGCAAAATTACTAACAGCTTTTGAGAAAATATTTGACTGGGGTGGAAGGGGGAACACCACATCATCCTATAGCAAATCAAAATGATTCAACAATTACTACCTGGCTTTCCAAGAACATCTGTCCTGTTACAGAAGCAGCAACGCGTTCCTGCTGCTGTTTTCGAGCCTGAAGCATATTCTGCTCAGCAGAAAGGTCATTTTCTAATCCTTCTAGTTCTTCCTGAAAAATAAAACAAGATTTTCATCATTTCAACAATTCAGGTATACTTAGTTAAGCAAAGCACCAAGTCTCCAACTATAATTATTCTAGTCGTATATGCTCCTTTAATTCACACTTGGAAGTTGCCATTGCTTCCCTAATGCAGTAAATTATAAGACCAGAAAGAGGTCTATTCATTAGTGTGCTAAAAGATTAAAGTTTTCCTCTGATTTCAGAGAGATCATGGTTAACCATTGTCATTAATGAAAAATCAGTTCCCGTAGAATTAAATACATATATGAGAAAAGCAATGAAACAGTAAGAAGCTGTCCAACAGTTTTCCTTAAAAACTATCTGTGGACAGAGCCCTTCATTACTAGCACAAAACAAATAACAAGGAGTTACCAAACTGATGTCTTGCCACTCATCTGCTGCATCTTTACCATCATCTTCCCTTTCAACACCCTGATCGTTTGCCAACTGCACGTCATCAGACTCCTTCAGCAAGTCCTGTGTGACAATATCGCATCTGTCTGTCTCAATTTCTGGAAGTGCTGTTTCATCACACGTTTTTTCATCATATTTGGTAGGAAGCTCAGCCTCATTACTGATTTCAGGAGCCACTTCAATAAAGCTTCCTATTGAAAGGAAAATAAAGATTTCAACTTCCTGCTTCTTGTTTGAAGTATTTTTATGCGTTTTTAACTTGGGCAGTCTTTTTTTTTTTTTTTTTTGCTATATGCAGTAAATAGGTAGGTGGATTGTGAAATTACAGAAAACAAACGGTTAACCATTTATACACTGCATTGTATACTCAGGTTTCAACGATAAAACATAACACCAAGGGGAAAAACAGATCAGATTTTCTTTCCACCTCCTACATACGTAGGAATAGATGTATTTTAAAGCATTTCTTACTAGGAGAACAGGTTAACTTCAACTGACTGCAAATACAATAAGGTCCTATTTTCTTATCTTTTCACACAATTAAAAAGCACATACCATCAGAATCACTGTCTTCAGACTCTGATATCCCTTCTATTTCCTCTTCAGCGCTTTTTACTTCTGGAAAAAACATAGCATCCTTTTGTACGTCAGACATATCCTCTTCTGTCTGTGAAACTACGTCTTCCGTATTTTCAGAAATTTTCAAGTTTTCCTCATTTTTAGAAAGGTCTGTTGTTTCAGCACAAATCATAGCCCCTATACTAATTTGTACAGGTGAACAGCTTGGCTTCTGCATGCACAAGTTTATATCCCTATCTCCCAAAGAATTTAAGTCAATTTTGGAACCTTTTTCTTCTTTGTCTACATCTTCTTTGCCAACATCTTCTTTGCTATTGCCAATATTGTCAACATAAGAACAATTTTCAGCTCTGGATACACTGGTGTCTTTGTGTGTAATACAATTTTTTTCCAACTCCTGACTCTTCTGTTCAAATTCAGTGTCTTGCATTATCACTCGGTTTGACGAATGAATTGTAGCTGTAGGTATTTTTTTTCCTTCCTTAACTTCAGGATTCTGATCTTCCTCATCTGAGCTACTAAGCAGAAAATCCTTCACTTCCGATCTTGCTGGTCGCACTCCATCAGGTCTAACAGTAACAACTTCCTCCCTTTTATCATCAGCACTCAGAGCTTGCTGAATTGCCTGCACTGTTCTTGGAGACATGCCGCCTTCCTCAGTTACAGAGCGGTCCACGTCCAATTGTCCTGTACCCTCATCCCCCAGTTCTTCTTCTGAACTGCTTTCTGCCATAGCTGCCTGGATAGCAAGCAAAGTCCGAGGAGAGGGTGGTGCTGTCACCACATCGCTGTCTTTCTCTGTCTGCAGCCCATCAGATGCAGCCGGCTTTGCATTAGCAGGAGATTCACTGATTTTATCCAACTTAATAAGTTCAAGCAACTTTGATGAGGGTCCTGCAGTAGTTTCCACGTCTCTAATTGTAGATTCTTTTGCTTGAATACCTGAAAGGTTTTTGTGCGTTGATTATTTTTTTTTGGTTGGTAGAAAACTGCTTTATACTAACATTCCATTTTACATAATGAACATCGTTATTTAAAGGTTAATAAACTGGGTTTCTACACATTTACAGATCAGTTCACTATGCCTAACACTAATGCACATTTCATACACAGTATCAGCTACGTGCACCTGTAAACAATTTGCAGGTTTTTCTTAAAACTGACAGCTGCAGATTGCACACACTGAACAAGACGTTTCACAAAATTAAGACCTGACATACCTTTTATTAGGATATAGTGAGAAGTATCTTCAGAGACTACCCTCCTAGATTCCACTTCTTTCACAAAGCCACCTTCATTTTCATACTGTGTTTGGATTTCACCCGAGTGCTGTTGATTCATTTCTTTTTGTACATTTTCTATGCATCGATTGAGGTTGCTTTTCTTAAGCAAACCCCTAAGCTGGTACTGGGAAAAGTCATCTGACTCCTTAAAAAAACAAACAAACAAAAAACAATCAACCAAGTCAATTTAAATAAAATGCCACTAGCTGCACTTTTTAAGCAAGTTCATTTACCATCCTCTGGAGAGCCTTTTAATAGTTTCCTTTGAGCATAGCCTGGTAACACACAACAATTCTAAAAGGTACCATTAAGTAGTTCTGAATGTTGGC
>Ga0181612_115844_pt1 | contig 13753 bp, 8 predicted proteins | sample HoacroProtozoa21_FD_119630 | JGI IMG/M metagenome (GOLD analysis project Ga0181612, IMG submission 119630) | Hoatzin crop microbial communities from Cojedes, Venezuel. Combined Assembly of Gp0051906, Gp0051904, Gp0051908 | reverse complement strand
TCTTCTTCAGGCTGAAAGAGAAGCTGAGCATATGGGTGCTAGGTGATAATTCCACAAAGCTAGCACACTGCTTAGCAGAGTCATGATGACTATATACTCTTACAAAACCAAAGGAATTACTCATTACATTCTGATCAGTTTGTCATGTTATACACTCAAAGGCATATTCCTTCTTTATTTAACTACGCACGCTCGCAAGCTGGGGGTGTGAAGTCTTTCTGGTTCTGGATTGAATTGGTGGTCGCGATCTCCCCCTGCCGCCTTTACCTTTTTCCTAGTTCCCCTAGATTTTGCTAACTTCATGCTTCTTCAGCATTCGTCCAGCTTGCAGCACCTTCTGAGAGGTCTGTTATCTCCTCTTCAAGGGCATAGTCATTAGTAAGGCATACATTGTCTGTACAAAGTAGTCAGGCCTGAATTAAATGGTTTGACTATGACCTAAGTCTTTCTGGCTGATATCACTGTGGCAAGCTTTTAGGCAACCCTCTGCCCTCCGTCCATGTCGACAACCTCTCTTGTGCTTCATGTACTGTGGGACTCAGGTGAGAGCGACCCATGCTTCATGTCCAAGACCGGACAGATTTGTGCCACTAACATTGGAGCAGAGCTCAGACCTCCAGTCCTTCAGCTTTAACAGCTCTTGAGTCTTGCTCCTCTCCCCAGGGACGCAGCGTTCCCTAACAAAGATTTCTCCATAGCCTACAACAGTCAAGCTGTTTGGGAACCAGTTGCAGCATCCAAACCTATCAGCTCAGGTATTACCTGTCAAATGCATCCACAAGCCATCTCTCAGGTATCATCAGCCAGCTGAACCTGGGAAGACAGAGATAACCTCCACGAACCTACAGACACAGACAAAGCGCCACAATTGGCATGGGATACGCTCCCTATTAGCCCATGTTCTTGTTATCACAATTAACTAATTCTTAGGGAATGATCAATTAATAGTTAAGTACAATGTAGGGAAAAATACTTAATTTTTTTTTGAGGAACCATTTTACATAGAGCTACATAGGAGAGAAAAAGAAATGTTTCACTTTGAGCAGATAACAGAGATCAGACTCCTTGTAGTACAGGCCTTCAAGCAAAGAGAGTTTGCAGAGTCGTGGTGAAGAAAGCCAGGGGCAAAGTCTACCTGTGAACCTGGATGGCTCAACATTGTTTATGCTTAGCAGCTTTGACAGCCAAAATTGTGCAGGGAAATGGGAATACTAGAATCATGGATTCCTCAGTTCCAGTGATCTGATACGTACTTGCAGCTGCAGTTTAAATAAGGGAAAATATATTTTTTTGGTCTGCAAATTGAAAGCAAAAGAAGGAAGGAGGAGTTAAACATGTCCAGCTCCTTCTTGTTCAGAGTTTAGAGTAGGGAAATTTGTAATGGTGTTATGTGGACGTTACAAGGCAGACCACACAGAGAAAGAAACCTTGCCCTGTCAGAAACAGCATCCGCCTCCCCATTACGCCTTTGAAAGGAAATTTGATTCGGAGTTGCCAAAGAGGATCAATACTGGCACTAATGTTGGCAGTCAATGAATGTACCACATATTTGCAATGCCTGCCATAAAGAGAAATCTCTGCAGTCTGGAGCGCTTGGTAAAATCTCTCCTGTCCCTCCGCCTCTCAGGTGCATAGCTGCAAGGGAATGACTTCACCTGTCATGAAGTGCTCTAGCGAAGTCAGCCTTAAAACATGATGATCTGTCTGAGATGCACTGGATGGATTGTGTTGCACCTGGGGTGGGGAAAATAATCAGAAGAAAAATGAGCAAAAGGAGGATGATACAGACCTACCTATCAGGGAGTTATAATGAATGTCTTTGGTTTGGGTACACTAGTGCAGAGGAGAAACTTTCTGTGTTCACCCAGGTTGCTGTTTCTGTAAGGGTGGTTGTACCTTATGCTCAGTAGCTGTGTTCTATAGATCATCTATGATGCTTCATTTTCAGTTCAAAATAAACATAAATTAGAAGGAAAAGATGGAGAGGGACAGAGAGTGAGAGCATGCAGCAGAAATGAAGCTGATGCAATCATTTCCCATTCTAAAACAGAGCAAGTAAGATGAGGATGCGGCTGGTTTAGTGATCACTGTAATCAGCACAATTTACTGCTTACAGATGACTAATCTTTCAGTTCTAGGGAGGTAAATTGAGACTTATATATTTCAGCTTTATCCTAGCACTACAGGTAATGTAAGACAAATGGTCTGTGAATTCCTAATACCAAAGAGATTTGTAGATTATGAAAGAGCACAGAACGTAGAGGGGTAAAGTTACGGAAATACAGAGTTGGATTCAGATGAAATTTTAAACAAGCCTTGAGGTGAGTTTTCTTTCATTTTAATTATTCCTCAGCTCCATTTAGGCCCATCTGTATTTTAATCAAAAGTGATCGTAATGGTTTCATGGGTAAATGGAAAATGGATCTTGATAGATGCTCATTATGCCTTATTTTGTTAACAGCTGAAGAACCAATGAGAGGAATGAACTTAATACATCAAGAAATGAGGTACTAGAAAGAGGAATGAAGACCAAGATAAAAGATTAAATTAAAGGAACTAAAGCTGTGCCAGACACCCTAATTAAAACATATAGAAGAACAATGGAGCAAGGGACACACGAGTATCAACAGAAGTGATAAATAGCACAGAGGAGGAGGAGAGCATGGGAAGTTCTGAAGATATCCTAGGAAAAGAGAGGTAAGACAAGACATAAAGATGAGATGCCTGGATGGAGTGTATTTCTCCCGTTCAACAAGAACAAGGATGCAGGGAGCAGAAAGACGTGGGGCAGAGTACAAGCTCCAGGAGTGTGACCCCAAGAGCAAAAGGGTAGATGGCAGCTTTCAAGTCAGAATGAGGCAGGTTGGAGGCAGGTCCATGCGCTGGCAGCAGCTTGCAAATTCCTCTGACTAAAATGATACAGCACTGCTATTTTGCTCTCACTCCACACTGACATTACAACCCTCTGACTAGGAGGGATTATAAGGTTTGTCCTAGTGAAAGGAAGATATTCAGCTCTGTGCAGAGTAGAAGCACTTCAGAGAAAAGTACACCAATGCATTTTTTTACACTTTTCCTGAAAAAAAGTCATGCTGTCTGAACGCCAAACAGAACTCTGCTAACATATAACAGGAGTATCTCTTTGAGAAACCTGAGCTTCCCTGCTGGGCACTAATGGCCCCAGTCATTGTGCATCTATACTGGTCTTCTAGGTGGCCCTTGCACAAGGTTGTGTCCAGGGAAATCACCAATGTATGTTGTTATTTACAGTCTCTACCTCACTAAGCCAAAGTAGAGACTTAACCAAAGACACTTCTTAGCAGAGGTGAGATTACAATAAAAGGGAACCCCAGCTCCAGCCCTTGCCAGGTGCTTTCTGGCACGGCTTGCTGGCAACAGATGGTTGGCTGGGCTTTGCCACCAGGGAGCCACAGAGGCACAGAAAACATAGTGGTTCTGAGCTCAAACGCTCCCTTACAAAAAGAGAAGGCATCATGTACAGCGATGACCACAGTGGGAAGGACATGACACTAGCAGCCTTCCAGAAAGATGAAGTCCAGCCAGGGCATTCACGCTCCTTGAAAGCAGATCAAGGGCCACGGCCCACAGTCAGAGAAGGGCGGTGTCGCCGGGTATTAGACCATGCAATGTTGTATGACAACGGAGAAGAACCAGCCCAGCTGCTGGCACCTCACAGGAAGCAAGCAACAGCCTGAAAGGGAGCATCAAAATAGTAGGGTGGGAGCATGACTGGTCCACAGACGAGGTCAGCAGTATGGGGACAGGAATGGGGTAGCAGAAAATGGGCTGTCACGCCTTTGTCTTACAGCTGTTGTCCTTATCATGAGATACTGAGGGAAAATGGGCAAGAAGTTACAGAGGAAATCAAGTTGAATGGGTGATCTGTATCAGTCCATGCTGAACTTCCAGTTTTATGGGACGCACTTCAGGAGTAGCAACAAAATCCACAGAAGAGAAGGGGTGCAGAGAAGCGGTGAAAATGGTGCATTTACAGGTGAGACAAATTAAAACAATGAAGTAGAAAAGAAAAATGTTGCTAAGTGATGTTTAATGACCCCACCTTTTGAGTTGAAGAGGCAATAGAGTCTACAAGCAGCTGGTAAATAAATAAACTTGAATTATTAACACATCTTTATCACAGGATGGCTCAGCAAAGCCCTTTTTCTTCCACTCCCGTCTTTTCTCAAGTCTTAAGCATGCCACTGAATTCTGTCCCCCAGGAAAAATAATTAGGTTGCACATGCCTGAATTTTAGCTGTTGTTAGCACTGATGTCGCTGAAGTCAAAGGAGTTATTCCAGCAAAGCATTCAATTCTTGATGCTGAGCAGCTTCCTTCCTACACTGGTTCTCTTCTGTTTTCACATGAGGTGCTTGAAATATCACAGTTTTAAAACAAAGCCATTAGTATATTAGTACCTTTACAGTGATAAATGTTTACATTTTTCTCTTTCTTGAGGAAGGCTTTGCAGCCATGAATTTTTCATGCCAAAGTCAATATAGTCACCCATGGATTACATTACACTGTTGACAGAAAGAAGTAGATTAAAGGAAAACTATTTTTAGATTTTTAAAAAGAAAGTTACCTTAAAAAGCGTGGTGAAGCTGAGGGATGGAGTGATGGCACGCCATCACAGGCAATTCTGCACACAGTGGGTGACTGAGATAACCACTGTTACTATTTATTTTATTTATCTACACTGAGCATTTTGACTTTTAAGAAATTCATGAGGAGAGCAGTGGCAGTACCGTTGTCATTGGTGGATGGCACACATCACAGCCATATCAGTCTGCTGGTAGGATCTCCTCTGGTTTCAGACTCAGCAGGGTGGCCCACGGAGTTTGGGGAGCTGAAGGCTGGGGCAGAAAAGGGACCTTCCTTGGTATCGTCCTGGTTTCAAGACTGTGAAAGACCCCTGTTTTGCTAAGGGTGGAAACTCAGGGCTCAGAGCAGGTCCACAAGGAAACTCTCTAAGCCTTGCTCCATATCAGCTGTGCTTAACTCAAATGAGCAGAGTGAAGCCTAGTCAACAGCGGAGCAGACCTAATGGTGATAATATATGGTAAAGAACATGCGGTCCTTAGTTTGTGGCTTATGTTTGGAAGAGCAACTGAAGAAGCAGCATCCCACAACCTGCCTGTGAACAGGAACAGCATGAATTTCCCCTTCTCAGCCATACATTATTCTTACAAAGACAGCTTGCCTGAAGTTTGGGAAAGGTTGGCACAGTAACCCCTTTTTGCTTGTTGTCCAACATAGACCAGTTTGTAAGTAAAAATTTAGGATATGCACATATGTCACTTCTAGGCCCTCTTTTTCCTCTTCCGCCATCATCTTATCTCTTCAAACCACACACCTCTTCTCATGACATGCCTGTCCAGCACTTCCCGTTTTTCAAACCTGCTGCACCCTGACCTCGTGCCTTGGTCCTTCACCATATCATGAGAATGTAGTTCCTACCGGGTTCCTGTAGGCTTATTGGTAAAAGAACCATGCGTTATTTGGACACAGAACACAAAAACTCAACCAAATAATTGGTGCCAATTTCCCCCCCTTGACGCTGTTTCACAGGGCTTGAAGGAATTCAGCAGGACCTAGGTATTCAGATACAGTCCATGTCTTTTCTCTGTGATAGGCAGAGACTTCCAACTGTTCACAAATGTGCTTGAAAATTAATCCATTGCTTTAAATTTGAGTAAATATGATGTATTTTTAGCCTTGCTGGAACCTAACATCACTGCTTGCAGACGGAAGGTGCTGTTGTGTTCCTGTATTTTTTTCCTACAGAATTAATTACAGCATTAATTAGAATTTGACTCTCCTCTGGCACCTGATTTGCATCTATAAGCCAGCAACCCGACATGATAACCCAAATGAAGGGACAAAAGCCCAACTACAGCTTGAGTCGACAAACAGAAACCTGCATTTTTGAAACCGTGTATCAGAGACAACAGCATTGTGCTCCCTTTGGCAAAGGAAACCATCCTGAGGAAGAATTTATCTAGTGACTGACAGGCAGCAGTGGGCTATGAGCCTAGAAGATAGTATTTTGGCTGCATCATTTCTTCTCAGAATCTCTCTCTTGAACAGCTCTGTGCTGCACACCACTTACCAAAGTAACTAGTAATGAGGTCGCATTTTGATCTTATTTACACTTTGTAGAGGTTTTCCCTGTACATAAACCTACTTTTATAGATGACAAAAGGTGAGTAGTCTCTGATCATTCAGCTAAGAGGGTTTGCTTTTAATATGGAGCCATTCTGTGGTGCTCACACCCTGTCAGTTCAGGACCCAAACCTGACTCTATATCTGGTTGCCCTGGAGTATTTGTGCTTTAAACATCACCTCACCTTTTTGTTTGTAAACCTACAGTACAGCAGAGCTTTCATTTGTAACCCCAGGTGGGAAACTGATGCTCGCCCTGACAGCAGAGGTGGATATCTTCACACCTGCTCATTTAAAAACATTTTTATCAGATGTCCAGATGTTACTACTTATCACGCTTGTGTCACAAAGACCCAGGAGGAAGGAACCAGACAGGGAAGGGAACCCAGTCCAGGACTTCTGACAACAAAGCATGCACCCTTGCCTTGCTGACCTTGCCCTTAATGAGAAACAAGGCTGGGCACTGCTGTTCTGATGCAAGGCACTAATGACAGATGGACATGACATTCTCTTTGCTGATAAATGGTTTTGATGAGGAAATGGCAACTGTGCATTAAAAAAAGTTTCTAAATTATAAAAGTCTGCCAAGTTTCTAACAAAAATATTACAGACATTCAAAGAAAACAGAGAAATGGGAGTAACAGATATTTCTTGATCGACACATTACCTAGATCTAGCCTGATGAGAAAGCCACAGCCAGCATAGCCACACTAAAATCTGGGCATGGGTTACACACCTGCCCAACCATGCTTTCATTTCCCTCTGCAAGGTGAGGCCTGAGCAGAGTATATGGGTGGCTGTACTCTGTCGTATGACCTAAAAGCAATTTGTCTGAGGGTGCCAGAAGGAACTGTCTCTTTTCTTTCTTTCAAAGAGCTAAATTACTAGTGCTATGTTAATAAAATCCACTAAGGTTATCTGAACAAATCTTTCTGTAATTTCATAAATTGCTTACCAAATGTGTGAACTTATCTGTGCTATTCCTTAGTTAAAACACATAACAACTGACCAATATGCAGGCAAGTAACACTGCTGGTTAACGTAGTTTAAATCCAAAGGGCATATGGGTAAAGGAGAAGTCATCTGAGGAACAAAGTCATTGGAACAAAAGATGCCCATCAGCTGTCGTGAATTTATGAGGGTGTGGGAGTGGATTAGGAGAGGGATTTAGCCCCTTCTGAACATCTTCCATTAGCAGAATGTAAAGCCTCTCTAAGTGGGCACCACAGCAGAATCTAAATAGCCTGATCTGAAAGCACTGCTTCCTCTTAGCTGTCACCATTTCCTCCAGCTTTACCTTGGCAGCAAGTCGGCAGCGAGCACATCCCGACAGCCATCACCGAACACAGCTCGGGGGATGGGGGTGTGTGTGAGCATTTATCATAAGTCTTCTTCCGTCTGCTCCAGCTGAACTGTAATTTTAGGACAGGGAGTAGAGGAAGAGGAACATTTGACAACATGTAGGTTGCCAGTGTTCTGGGACTACTGTTTCCCCTGCTGGGTCACAGCATGTTGTTGTTTCTTTGTGCTTCTTCCAGGTGTGTCTCAAGAAGAGCTGTTCCAACATAGAACAACTTGACCTGTAGGCTGTGGCATGTAGTGCCCCAGTTTCTGGGTTGGATTCAGCAAGAAAAGATCTACATGGAGCCTCGGCCCATAGGATTCACAATAAGGAAGAGAAAAGGGTAGTCAGATAGTCTTCACTTCTTGCTTGGTCTCTTTCCTCTTCCCTCCACTCCCCAACTGATAGAAAACTCCAGGCTGGGATGGCGGATCACAGAAAATATAAGCGTTGGACAGAGAGCGCCCCACTGGGACAATGTTTCATGTGCCTGGTCTGAGCACCAGCCTCTCCTCACAGGACAGAGCATTATCTCAAAGGTGAACTCAGGCACAGCAGCATGCATGGGAGAGCTCGCTGTCTTCCACTGATGAAAGGGAAACCCTGCCTTTTAAGTACTCTCATCCAGAACAGTGTCAAAACCTCTTGGAGATGTCATCATCCCCATGTATACAGAGGTACTGTGGAACAGCAGGTTCAGTGATTTTCCAGATCCCACTTCAAGATGATGTGAATGAGCCAAGGGAGCCATGTCTGGGTATGCAGCGTAACGTGGTACACTCAGTGCACAACTAGACAGCTGATTTCCTGAGGAAGGTCACTAAATTGTCCAGAATGGAATGATAAGAAAGAAGATATTTTAACAGCTGGCAAGGGGCAGATAGGAAGGCAGACCCCTTGGTGCCATACAGCAATGCCTAAGTGACAAGATGGTTCTTGGTTGGCATTAAAAAGAGCAATATGCTCTGAGACAGGCTCACACCTCTCCTACACCTTTCTGCAGCCAAGAAACTGCCTCACAAAATTATTATTGTACACCTGCATAGAAGTGATTTGGGATATTATTAAGAGGCTGACTTAATCATCAGGATTTAGGGCATGGCTAGGATTTCTCCAAGGTGAGAAGTCAGCGTGTACCAATTAGAAAGAATCATGTGCAGCACCAGCTTGATTTAAAAATCATCTTGAATGAATCAGAAAGCAGACGTGCATTTAGTTGATAACAGCAAGGAAATTCAGTCTCTAAGACTTCAGCCAGGGAGGCGAGGTGGAGGAGAAACAGAATTAACTGGCAGCAACACCTTGTGGCAAATCTCTAGGGCAAAACCACTTTTTTGAAAAAGCAAATTCAGTTGCCAAGAATGGAAAGTAAAGTCTGGGGGAACCCCATGTGGGACCTGAAGTCTCCTATAATCCAGTGTACATTTTGTTACACTACGTTTACATACATACAAGGGTGGGAGAATGATGTCCCCAGAACACACACACGTATGGAGAGGGAGCTCTCCAGAAACCTTATGAAGGAGAAAGAGGATGAAGATGGGTGGAGGGAACCAGAGGGTTGGCTGAGGCTTCCAGCAAGCAACAAGAGCAGGGCTGTGCAATTAGGGAGGGACAAGCTGGGACCCAAGGGTGACCCAAGCACAGTCATTGCCATCAACCCAATGGGCTGCAGTCACACTGTCCCCTAGCAGAGTAGGCAGGTGACAGTGACATTTCTCCAATCATCTGGTGACTGTCAGATAGGCGATGGCACTGAATCAGTTTCAGGGCTCATCCTGGAAGCAGGAAACAGGGTCAAAAACAGGACTAGGGACAAAGCTACCTACAGCCTACCTGTAATGCAGGGCCAAGGTTCATCCAGAAGACAGGACTGGAGGCAACATTACCTACAATGAAAGGTCCAAGGTTCATCCAGGAAACTTGATCAGAATAGCAAAGGACAGGGCTGGGCACAAGCACACCTATGTCGTAGCTCAGGCCAGGACATGGTTCCTGGATGTGAGCTTAAATTGGTCTTCTGGGGCCGTGGACAGTAGGTGTGGGTGGAAGTCCCTGGTGAGACTGATTGGGGTCATTAAGGTCCATTGGAGTCATAGCAGTAGGAGACTCCCTGCTGCAGGGGATGGAATTCCCCATCTGCTGTCCTGACCTGCTGTCTAGAGAGTTTTACTGTTTGCTGGGGGCTCAGATCCAGGATGTCATGGAGAGACTGCTGAGGCTTATCCACAACTCAGAGAAAGACTAGAGAAAATGTAGCATCCACTGCTGAATGGGACAGGTCCTGGTGACAAAGAATGTGGAAAAGGTCAGGGTACTCAATATCTTCTTCAGGTTGGCCTTTGCTGGTAAGATTTCGCTTCAGGAAACCCAGGCCCCTGAGACCAGAGGGAACGACTAGAGTGAGGAATACTTACTCTCACTGGAGGAAGACCAGGTTGGGAAGCATAAAAAGAACCAGAGATACACAAGTCTTTGGGACCTGACAGTTTGCACCCATGAGTCCTCAGGGAGCTTGCTGATGTCATTGTGAGGCCACTCTTTATTATCTTTGAAGGGTCATGGTGATGAGGAGGAGTTCCTGAAGACTGGAAGACAGTAACTGTCACTCCCATCTGCAAGAAGAGCAAGAAGTATACCCTGGGAAACTACAGGCTAGTCAGCCTCACTTACAACCCCTGGGAAGGTGATGACCAAATCCCTCTGAGAATCATGTCCAAAAACCTGAAGGACAAGAAGGTGATCTGAAGTAGTCATCACGGTTTTATGAAGAGCACATCATGCTCAGCTAACCTGACAGCCTTCTACAATGACATAACTTGAGGGGAGAGCACTGTATACTGTCATCTTATCTTTAGCAAAGCTTCTGATGTTACCTCCTACAACACCCTCATTGATACATTGATGAAGCATGACAGGCTAGATAAGTGGACAGTGAGTTGGACTGAAAACTGGTTGATTTACTCAACAGGTTGTGATCAGTAGCACAAAGTCCAGCTGGAAGCCAGTCACTAGTAGTATACCGCAGAGATCGACAGCAGGGCCAGCACTGTTCAATATCTCTGTTAATGACCCAGATGACCAGACTGAGTACACCCTCAGCAAATTTGCAGATGACACATAATTGGGAGGAGTAGTTAATGCACCAGATGGGAGTACTGCCATTCAGAAGGATCTTGACAGGCTAGAGAAATGAGCTGACAGGAATCTCGCAATGTTCAACAAAGGGAAATGCAAAGCCCTGCACCTGAGGAGGAATAACCCCATGCACCAGTATAGACCATGCTCCAACCAGCTGGTAAGTAGCTCTTCAGAGAAGGAGCTTGGGGTCTTAGTGGACAACAAACTGACCATGAACCAGCAATGCACCTTCACAACAAAGGTGGCCAACAGCATCCCAGGATGCATTAGAAAGAGCACTAATAGCAGGTCAAATGAGGTGAACCTTCTCCTCTCTTCAGCACTGGTGAGACGAACTTGGAGTGCTGGATCCGGGTCTGGGTTCCCTGCTACGAAGAATATGTGGACATACTGGAGTGGATCAAGCAAATGGCCACAAAAATGGTAAAGGGCTCCAAGATTCTGACATAGAAGGGAAAGCTGAGAGAACTGGGGCTGTTCAGCATGGAGAAGAGGTGGCTCAGGGATATCTTATCACTGTGTGTAAGTACCTGATGAGAGTCATTAAAGGAGATGGAGCCAGGCTCTTAGTGGTGCCTGGTGACAGTACAAGAATCAATAAGCACAAGATGAAATCCAGAAAAACCAACTTAAGCATAAGGAAAAAAAATAATGCTGTAAAGCTGGTCAAACAATGGGAAAAGCTGCCCAGAGACGTTGTGGAGTCTTTGTCCTTGAAGATATTAAAAATCTGACTGGACACAGTCTTGAGCAACCTGCTAATAGTACTGATCCTGAGCAACCTGCTCTAGCAGATACTGCTTTGGACTAGACAGTCTCCAGGAGCTTCTTCCATCCTCAACTGTGTTGTTCCTGTATCCTCAGGCCCCTGACACAGGCAAAGCTGACCCTGCCCTGCAAAGAGGAGAGAGGCTTAAGGGAAAAAAAAAATGCTTGTTTTCTACAGCATCCTTCCAAGTGGCACTCCCAGCTGAGTTATTACACTGGTGGCCTAATTAAACCACATCCTTTCCATCTTGTTTTTCTTCCTCCATGGTTATAAAAGACAATGCTCTCATCTGAGTAGCACCATTCCTATTCTAAATCTGCTCCTAAATCCCTTCCAATGCTACATATAATACTCCCTGTTGCCAGAGGTGGCTACACGAAAATGGGATTTTGAATAGCAGACATTTCCTAGGCTTCTCACCTCCCTAGTAGTTGTCCTGCATCTCTAAGGGCATCTCTCTATCCATTATTTACAACCATGCAGGCTCAGAGGTGTCCAGTGGAGATCATGTTTCCAATGAATCAGTGTTTTCCCAAAACCTTCAATGGCAGATTATGAGGCTTCAAAGATAGGATCACAGTCAGGTGAGAGTTTTAGGGCTCACCTTTCAAAGCAGGTATGCCAACCTTGCAAGAACAAAATGCATGCCTGGAAGGGCCCCATTCATGTGAGGCTGGATCCTCACTCGCCATGCGTCCATGTGACTGCCCTGAAGGCAACAGATCTGCAATGACACACAGGGATCTGCTTATTTGCCCATGTAATTTGTGTTTCAGTGTTAATGACTGCACCAGCTTTTACAGATGTCAGTTCTACCTGCAAGCTGAAGGATAAGATGGTGATCCTTGTAAACATAGCTTCAGACATTACCAACAGCACAAAACCAAAATAACTGAAGAATGGTGCAAAACATAGTAACAAGTTAAAAGGACCTTCTCCCAAAGGGAGCAGGAGGAAGCCCAGACTTGGCTGTCAATTTGTCCCAAAACACCAGATGCTCTTTCAGGACACGGCACCCTTTTCATCACACCACAGGGCAGTTGTGGTCCATAGGAAAACAGTAATAGAAAATGCACAAAGCAGCAATTTCTCATCTGTGGGAGCGCAGTGACACTGTGTCAGGTCACAGCCCTGCCTCTGGAGGAGCTGTGCTGAACTTCACTGCAAAGTTTCATGGAGGATGGTTTTTTCCTTGACTTTTTCTAGGTGGAAGTGACAAGGCTTCCTGGTGCATGACAACATTTCCTCTGCATGCGTGTAGGCAGTATCCTCTTTCTGTGAGCAGAGTACTTAAGTAGCATTTGTCCACAAACGTGAAAGCTCCAGGAGCCTTTTGCTTTGCAAGCATTGTTTCTTCAGTTCATTATCTATTCATAGTTCTTTCCTTTGATCGATGTTTGTATTTAACCTTGCATTTCTTAATTTGTAGGTCAGTCTGCATTTACCATGGTTAATTTATTAGGGCAGATTCTTCTTCTCAGTCAGCCTGTTGGGGAAGGAAAGTGTATTTAGGAGCTGTAAATCATTCCAAACAGATCTCATCTGGTAACCTTAGTAACAGAGTTATATGCTGGAACAAGCAATACTTTTATGATGATTTTTTTTTAGTGTGAATAATAGGAAAAAATTATAAAACAACACATTTGGGGATGGACTTGCCAATAAAATTTGCTATGATGTTTGAAAGAAAAATTCTAGCCAATCCTCTTCCAGAACCTCTGTAAATTTTCCCTGAGAGGAGCTTTTCTCCTGTGTACACAGTGAGCTAATTCCTCTATCACTGGATCTTGTAATGCAGAATCCAAGTATATTTTATAGAACCTTGAATCACAAGCTTCGTTAAAGAGTAATGCATGCTGCTTTGATCAGAAGGATCACATGGATTGTCACTTCCACCAAATATCACTTTCTATGATAAAGAAGAGGCGAATGCTTTAAAAGACAACAGAAAGCTTCCTTCTATAATAAGATAATCCTGAAGGTCTGCATCCATCTCTGCATGGCACTGCATCTAAAACTGCCATTAGAAAAATCCTCGTCTGACCAGGAGGCATGTAACTCCAGAGACTGCTAACTGCAGAGGTGTGATTTCTTCCTCACTTGAGTGTCTCAGGTGCCTAGAGTTGGTTTTTTTTGAGATACTCCTTCCTTGAGCTTAACGCCTATGTTCTATGCCAAAGTAGGGTCCCTGTGGAGAAACTAGGCCTTCAGCTATGATCCACAAGATGGCTGACCTGAGAAGTGGTTTCAGAACATGCTTAACTCATGCTGCATTGTCCTGGGTTCAGCTGGGATGGAGTTAATTTTCACAAGAAG
>Ga0181612_106044_pt1 | contig 13753 bp, 12 predicted proteins | sample HoacroProtozoa21_FD_119630 | JGI IMG/M metagenome (GOLD analysis project Ga0181612, IMG submission 119630) | Hoatzin crop microbial communities from Cojedes, Venezuel. Combined Assembly of Gp0051906, Gp0051904, Gp0051908 | reverse complement strand
CCGACAGAGGTCGGAATACGCCACACAGACCCTGAAATAGGCTTGAAAAAGCCCAAAAAAGAGTTCTTTGAAATGCTTTTGTCTGGTAATTAACCAGTCTGATGAAGTTTATCCACATACATCTTGAGCATGCCCACATGATGTGCTTAGACAAGCCGCGGTAGCGTGTCTTATTGTTGCGTGTGTGAAAACTTATCTGGAACATTGCCGCCTCTACGTTGTTGCGCCGGTCGAGTTCTTTCTTCGGTATGCTTTCGAGCTTCTTCCTTAGACGGGCTTTCTCGATTTCCTCCTGCGTTATGTATCGGTACTTGGCTTTCCCCTCCGTCGTTATTCTCCATTTGTCTTTGACTTTGATCGCTGGGATTTTCATTCCTGTTGATTTATCTGTAACGATAAGAGTGTCGCCGTCCATTGAGAGGTCATAGCGTGAGGGCTTGCCTTGTAATCCTGTGGTAACAAAATCTATCAGATTATCTTGCGCAAAATTGCGGTTGTCCTCGCTTTGATAAGCGCCGTCAGCGTTGATATGTTCAGGCAGGTTTCCTGTGATTTCCGCAGAGGCTTCAACTGCCGGCTGGAGGAAGTCCTTGTCCGCTGCACTCGCCGGTTTTACCTGAACGTCAGTAATCAGACTTGGAGAGCCACCCTCATCGTTGGTCTCGGTGGCGTTTACGCTGAAACCCTTCACCTGCTGGTCGCCTTTCTCTCTATAATGAGCATCCGGGTCGTTGTGATTCTGAACACTCTTGGCGCTGATTTCCGTCTTGTCGCGCAGCTCCGCTTTGCCCTCCACAAAATCATACTGCTCATAAAACACGCGATAAAGGGTACTGTCCTTGCCTGCCTTGGTGTGACGAAGTATATCGTAAATCAATGCACCGACGGTTTTAAGCCTCTTCTGTACCTCGTCTATTGTGGAGCGGTACTCGGTCTTCTGGGCATCCTCATCCAAATAAGGGGCCAGCCTCTTGCGCAATTTATGGTTCAACCTCTCGGAGCCGGTCTTTGCCCATTGTTGGAGCGTGCTGAGGATAAGACGGTAACGGGAATATTTGGCTATATTGCTTCCGATGAGCTTGCTGTCCATTCGGATGGACTTGCCCTCCACATTGAAAGTGACTGCCTGTGCCTTTGTCACATCCTTGAAACACTCGTTAAGGAGGTTCTTGCCCGTCTCCTGCTCATATTCCACAATACGGCGACGGAACAGATAATAAGTGTCAAGGCTCGGAGCCTTGTCGGAGATGTTCATAAGACCTAAAGCCTTGCGCACAAGCAGGTCGAAGTCCACGGCTTCAAACATCTGCTCGTCACTGCGGCGGTTGCCCTCCTTCATTATCATAATAGCTACAAGCTGGCGGATGGATGCGTTGGAGCGCCCCATGTTGCTGTCAACGTACAGGGGTACGAACGTCTCTTCCTTGATGTTGCATGTAACGTTCTCGTAAAATTGGTTATGCCACGCCTTAGGGTCGTCGTACTTCTTTAAAGCACGACCGGTCAGCAACATTGACGGAGACTCGAAAAGAGTCGCTTCTGACGTTTTTGTCTTTTTGAACATTTCTCAGTTTCTTTAAATTGTCCTTGTTTCAGGGGCAAAGTTACAAAAAAAAATCCAGACTACAGCATTTTTATTGAACTTTTTTTTCACGAGAGTTGACAACATTTTTAATAACAATTTCGTCCGACTTTTTAAAGTGGACTCAAATTTGTATAGCAAAACTTCACCTTATTCCGATAGCCATTTGTTTTTCGAATCATCTGACATTTCGTCCATCTTGAGAATGCACCTAACAATGTTTCCATCAACATACATATAATTCTGCGGAGCTCGGAAAGACGAAACAAAAACAGATTTAGGATCTATAGGTTTATTAAAAACTTTTATATTGCCTATCTTAATTGCATAGCCAACCTCATGATTTTTAAAATAATCAAAAAAAGCCTTTCTACAAATTCCTCCTTTTTCATTATAATTCTTCCATAAGAGACTGACTGGTTCCTTCACAACATCTTCTACAATAATATATCCAACTATTTTACACTCCGGAGAAGTTGAATATATGAATATACGCTTAACTTGATTGTTAAATATTTTTCTAAATTCGACTGTTTTGATGCCTGATAGAATACGGCTAGAAAATTCAGGCTTTATTGACATTAGAATAGATTGTTGAAAGTATGGTTTATTGAAAAAATATTCTTTTATATTTTGATTATATAAAGAATCTACGATATTACGGCGCTTGAACTTAAATTTTTTAAAGATTGGGGTGAATTCATTAATGTGATGTTCTGAAACTGTTATCAAGGGTTTTGAATCATTTAAAACTTCTATAGCCTCTTGAATAAGTAAGGTTCCAATACCCATTCTTTGCTTATCATGCCGTACCCTCAATGTGCATATTTTTTTTTCATCCTTACAATTTTTCAATATTGCCACACCTTCAACTTTACATTCATCATCATATTTGACAAGAATTATTCTTTTACCAGAATCTATCTGATTGATAACTTTCAATAACCAGTCATCAAATTTGGGATAATCACAATCTAAGTCCTTTAAGAAATCAGACACATCCTTTATTCTCTTCTCTCTTACACATTTAGGTGTTTTGTTGTTTATATATTTTATTATGATTTCTTTGCTTTCAATTTCCATAAGACAAAAAATATTACAGTTAAGCATATAAGTATTACTAATTTTAGTATAATTTTTCTAGAAAAATCAATAAAGTCTAATAACTCAATAAGTAATGAGCCCCAAGCACTTAACAAAATAACAAATAATGCATAGTATGAAAATTTCCCAAAATTCCAATTTCCGCTAACTACCCTAAAAAACACCTCGTAAGAATTTCGTGGATTATTGTCTCGGGGAGTCCTCCAATGATAAGCCAGCATCGAACTTTTTTTATCTATACTAATGTAACTATTCCATTTATCATATTCAAGCATCCTAACATCCATATTAGATGAATCACAATTATATACATTATCTTTTATATTCGTCATAAAGAACATGTGAGCTTTTTGAAATTTCAAAGGTTCATATTTCAGATTAAAAAAGATTTTTTCGTAAACATCCTCTGAAACATTGCGAAAATCATTAACCCTTATATCATAAAGTTCACTTTTCGAGAACACAGCCTGAATGAAATCATTTGATAGTTCCTCCTGTACTCTAAGTTTCCTTTTGTTATCAACACCTTTTATATTTAATCTCATCCTAACATAAAGATTTCGACTTTTTGGACTTGACGGCAACTTGCAATCTACTTTTATTTGAAAAAGACTACCTGAGGAATCAAAATCTATTTTCTTAATATTATCAGAGGGAATTTGATAAAGTGCGATATCGGAATTTGCTGATTTGAAAAATCTTAATCTAGATTTAGTATCCTCTGTTTGCAATTCAAAAGTATCGTTAAATAGGGTATCAACCATCGCCTTTATTTGAAGTTTACACCCTAAATCAACAATGTCATTTTTGTTGATGTTATAAGGAACGAATAAAAGTATCGAATCTATTGCATTATCAAAATTAAAGAATTTTATACCCAAATCAAGGCTATACATCTCCTCATTCTTATTTTGCACATCCTTTAATTTCCATAAATTAATATGGATTTCACCCAGATTATTCCATTTAATTGATTTGCGAAAAGAGAAATGGAAACAATGCTTAGTATCATTGGTCTTTTTCGTTGCTATTATTATACTATTATTGTTCATTGATTCTTTGTTAGTTATCTAATTATTTACTTAACTTTTGCAAGTAGCTAAGCTACCGCTGTATTTTGGACAGATTCACTTAATCTGTTAATATTTTCATATATAACTGACACACTGTTTGAGCCTTATTTTCTTCTTCTGCGTTTTATTTTGACTTTGTTCTTGGATTTGTTACCATCAATATTTTTTTGTTGTATTCCTTGTGATATTTCAGAATCTTTTTGTTGAATCCCATTTGATGTTTTGGAATTTATTGGTTTAATCCCATTTGGTGTTTTGGATTTTTTTGGTTGAATTCCTTTTGATATTTCGGAAGATTTAATTATAATACCACAATCACTACATAACTTTATTTTTTTCGATTTCATGATTTCTCTTACTATACTATCTTGAAAAATAGTATCAGCAGCGCCCCTATATCCTGGAAATAAATATGACGCATCACACCGATGCATTTTCAACCATTGATAAAGCAAATACCAGTCATCAGCCTTTATAACAATCTTATACATAAATGGCTTCGGGAGCATACTCATAAAATTTTCATTATCCTTAGCATATTCCTTGATTAATACATCTAACGATTTGACGACTCTTTTTTCATCTACTCCATTATAAGAGACATCCTCTTCCCACAAAGTTAGAATACCTTTTTGAGCCGTCAAATTAGGATTACCCAAATAACGTGGTCGAATAAATTTTAGTTTGTTTATACTATTTACCCCATTTTTACTATTTATCTCGTTTAAATAAGATGTTATATCATCTATAAGCCCAGCCTTTGTTATCGTACTATCTAATATCCAAATTACTATATTATTCCCTTCTTTGGGTCGATTACTTTCATCTCTATCAAGGTATGCACTAATAGCAAAATATATCGCTATTTTTATATCATAAGTCCAATCCAACAATCTTGTTGGCAAACCATAATGTTGTGCCAAAGCAGCTATTTCATAAAAGTCCTCTGGCATCCATTTTTCTTTTATATTAATAGCTGAATAATCGCAAACCCATCTTGCATTTCTCCTCAGTCTTTTATTATCAGGAATGTATAATTTGCTAAGATCGCAATTGGTATAAAAATTCATCAAAATTAATGATTCGGCAACGATTTGATTTATTTTTGTATCTTTTTCGTTATTTGTTCTTACCTGGCATAAATCCAACAATTGTTTAACTGAATATCTAAAAGCTGTTGGTATTAATTCATAGGTATCTCGGGAAAGTCCCCTGTAAATAAACTGGTATTTCAAGTTGGCAAAAATATCCTCACCTTTACCTAAAGCTTGTAAGAATTCATCGCAAGAATTAAACATCCGTTCTTCTATAATTTTCCTTTCTTCTGCCATAACATTTTCTTTAACTTTAAAAAACTTATAATATACGATGCCAATTATAATTAATATTAATGCTATAAAACAAACAAGAGTTATCATAATCAAGAGTTTTGTTATTTATATAATTTGACAAATTGTGTTGTATATCTTATCCTTTATCTCCCAAATTTACTTGCGAAATTTCAGCGAGTTGTAATAGTGAATGTAGTTTCTTATATACCTCATCACGTACAATATCTCCTATTTCACGAAACTGATTGCTTAGATTAAAACTTTGCGCAGATATAGCCTTATATGCTGGTAATTCTTTAATAAATGACAATGATAGTTTACAAAACATAGGTATATTGTGCGTTCCAATAATGTTATCGCCACTACTATAAACTTCTATGCGTTCCTTAGGTCTATATTTTTTATTCAGAAATGCATATTGTTCTAAATCATTTTCAGAAACACTTCCTTTTTTATAATATATTGTTGTCTCTGCATTTGCAGCAGTGAGCTTATTGAGTTCGTATATATCATTTTCTTCTATAATTTCAACATAACTTTTCTTTTTATGACCAAGTTTATAGCATTTTGGATCATAATACATAATACCAAAAGAAGGAGACATCGGCAGAAAAATTTGTAGCCCTTTTGACAAAAAAGCATAGTTGCGATTTCCTATGCGCTCCATAAATTGATCATACATTGAAGCAGGATTATCACTTGTAATGAAAACTTTCTTTGTATTATTTACTAAAATCTTAAACTCTAAATCATAGAAACAGTCTATTAATTGAGCTTGTGTCGATAGAGCTATCATTCCCGGCGGGTCAAATTTTAAAGCAATATTATCAATTTCTGCTTCAATAATTTCTGCTACATTTTTATTGACACTATCCTTTTGTAATATATCAAAATGTTTTTTTACAATGGTTTTAACGATGGTAGCAAATTGTGTCTGTATGTATTTAGCTTGCGATTGTGTTCTACCTAATTGAAAAACAGTAAAAATGAACAATGCCTCTTGGTCGTCATCTGATAATTTAGCCTTGTAATCTTGTATGATTTTATCAATGACTTTGTTTGCAGAACTCTCTATCTTACCCAATGTCTTTTCTATGTCCAGATTTTTTGAATAAAAATAATCATCACTTGCTTGGTTCTTTATAGGAGCATCATACACATTTTGACTGGAGCAAAGAACATACGTACCTATATTCTTCTTGTCTATTGAAAAATTTCTTAAGTAAAATTGAGGTACATAATGTTGATTCTTTGTTTCACATTCTTTGCGTGTAGCCATAATTTAATCGGAATTCTTTCTTCTATAATGCATTAAAAACATTTTCATCCATTAAACACTTCTAATCAATATTGTTGGAGCTATCCGAGAAGCAAGCTCGCTCCTACCTTTCCTATTCCACTGTTCCAAATCTCTTTGCAAAATCTCTTCTGGCCATTTCACACCTGGGTGTTCTTTTATTGTAAGACCAAAATTCCGACACACTTCCTCCAACTTTACCTTATCGTATTTATAATACGATGAACAGAAGTCTATACATTGCTTTGAAACCACATTTGATTTCGCTATATCATCAGCAAGCTCTGATAGTTTATCATTTGGAATAAAGCGTTTCTGCTCGCAGGTTGTGGCAAATACTATCTCTGAGCTTTTGAGGTCATGACGGAAGAATATCTTTTTAAACACAGCTAAATCATTAAAATCCTTTCCTTTACCCACATGATAGCCAAATGAATATTGGCGAGATGGCCGTTCAAAATAGCAATAACCTATATTGGAAAGGTTTTTCTCAAATTCGGAATCAAGAATAACGTCAGGATCATAAACGTAAATTACTCCATAGCCATCACCGAAATCCTCGCCAACAGGAGAGTACACATTATTCTCGCATTTTGTAGTGGCGAAGAAAGCAGCAACCCATTTGTTGTTTGTAATATCTATATACTCGGTCTTCAGACCATAATGCTGGGCAACAGATTCAAAATCGACATAATAATTTGAAGCATATTCTCTGAATGCATGATGTTCAAAAATGAGTATTCCTAATTCACAAGCTTTCAATCTTGAAACTATAATTTCGTCTTCGCTCGGATTCCCTCTATAAAGAGTAGGATAACACTCCTCGAAAAATTTATTTTGACCACGATAGAATATAAAAGATGAAAGAGAACAAGGCTTCAACATCGGTCTTCTGTCTTCTCGAGACTTTGCAACCATCTGAAATTTATATTCATCATTAAAAAAACTTAGCGGGCTTTGAAAATTTAATTCAAAATCATCGAAAAGCCTTTCGTTCTCTTTTTCTGACAAAGTCTCCAGCACATCTATTATCGTAGGCAATTTCTTTATTTCTTCCTTTGTCAGCATTATCAGTCCTCCTGTCTGGTCATAAAATCTATCAACGTTGCAGCTCTTTCTTGACTTCCTTTTTTCATAAGGATATCGGCCATCTTAATCCCAATTCTTCTGAAGAGATTTAAATCTCCTGCATTTTTAGCATAGCCAGCAGCCCGTCGCATTTCGTTTAACGCAATTTCTGTTTTATCCATTGCTACAAAAACTTTTGCCATATCAAAAACAGATAGAGCTTGCTGTACTGGCATTACCAATTTATTTGAAATTAGCTCGCTTTCACTAAACCACTTCAAGGCCTCAGCATACTGTTTCTCGGCTAAAGCGCACCTACCCTTTACCCTGTATATTACACATTTAAATTCTTCCTTGCTATTTATCGCCAATGCTCTATCTGAATATAACTTGGAATTAGCATACTCTCCGATTTTACAATAGAGACCTGCCAAATCAATCAGTACACTTTCTTTGTTTTCGTCATCATCGGCATACTCCAATGCTTTGAGCAAATTTGTAATTCGCTCTTGTGGTTTGCATTCCTTATCCGCAAGCATATCTTTCCATGTGAAATACCAAAATTTATCTTGCCTGCTTACGCTATCGTCATTTTCAATATAGGACAAATTATCCAGCATCAGTCTCGCTTCAAGAATCCGCCCCAGTTCAAGACATTTTCCAATATTTACAAAACTATCATTTATATCCATTGCCGCTATTTGTAAAATAACTGATTCATTATTTGGCTCTAGCTTCTTTTCTTATAGAAATTTTGAATTTTTCCTCGGCCACATTTACCATCTCTTCATAGAAATCGCCGCGAAGTTTCTCTTGCTTCAACTTCTTCTCCATTTCCGCAAGCTTACGGCGCAACTCTATGTACTCATCAGATAAACCAGTACTCTCCGAAGCCCTGTGTGATGTATTCTTTTTCATTGTCTTTTCCTCGTTTTGTCCTTTTTCGGATGCAAAGACTATTCTTTAATTACTACAGATGTTGCAACTTTCGTCTGTATTTCACTCATCAAGTCAATTTCTGGAGCATCCAAAGAAACTATTAGAGAATATCAAATTTTAGAACCATAACGTGCCAAACTCTTACGGGTCCGCCACCATCCGGTAGTCGGATAAACTCTAATTTGGTTGCATACTGCTAAATCCGCTGAAGGCATTTTAAAACAATCTTTAAATATAGAACCACCTTTGCGCTTCTTTGGTCCTCCAGATTCCCACTTAACTTTTATATCAGGATGTCTTACAATATCAAATTGCAAACCTGCCGAGGCGTATGGATATTTTACAAAAGTTGAAAAATCACCTGGTGCCGGTTCTATGAAATATGAAAGGCATACCGTTACTTTGACTTCTGTGTCCATACTCAGAAGAGTTTCCCTTGGCCAGGGTAATGCAATTATATTTTCCTCATTGTACGATACACTTTTGCTATCCATCTTATAGGGTTGTAATTCATGTTGGACTATAAAAGTTACACCATCTTTTTGACTTTCAAGCATCTTTTGAAGATTAGGCTTCCCGAAACCACAACTACGAAGTAAATCCCTTCTATCAGGGAATTGCGACAGCATTGTATCCGTGTACTCAGCAGACTGAACAAAAAGAGCCCTGATTGTTTCTGGCCATAAATTTGGGTAACGAAGTGCCACTAAAGCAGCATAACGAGATGCAAGAGCGGTAGCTGGGCTCGTTCCATGAAACGCATCAAAATATTGAGAGTTTGGTTTAAAATAACGGCTTGTCGTTATCAGTGCTAAATCTGATAGAGGTGCATACGGTGGCTGTTCTGTAGAACTATACCCAAGATTTCCTCCCTCCATAACAACATCTGGTTTTATTGGCGTTTTATCATTCCACATTACAGAAGTTGCACTATACGGTGAGAATCCCCCAGGAATAGCAAGAGGGGCATATTTGGTGTTGTTTGTTATGCATTTATCTGTATATGCCCCAACTGTAAGAGCGTTCCAAGCGTGAGCAGGACTCTGAACAGGCAACTCTTTCATATTTTTCTCAGGAAACCATAGTTCTGATAAAAATTTCCATTCTTCTGGAATATTACCAGCACTTATAAGAAAAAGATGACGATGTTCTTTATCACTACATATTTTATCGACTTCTGCAGACCAAGATGTTGGAAAACCAAGAATATTATTATCTTTATCTGCTGTCACTGCCATACAATATATTATATTCTTATCGGGCAATGCTATCTCTGCCCTTGAAACTGCCTGAGAAGTAAAACTTCCCCATAACTCTTTTTGATTATAGCCTTGATTGGGCAGAAATTTGACAGATGCCAATCTGTATGGACTTGCAACTTTCTTACCGTTATAGATGTCGGTTAAATCCCCATATAATGCCAACCCTGCCATATTGGTGCCATGACTATCTCTCCTCTTGTCATCCGGACCCCATTGAGGATCTACAGCCAACCAATGTTTAGGACTAAGAGCTAACTCTAATAAAGGATGGGCTCGGTTAACGCCACCATCTATTATACAAACATAAGTACTACTTTCTTTGACAACAGAAACTTCTTCTAATATCAAATCTTTCCATATCTCATTATCTTTACCTTGCCCATCTAAAAAACTCGCTATTTTCTCACAGGTCTCAAACTTCATAAGTTTCGAGCTTTGCTTGGAAAGATTTACTATGTCGGCATTATTTACTTTTATAAGGATTACTATCAACTCTGGAAATGTCAACATCTGTTCATCGTCATATTCAATGTGCAATGAGTTTAACGTGTTGACGATATCCTGTTTTTCAAGCTCATCATCATTTGTTGTATCTACACGAAACCACGCTTCAAGCCATTTTCTTTCATTTCCTGGCGGCGTAGAATAGCTGAAGAAATTCTTTACATCTGCCTTAACGATATGTTCTATCGATTCAATTAAATTCTTATTGCATCTTTCTCCAGATTTCTTAGTGGTCTTAGTAAGATATCCTTCTATCTTTTTATCAAGCCACCGTTTCTTGTCTTTTTTCACATACAAAAGGGCTGAAACTTTCTTAACGCCATTGTCAATTTCCTCTTCCTTTACGTTTACGAGGTGACCATTTCTGGCATTATCTAAGCTGTCTAAATTGAGGTCATAGCCTGGAGAACTTTCAAAACGCAAATAAAATCCTTTTACATCATCGTCGCTATCAACTATAGAAGTATACTCCTCCAATATCTTTCGGGCATGGCTCTCCTCATTTTCCCGAAAAGGGAAGTTCACAGGTTTCCTTCCTTTTGGATGATACTCTGCAGCTTCAATATTATTTTGATCTACTATTATGTGTTTCATAGTTTCCATACTCAATTTATGCTCTTTTCTGACGAGTGTAAATTCTATCAGCGACAATATTGTGCAAAGATTTTAGAGACACATGAACCTCTGAGACAATCGACTCTTTTATGGCATCATTGCACACAGCACATATCAAGGCATGGCTCATTCCATCCATACTTGTAGCCAACTTATGCTTATCAGACTCATTAAGTCTATTTCCTAAATTCTTATCTAAAAGGACACATATTTCTTCATAAGTAGGATTCTGAAATGTTACAATGTCATCAAATCTTCGAAATAGGGCATCATCAAGAGCATCCAAATGATTTGTGGCAGCCACTACAATGCTATTGCTATTTACATTCTCTATAAATTGTAGAAAAGACGTGAGTACACGACGCATCTCACCTACCTCATTATCAGAATCGCGATTTACGCCTATAGCATCAAACTCATCAAAAAGATACACTCCTCTGTGCTCATCAATAACATCAAACACCAGACCCAATTTGGCACTACTTGCACCCATAAAACGCGTCAAAATCTTATCCATCCTTACCACATAAAGGGGAAGGTATAATTCATGCGCAATAATTGAGGCAGACATTGTTTTACCTGTTCCTGATGGTCCACCAAAAAGCACTTTATTACGATTTTGAAGACCATGGCTTTTTAGACGCTCTTGTAAATTATACTCGTTTATTATACGATTAATTTTACTCTTTATATTTTCCGAAACCACGAGGTCGGAAATGTTATAATATTTCCTTTGTTCCATTAACACATCATCAAGAGCGTTATTGAGAAAAGAGACCTTAATCGCCTTTTTTTGTCGATTTTCGTCCACGACATTCTTTATTTCATTAGCAATCAAGAGATGTCCAGCTCTTGCCTCGGCAGCCGCTATCTGCAATGCCACGGTATTAAAGTCTTCCTCATTATGTCTATAATGTGCTTGCAACAATGATATTATTCTCTCTGCACTCGCCATAAATTATCACATTTTTGTATTTGAGTAAATCACGCTCAACTTTCGTTGGTTGAATTCGTGATATTTAATTGACACATTCCCTTTCAGCCTGCCCCGCGCAGCCTCCTCTCTCAGAGGCCGCGCGGGTGGGCTTTCGTCATTAATTAGGTGTAGTTAAATGCATATTTTAGACCTTACATTAAGCCACTTTGTCTGTCTTTTGTATATCAATTACGGAATAATTATATACATATTCCTTTCCCTCAGAAGTTACCAATATCTTATAAATACCAGGAACTACAAAATCCACGTTGTTAGCAACTATATTCATATCACATGTCGCTATAGGGAGTTTATCTGTGGTTATCTTCAAGTTCGCATCACACTTTAATGGGGGTATTAAATCTTTGCCCTCGGGTGTAAGAAACCGAAATTTAAAAGATTTTTCACCCACATCTTCTTTCTCGTATGAAAACCTGAACGCTAAGGCTAACTGCCTAACTTTACAAGGAAAGGTAGTCGCCTTAACAACATTATATGCCCCACAAACGACAGCCTTGCCTCCGTAAACTTCTACACTATCGCATAATGTGAATATCTCAATTTGTATCATAAGCGTTTAATGTTTATTTGTTAAATAATTGCTGCTATAGCCAAGTTTTTTCTGAAGATTGCTCAATACTACCTTCACAGAAGCTATTGTATGCCTATGAATATCTGCCATCATAAGACCATGACGGTGAGAAGCTTCTTTTCCGTGAACAACTTCAAAACTAACAGGCTTCAAAGAATCTATATAAACACTTAGCGCATCACCACTTATCTCATCATCGACATTTCTGTGATAATGCTTGGTTAATTCAAATAACTCACCCTTAGGAATTATTCCTTCTTTGGTTACTTTTGCCCTACTGTTACGATCAGTAACATAAACGCACATTGTTTTTTTCGTAAGAGGATGTTTCTTTAGTCCCTGCCAAATTTTCTTTCGGCATTTGCAAAGAACTGCCTCTCCCTCTATAGTATCACCGTAATTATTGTATATCGCCATGACTGTCCAATTTTTTTAAACCTTCATCTGTTGCTATCGAATCAAACGAAAATAAAGAAGATAATTGCTCTGAATTGTCTGTGTCTTTAATAACAGAGCTCAAGAACAACGCTTTCCGTAGTCTGTCAGCAGTAGGCTTCTCTTCGCCTTCTACTACGTAATCGTCTTCATGCTCTGTCAACTCTCTATTAAATTCTTCTTCGGTGATATTTTCCTCTAAGTATTCGCTGTAAAGACGGAAGAAATTACGCTCCCGAGTGCGATTATTCACTGCCTTTGTGAGCATCTCGACTATCTCACGAGCATCCCAGCCGATTACTTTCTCCACAACCGACATTCCTTGGGAATATCCATAAAAAAACACATTGCTGTTTTCATCTCCCATGCATTCCATCCAAGAACCATCTTGAAGGGTTACATGCATCTGTGGAGCCTCATCGTTCATAGATAAGGTATCCACAGAGCTCTCGGTCTGCTTTTGTAAAGTTTCCATAGTTTCTATTTTTTGGGTTTGTTTTTTAGTTTCCTTCAGCCTGCCCCGCGCAGCCTCCTCTCGCAGAGGCCGCGCGGGTGGGCTTTCGTCATTAATTAGGAAGTAGTTATTTATGTGCTGCTATCAGCCAAGTATCTTACTTATATCTTCCTGTATCAAATCCGTTTCCTCGTAACCCTGCAGAGGGTAGTCCTTTTTGAGAATATCACGCTCAAAACTTAAGCCCTGCTGCGAGCAGCATCTTTTACCTATATATACTATTATATCATAAAGATTATGTCCTCGCACATAAAGGTATGCATTCGATTCATCTATACTCCGCTCTCTCAGAACTCTTTAATAAGTTTGCTCATCATTACCGACTTCTCCATCCAGCCTTTGCTGAGTATGGATGGCGATTGGGTTGCTATCAGCAACTGACCTTTTGGGTTCAGCTGACGCATGGTGTCGATCAACTTGCGCTGCCAGCTGATGTGCAAGGATGTCTCAGGCTCGTCTAT
>Ga0181612_126457_pt1 | contig 13754 bp, 7 predicted proteins | sample HoacroProtozoa21_FD_119630 | JGI IMG/M metagenome (GOLD analysis project Ga0181612, IMG submission 119630) | Hoatzin crop microbial communities from Cojedes, Venezuel. Combined Assembly of Gp0051906, Gp0051904, Gp0051908 | reverse complement strand
TTTTATGATTCTATGATTCTTTAAGTGATTTCTGTATTGTCTGTGACATTATAATTGTCTATGAAATGAACTTTATAATTTGCATGATGATTTCAAGGTACTCCATCAGTTTATCTTGCTGCTGGTATGGGTCCAGTCTGTTTCTCAATGAACTAAGAAGTGGTATTAATTTTTTTTTTTTCCAATCCTTTAAGCTGTGCTTTCTTGACGGAGGTCTTTTGATTTTCCCATGGCAGCTCATCATCGCATTCCTTCTCAGTACAGTTTTTCTCTAGCAGTTCTGTTTTTAGGAAGATTAACTTCTCTAATCATTAACTTAATTTGCAAATTAATCCCCTTTTCTTGGGGCTGGAGACTGGAAGTTGAGGGAGTCATTTGTGTTTGGATAGATAATGCTGAAGACAGAATTTGGATGACTAAAAAAAAAAAAGCATGAATTTTTGGGCGAGTAGATGTACAATATTCTGCCCTCTTTGGCAGAGACATCTATTTCAGTGTATCATAAATGGAGAGTTGTGACTTCCCATAAGGAACAAATTGTGACGTGTGCATTGAGTCATGTAGGTCGTGCAAATAGAGTAGCTATAGCCAGCCATGAGAAGAACTCAGCCTGCTTCCTGAAAGATTTCTGAGTAACTTCCGTGTTCTTGAACTGCCAAAGTGGTAAGGTGTGTTAGGCAAGTATCTCTTGGGCCTCTTCAAAGTTACAAGGCCAGCAAGCAGTGTTCTCTTTTCCTCATGCAAAGCTTGTAGCAAGTGCAAGAGGGGCTTCTGGTAATGGAAGTTAAAGGGGAGCGGTGGAACAAGGTTCTAGACCAAGCCCTCCCGACTTGGATTATTTCTGTCCTGGGATTTTCATTCAGCAATAAGGTGCTGGTTTGAGGAGCAAGGGAGCTGACCTCGTTATCAGTTGCTGAATAGCTCTATAGATACTTTTAATCTGGGTATAATTATCAGACAGAGTTGGTAGTCACATGAAAGTAATTTTGTTATTAGGCCATGATTCTTGACTGACTATGAGAAATACTTTATTCAAAGTGTTGGATTGAAAGTTTTTAAAAGTTTGAAAGAGTAGAAGTAATATGATCTAGAAGTATAAACTGAAAATCTGAGCTATTACGTGCTTGTATGGTGTGTATTATTTTATGTCTTTGCTAAACTTTTCATTTATTAACAATACTACAGAGTAAAGCGAATTTCACTTATATTTGAGAACATTTGTTAAATTTATGATATCTGAAAAGCTGTCTTGCCCTCTGTCCAACAGGAGTTGGACTTGATCTTAGAGGTCTTTTTCCAACCTTAATGATTCTATGATTCTATGATTGTGTGATGAAACTGTATGTGGTGTATAATTTCAGGAGCGGTACCTTAAAATAGTTTTAAAAATAGCTGTAATGAGCAAACTGTCTCCAGTTTCAGGCCTGTTTCCTCCTGCATCCCTGAAAATCTAACGGGTATACTTACCTATTGGTAATACAAAAAGAGTGGGTTAGGAAGAATATCTAAGTTTAAATTGAGCTAGTAGATTTCAATGAAATGAGTGACGTTGCTTTATACTAATTTGAACTAGTCATTTTAAAATAAATGTTCTTCCAAGTCATGCTTCTGTCTTCGGCCAATGTTTTTGGGAGTTACACATAGATAGGAAAATGTAACCCTAAATCAACATTCTTTTAGGGCTCTGTAATTAGATTACTCTGTACTGAAGTAGTTACATCAGTAAAATGTAATACGACAAGAGCAGGTTTCCAGAAGTAGTTGTGGCCATCAGAAATCTGCAGTAAATCCAGAGAGGTGAAATTTTAAGGTAGGAATGGCAAGTATTGCTAGGGTAGCAGGCAATATGTAATAGTGTAAAGTAGGAACTAGTAGAATTTCAGTGGAAACCTGGAAGATTGTATGATTAAAAGAATAGTTTGTTGTAAAGTTCGGCGTGTTCTGTAGTAAAGGCACTGGTTTTTCTTAGTTTCCATTTGTAAGAAAATTTGTTCTGGTTACTTGTTGAACTCTTGGATTTTTAAATTTTTTTTTTAGCATGGGCTTGTGAGAAAGAGAAATTATTAAAAATAGATGGTCAGAGTGAAATATTTTTATATTCGGGAGAGAGAGCATCATAGTGATGCTATTTAAAATGTATTGTACAGATATATTTTGAGTATTTGCCATATGGCAGAGAAGGTGGCTGTGTAATCTTCCAAAAAGGTTATTTATGTCATAAAGCAGGAATTGTTTGACTTAGCTGTTGCCTTTTCTCTTCCTGAATTGTGCAATATTTTTTACAGGGGAAAAGCTCGAATCACCAGGTTCACTTTTTACTTGCAACTTTGTAAAATTGCTTGAGTACTGTGGTTTGATACTGTTTAGCTTTGTTCAGGTTCCTAAATATTTCAGTAAAAAATGACTGCAAATATAATGTTTGATTTATGCTCATTCTTTCACATGGAAATGTTTTGGGAAGCTCTGTTACAGATGAATAATAAAGTCATAAACACTTTCTCTAGTTAAAGCCTGAGGACTTCGTGAGAGTCACTATCACATTTTTTTTTTCTCCAGAGATCTGTTAGTTGCTGAGAATATTTTGGCTTTTGAATCTTTAAAATTTGTTATCTGGCAGTGTTGTGAGTTGTTGTGAAATACTAAATATCATTTTTCTTTTTTGTTTATAGAAGTCTCAAAGTAGGAAGGAGGCTTAATATATTCACTAAAACTTCTACAGAAACAGAAAAAGCACTGAAAACAGGTTAGTGGAAATTCAATAGTGAAAAACCCAATGAAGCAGAGTTCTGACTTTTTAGAGTATTAAGAGATTCACTGTTGTGAAGGAGACTTATGACCTGTTCGGTTCCTGCTTTCACACCCGTAAAAAAATGAATACTTTAATGTAGCTCTGATTTTTTAGTAAGCAATATGGGCAAGTCATTTAAAGAACTCCCTCCCTCACTTGTCTTTCTGAACAATGAAAGTGTGCATTGTTAGCACTGACCTTTAATACGCTGATTTCCCTAAGCTATTCTGACGCCCTTTGGAAAAAAGGCTTTATTCCAGTGTAGTGACTGAGAACTATGTATCTAACTAGCACCTGCAGAAGAAATAATATTCCTCTCTGATAGCTTAGAAAATGATACATAGTTGTTTCTGTTTCAAGAGACCTGTTAGTTTTTGCCAGTTTCTAGCCAAGTAGTTTTCTCCTTTTTTTTTTTTTTTTTTTTTTACACATGAAATTGCAGGGAGAAATTTATTTGTTTACTTAATTTCTTTGGTAAACTGTCAGACAGTGCTATTTGCTTATTTTCAAGGAGCTGTGAGCTTTCTGAATGCAGCTACGTCTGTGGTGGGCTATGAAAGTTGCTTTTTGAATGGAATTTAGTTTGCTGTTTTTTAAGGTTGCCAATTTCCTTAAAATCGGTCCATTTTACATATATAAAACATGCTGAATAATGCAGCGCTTGTTTTTTAGCTATCTTGACAAATATGATGTTCAGGTAACTGGCGTTTGAGTTGAATCACATTTGCTTAGGTAAAATTGTGAGAATTTAACCTTTCTTTTTTGCATGAGCACAATGCAGACGCAATGGTACATAGTAGTCACCCTAGATAAAAAGTTGAGATACACTTTTTTTTTAACATAAAAACTGGAATGTGCACAAACTGTGTAAGAGAGCAAGTGGACTTTATTGGATCTGTAATTAGGCAGTAAGAAATAAAATTCTTTCAGCTTTTTATGTGGTGTTTCCTTGTTTGATTCCAGGTAGCCTTGAGGAAATCTACAGTGTATTCTAAACCAGGAAGCTTATTACTTGGCTTACTGACTAAGCCTGATGACAAAACATTTTTTTGCGTTAATCTCAGGAGATACCAGCATGATACTTGATACCCTGATTCATTGCTTTCACTTTCTTGGCTCATATTAGTGGAACTAAGAAGTTAAAATTTTGTTTGTACGTGACAAAAGCAAGTTTTGTGTTATGTACTGAATATTTATTTTGAAAACCTAAATGTTAACTGGAAAGTAAATTGGCATCCTGAAAAAATTATTCTTAACTGTTAACAGAAAATATTAGTAACTGTTAACAGAAAATATCAATAGTATTTTCTGTTTCACAGAGGTGAAAATATAACGTTTATCGCCTTTACTGCAAGCTTTAGAAAAAGAATTCTGCTCTCTTCTATTAGAAGATTTGTTAGTAGTGCATTATTAGAAGGTGTTCTTTAAGATGTGGACAATAATTTCATTCTGGTATAGTTTCTCGTGTTGTCTTTTATCTGTGTTTTATTCCTGCTTCAGCCCTCAAATCCAAATAGGCAGCTAGGGAATATGGTTCTGGAAATTTCCCTGCTAAGTAAGAAATAATTTGAAAAAGTGTGTTCTGATTTAACACAAAAAATGAAAATACTTTCCAGTACATAGAAATACTGTTTTGCCCTTTCATTTTGTTTTTTCATAAAGAAAAGGGGAGATTTTTTTTTTAAATCCAGTTGAATTGTAAGCCACTGAGCCAAAGATGAAATTGTATCTTAGTTTCAAATACTTACGAGTGGTAAAATAATAGCTGACTGCCACTTCAAATGCACTGTAACATTTGAATTCGCATCAAGATCTCTGTCCCCAAGAAGCTTAGGGTGAGTTGGTAACTGGGGGAGACAAGAAAGCACAGGGGAGCACAACTTGCACTAGCTCATGAGACGGCAGCCCCAGGCACTCCCAGCGGTTCCTCCCTGTCCTGTGGTAACAGCTTGTTCCCTTCACTTCAGCCGTGCGATTCAGTCTGGGCTCATGACCAGTTCCCTGGGATGGAGGGGCAGGAACTGCTTAAAAGTAACTCTGCCGTAGGAGTACACTTTGATTAAAAAAAAAAAAAAATTAAAAAATTGTATGCACCAGGAAAGATACATTCCTAAAGGGCCTGTTTGACTTTGGGAGAAGAATAGGAAATCAGAATTTCTCAAGCTCTTTGAGAGGCAGAAACCGGGACACTTAAGAGTGTTGGGGAAGGAATTGCCATCATTCGTAGTTTGAGTTGTCTCCCTGAAGGAGAGTATGGTTGTGAAGTACCTGAAAACTCCTGTAGTAAGCAAGATTCCTTTAGCAGAGTGCACCAGTCAACTTCAGAGTTTGTCATATGTACAGTTTGTGAAAGACAAAAAGGAAAAAAAAGAGTTTATGGCAAAATTAAATTCCTGCTCTGTGTGAAAGGCTTAAAAATAAATTGTCGCCCAGGAGTTCAAAGTACCTTTTCACCAGACATTTGAGAATTTAATGAACTTTCGTTTCAACAGAGAATTCTTATTTGAGAAGGGTTATGCTAGCATCTAAGGTAGAAAAACTTGCACAGCCGAAAGCATTAGTCTCCGTAATGGTTAGTGTTAAAGGAGTTTGTTTCAGCTAGTGAGAAGTCTTTGGCATGCTGACAGATCTTCACAAAACTTCTCTTTTAGTATCTTCACCAACAATTTGGGATCTGGAATTTGCGAAGGAGATTGCAGCAATAACTGCACAGCCTCCCCGGAATGGTTTTGAGGAGATGATCCAGTGGACAAAAGAAGGAATACTGTGGGAATTCCCCATTGACAATGAAGCTGGTACGTGCACTGTGGACTTTAATTATCTGTCTATATTTACCTTTTTTTGAGAATTAAAGTATGTTACGACCTTTGACTGTTTTAACGTAGTGTTTCAGCTATGAGTCATGCCTTTGATAGTAAACCAATAGGACTTGCCAGCTGTCCCAAATCAGAGATGCTTCAGATGAACTTATTCTGGCGCTTTTCAGGTGAAGTCCTGCAGGTGCTTTGGCTGACCTGAGGACTGGCTGCTGCCAAAAAGGGGAGAACTCCCTCCCTCTCTCAACACCAGAAGGCCATTCAAGGCTATTACATGGTACCTTTTACTATGCAACTTCTTTAAAGAAGCTTCTAGCAGAGGGTGGGGAATCTTAAAACTGCCATGTGTATTTTATAGTACTGATTTCTATTGTTTGGTGCGGCTCGCAGACCAAGTGGCTGGCTGGATCCTAATCCGCTATCTGCCAGTTCCGTATCTGCACTGGCCGAGTGTTAACCAGTTGTTTGTTCCCTTTTTTCTGTCTGTTTCATAAGAAAAAACAGTCACAATATTCACTCACTCTGGGCATCTATCTTAGCTAGACATCTTTGTGCACTCTATTTACTTTTATTACCATAAAAAAAAAAAGCTGTGTGTGAAGTTAAGCCAGCAGAGAGAAAGAGAGTGTATGTTAAAGAAGGGAAGAACTACAGAAAGCAAGTGTACACTTTAGGGGTAGGGACTTCATAACTTCAGGGAGAGCTTGGCTGTGGGTTGTTTTTATTTTAAAGACATCAAACAGAACTACTTTAGAATGATTCAGTCACTGAAAGCAAAACAGGTTAGTATCTGAACCTGGGAGTCTTTGAAAAACTGTCCTATACCGAGTTGCAAATTGCATAATGTGGTTCATTATGATTATTAATTACGATATTCTCATTCTATTTTGGCAGTTTCTTCACAGAATTTAATCACTGCTCCCAGAATTGATTTGTTCCATCATGTAGAAATCTGAGTATATTCTAGTCATGTTTTTGCAAGTTTAAAACCACTGCGACCAATGGTTTTTCTGTTGTTGTAATGTGGCTGGAACCCTGCTGTCTGGGGCCGTAAGTGGACCAGGCGTCCTTGGCGGCCAGTGGTTTTTCTGTTGTAGCAATGCCGGAACTGTGCTGTCTGGGATGGGGTGGTGAATGGACAAAGACTCTTTACATACACTTCAACAGGAATCCTTATTGATCTGTCCACAAAGACTAGTCATGTGGAAAATTTCAGTGGAGCGTTCCAGAATCTATCACCTCTCAGGTTGAAATGTCAAGTCAGTAAATGCCATCCTATCAAAGTGCCAGCCACAGGCTATTCATCAGGTCAGGTATGTCAAAGCGCAGTTAAAAGCTTGAGAACCTCGCTCCAATTATTTCAACATACTGTACTTCTAGTGGTTCTGCAAAAGGAAGGTGCCCCTTCCCACCATTAATTCTGCAGTTTTGTAAGAGTCACCTCCCTCAGTAGGAGGACTTTACTTCAGCTTGTTCTGTATCAAGAAATGTGTGATTTTTCTTCTATGCCACAAGCACGTGGCTTTAAAAAGATATGTGTAATTACGTTTTCTATTTAGGAAGCACGTATACTCAACTTTCTAGCATTATGAGAGCCTTTAAAGTTTTAAATAGAAAAAAAGAAAGAAGGCAGCTTGTAACTGTTTTTCTTGGCTCCAGAGCATCTCCGGTGTTCTCCTTTACCAAGGCACTATGCTGTGCGTTGAGGCATCGGGGCAAGGCAGTGATTTTTAAAACTTCTCTGGCCCTGATGTGAACATCTGAACATGTGGCGAGATGTAAGGGCTTGCTGCAGTGGCCGGTAGCAGTCTTCCCATGCACCCCGCCGCCCTGTTGCCTACTCCTGCCTGCATGTCCTTTCCCTTCTCTGATGCAGTTGCAGTCACTGTTAGGCAGAAAACTACCTTTTTTTCTCTCCATATCTCTGACCTCTTGATTGATTTTTACCAGATTAGCAAGCCATTAGCATAGCTTACGTAACATCCTTCTCACTCCTCCACCTGTCTGCTTGCTGCCTCTGCTTCTAGTAGCTTTAGTTCTGCTCCGTGACTTGCCGTGGAAAAAAGGTGGGAAAAATGTTGATTTCTGCCCCTTTTTGAAATTATTTCTATGCATTTTTTACTTGTTAACTCAAATCCCGAGGAGTGCAGTAGTTAAAAAGGACAGTGCAAATTATTGGTGCTACTTTGTTTTAGCACCTCATTCTGAGGAGAAAATGCTTCTGATGGGCCAGAGATTGTTGTGGCAGAAGATAATGAAAATCTCTGAAAATTAATGCCTCAGTTGCCCCAGATGGCTTCTGTAGGCAAAAGTTTGCGAAGTCTGGTTGTGGCTGTTTTGCTGAGATGCTGTTCCCAGCAGAGAAGCATTGGATCAGTTTGCTAAGAGAGGTGGCAAATGCTACACAGTCATTTTAGGTTTGGTGTGTTTTACTAATTCTGGGTTATTCTAGGGACCTACTATAAGGGCATGATTTTTCTTATTCTAAGAATCCTAAAATCGTAGAATGATCTTTGTTGGAAGGGACCTTTAATGATCATCTAGTCCAGCCCCTCTGTCATGGACAGGGATATCTTTCACTAGATCAGGTTGCTTGGCCCTCTTCCACTAGGTCAGGGTACTTGTTCCTCTTTATTTACAGTGAGCATGTCGGCAAGACTCCCTGTAAGGATGGACATCTGCCTTTGAGATGCCATCTGTAAAACAAGGTTGGTCATCTCTTGGAAGGGCTAGTGTTTTAGCTAGAGAAATTCCTCAGACTTTCTGTTTTGTAGCGCGGGAGATTGGAAATAGGATATTGAGAGTGGGTGGCTTCTTGCTTTGAGGTTGATAAAGAAAATCCTCTACTTTAGTCTCCCACTGTGCATGTTCTTTCAAATTAGGTTTCTGAAGACAGTGCAAGAGAGAGTGAGGGATGTGCTTGTTCTTCTCATGCAGCAGGAGTTATGGCTTGCTGTGGGGGAGTGATGCAAGCATATCTCATCTAATCAGTTCCCACCAGAGGTCTCAGGCTCTGATGCTTTGGGCAATTGTGGTCTCTTTTTGTGCTGCACACTTAGGATGAAATATGTGGTATAACTGAAATGTTTTGACTTAGCACTTCATCCCCAAACCATGTATCATGTCTTTGACAAATGGGAGTTCTGAATACATGATGTCACAATAGTTCCTTCTGCTCTGAAGTTTTGTGTGAGGCTATAAAGGGTTTAATTTCTTTCAGGTTGGAGACAAAAATTGGAGAAATTATTAATTAGACATATCTCTCCTGATACCCTCTATCCCCAAAAGAAAGACATCCAAAAAATCAAATTTTACTGGCAGTATTATTCAGATTCTTTCAGTAGTGGGTTCATTGGTTTATTTGTCTTGGATTTTTGTGACCAACAGAAGTGTGGAAATCTGGGAAGGATGTTAGCTTGTGAAAGCAACCAGCAGTGTTTAGGTACAATGAGATTCCACCTTCCCTTGGTGGGGGTGGCATGGTAAAAGGATCATCTTTGTGCTTCTGTAAGTGGACATAGGTTTCCAAGCACAGCAGAAATGTACCTTCTGAAGCTGACATGACCCTTTTTTTGTTTCACTGTAACATAAAGGAAAAAGAAGAGACCCTCTGAAGAAGGAAACGTGCTTTCTTTTTCAAGGACAAGGGAGATAGAAGTGGCATGTAGCTGGTATTGATAGACCCTCAAATATTTCTGGGAAAAATCTGTGGATAAAATAGAGATCTCTCACAGCTTCTTCATAAATTGCAGTACCTTAAGTTTAAAACAGGAAAGAAATAATGTGAACTTAACGAATACAAGCTGAGAGACTTCTCCATCCCAGAAATACGCATCATTTCTTCTGAAACTGTAGAAGCTCTAACACAGGAGGCAGCCTAGGACTGACATGGCTTAATTACCTAAATTTTAATACTCCTGATTTAAAGTTGTCAAATGACATATCATATCCTAGCTAGTATTGAAAAACATGTACATTTATGCCTGTGATGTAGACTTCCCATTTTTGTCGTCTGGAAATGTTCATATGTGATATTTTTCTCTAATAACAGATTTTTCCTTAATGTCATTTACAAATCTGTAGCAAATTGGGATCAAATAAAAAATTTCATGTATCCTGAACTGAAGAAAAATCTTTCAATTGGGAAATCCCAGTTTTCCTTGTTTTTTTATCTCAGAATTGGGAACTGTGAAAGCAGCCTTTTTTCTGTATGTAGGTATTTGTGTTCTGAGTCTTTCTGTTCTGTACACTACCATCATAGTATGAACAACAGTGATGGAAATCCATAGGACAGAGAGCAAAAATTTACCATAGGATCCAAGCTGTGCTTTATTAGAGATTTACAATAATGCCTTGTCCCGTGTTCCTGTGGATGCTTTTGAATGCATCATCTTTTGCCCTGGTTACAACTTAAAAGTAGGAGAACATTTTTACATCAACACACACTCACAGATTCACAAAGTGTTAGAAAAACAATTTCCTGTGCCCATTAGATAGCAAAGAGATGTTAAAACCACGACCTGCAATGAATATGCGAGTGTGTGTTAGCTGTTCGGTATTAGGTGCTTAAGGAGGTTGCTTCATTTGTTCAAGACTAGGTTGTATTCTTTAATCCTCTGAAGAATTGAGGCAATCAGTGTTTTCTTGAAGAATTTATTAACAAAGTATGCACAATCTAAAAGGTGGTACCCATGATGAATCAAAATTTTCACATATTGAACAAACAGGTTTTTAGCAAGAAGATTGATTTATTTTTTAAATTATCCCCCCGGCTCCTGCCCCAGCATCAGCTTTCAGTGAGATTACCAGCCAGAAAGTTGATTTAAGTATTAGATATTCTTAGAAATTAGAGCACAAAATGGAGGTAGTATTGTAGACAGGAGTATGATATATGCTGACGTTTTTTGTGTGGAGGGAGAAATTAATGTCTTAAAATTCTGCAGTTTCTTGCACTTCTATGTGGTTGGCTTAACTGTGCAGAAGAAAGAAAAGGCACAGAACTGTTCATTTTACTAATTTAAGATTACTTGCAAACTATATCCTTTTTTGCTTTGTTAAATTTGCCGCTATGTTATGATAATCACTTTGTTGTTATTTTGTCCCTTCTGTTAGGAATGGAGGATGATGCTGAATTTCATGAACATATCTTTCTGGAGAAACACCTCGAAGGCTTTCCCAAGCAAGGACCTATTCGCCACTTCATGGAATTAGTCATCTGTGGGCTTTCGAAAAACCCGTACCTCAGTGTTAAACAGAAGATTGAACATATTGAGTGGTTTCAGAAATATTTTGAGGAAAAGAAGGAATTTCTTCAGGAGATTTGAGACTTGTAAAGTGCTTAATCTTGAAATGAGGAATCATTACATTGACATTGATGATTTCTTGTAGTGGAAACACTGTCGGTGCATTGTAATCATGTGACCTGAATTTTTTTTTTAAATAATAAAGTAAAAGGTCATCCTTTCACGTGTGTATGTCCATGTGTATGTAGATATTTTTTGACAACAAAAGAAGGAACTGAAAAGCACAGCTTTTGTAGAATGTGCGTTTAAAGTTTAGTTTATCAGAATTGTTGTCTTTTAAATTTGAAACTAATCTTTTGACCATACAAAATACTAGATCTAATTCCGCTTCCTGCACCCTTCACACTTGGTGTGTATCTTGACAGGTTTGATAATCTTTCCCGTTCTGGAAAACTTGCAGTGCCTTCATTTTTAAAAACTCCTGATACAGCTCTAATTTTGAAAAGCTGTTACTGAGATTTAACAGTTCATTTTGCTAATTCATTAAATACACTGCTATTTTGATGGTATTAATCCTTTCTATCCTCATTTCACTAATTATTGGTTCATTTTAAAATTTTTGGTAACGATTAAGTCGTTTGAATTGATTGCTTGTTAGTTCATCTGCTCAATGAAAGGTCATTGTATTCCTGAGATGTGCGCACTGCGTAATACCGGTGAGTTACATAAAATAATACAAGAAGTCTCTCCTACCATCCATTCATCCATTCTGGAGCTTTTGACCAACCTCCCATCGGTATTTGTTGTTAAAGAATGGGTCTGGTTGCCAAGTAATCTGTAAAGTTTGGTTTCATTGGAGCAAGCAGTTTTATGTTTTCTGTAGTGTTTGGAGCCGAGGCCTTGTCTCCTGCATCTGCAGGGCTAGGAGGAGGACCCGACGTGGCTGGCAAGGAGAGCTGTCACCTGCAGATCGCTGTCACGTGATGCCACTGCCGTTTTCTGTCTAGTCCTCTGATGCTGGTGAGGTAACTTCATGTCTTCTAGGTGATCCTTATTCTAATTAAATGTGTGTGGTTCTTTGTATCTATTAAGCAATTGCAATGTATTTTACTTCAGTTAACTTTTGTTAAGTTTTGATCTGGAATTATTTACTCAGTCATTCACAATTGTGGATTATGTCTTGCTGCTTAACTTTCCAGAGCAGTTCCAGCCTCGCATATTGTGTTCTGCCTTGTCCTCTCGCATGCGCTCCACTTCAGCAGCTACCGGCCCTAGAAATATGCTCCTATGCTTGTCTCACATTTCCTCGTAACCGATATTTAATCAGACTTACAAGAAAGCAAATGATAAATAGAGTTGGCCTTTTTCTGTGGGTTAGAATACTGTTGAACCTGCTTGGGCAGGGGGGGTTGGACTAGATGATCCACAGAGGTCCGTTCCAACCCCTGCCATTCTGTGATTCTTGCTGTGTTCTGCTCATCTGCAGGATGTGAGTTTGCTTGTCTGGCGAAGGGCGAGACTCGGGCTGTGGAAGGGAAAAGCAGCTCTTTGACTTTCTAGCTGCAAGAACAGCAGGGTTCTCAAATTCTCCGGAAATTTTCAGAGGCTTCCTGGCCTTGGAATGGAGAGAGTGAGAATTGTATCAAAGTATCTCCGTTTAAAACTGTCCTAGTACTGATTTTTGCTTCAATGCCCAGATGCATTTTACTTCACAAATACCATTCTTCCCAAATTCCTGCCAAGCGGTGATGCGCAGCCTGCACACTGCTGTGTTTCAAGCCTTCTCTAAAACAAGGCGCAGTGACTTCAGATTCACCGCCGGCTTTTAGAAACAGCTCTGTGTATTTGCGCGTAACCTGTGTTTCGGTCTGAAAGACGGGACGCTTACAAGCTCGGCTCTTAATGGAAGAGGTTTGGGAGCTTTGCCTGTGTATGAAAATACTGAATTTCACAGGACTGGGGGCGAGGCGGATGTTATAATTCAAACAGATTCATTAGGAGGTTGGGACTTCAACAAGCTCTTAACAAGAGCTCTTGGTGCTTAGGATCTTTGGAAAGCCATAGTAATTCCTACTTAGGTGCTTAAATATAGATTTGAGAGTTAATACTAGGCAACAGGATTTGAATGATCAGACCCAGCTGCCTGTACGTACGGGTGCTTACTGGGACTGCTCGAGGCACATCAAGAGAGCCCAAGTGGCAGGGCTTTTAGGCGTGTGGGTTTTTTGGGGTGTACGCTGCTTGCTAGTCCCAAAGGAGTAGGCTTGCAGGAATTTAAAGCATTGCTTAGAGATGAGTCACTTAGAAGCATGAAAGTTACCCCTCTTCTTTTCCAGGCCAAAGGATAAAAGCCGTCTGCCGTTGTTGGGAGTGGAGCCAGTGCTGCAGCTACTGATTCCCACGCTGGAGTCATTTGGGTTTTTCTTACAATGGCTGGTTTTCCCCCTCTGGTAACTGGTTAGGTGGTATTACGTGTAACTTAATGGACTTGGCTTTAGGCAAATATAAAATAACATATTTAAATATAAATATAGATTTCTCCAAGGCAAAATAGCATTCGTTATGTTCTGCGGTCTTAGATTTCCTTCTTTATGCATGAAGCGGAGGTCTTGTTAACGTGCTGCTAACGCTGTACCTCCATGACACCTGCACTGGGAAGCTGGCTCTGGGGGCTGGGGCAGTTGGTGCAGCCCTGAGAGGAGCAGGAAGATGGAGCAGACTGACCTGGAGCCATAAGTGTGGGGAACGTTGTCTCTCTGTGCTTTTTTTAGGTGATGGGTTTTCCTCTGGGGTGGCTGCAATGGGTGTGTAGCAGAAGGAGAACATCTTGTTGAATGGAGATCACTGAGCCACTGCAAAGTGACATGGAGAAGCGTAGACACCTGCTGTTGGCGGTGGTGGTAGCTG
>Ga0181612_103349_pt1 | contig 13754 bp, 8 predicted proteins | sample HoacroProtozoa21_FD_119630 | JGI IMG/M metagenome (GOLD analysis project Ga0181612, IMG submission 119630) | Hoatzin crop microbial communities from Cojedes, Venezuel. Combined Assembly of Gp0051906, Gp0051904, Gp0051908 | reverse complement strand
GTGGAGCTTCTCGATTTATCTCCTCAACTGCACAAAAATCCATCACAGCAAGAGATGAAGTCAAATCGCTATTAACCCCCCAAAAAAAATGTGGAAAAAGGCAGTGACTGTAAAAGCATGCAGGACTGCACCAGCGCTGGGATGCCCCGTTGGCCAGAGGGTCACTAGAGGGCTGACCCATGGGACAATCCCTTCGGCAGCTCTACCCGGCAGCAGTCCTGACAGGAGAAAACGCTTGGCCAAGAAGATGGAGAAGCACAACTCTCTCAACCCAGCCGCCTTTTCTTGAGACAGCTACAGAAATGTTCATCGCCTTTGAAAACATCATCCATCAAGATGGCACCAACGTCAAAAGGCTGAGCGGGAGCAGAGCCAGCAGACACGTAACGCTATCGCCTTTAGGAAACACTTGGGGTAAGAAAAGATCATGGAAAAAAAAGCCCCAGCTTTGAGAACATTTTTAAACAATTTTCTTAAAAAATGATTAAAACCAGGAACATTTCTTTTCATCTGCATCTGGATACAGAAACGTGGATGATGCACAACTTTGTCCTTAAGTGTTCGAAAAGCAGAGCATGATAGCAAGAGCTGCCACTCCTACCCTCCACCTACACACGTCCCCCCAAAACTAGGCTGCCTAACATCTGCTTCATGTTATTGAAAACCCCAGTTTGGAGAGCACGCAGACAACATGCGTTAGTCCGTGTCTTCCAACAAAGGCCTTAACCATGACATTAAGATAATATATATAAATATACGATGGGCCTAAACTAGAATCACAAGATGTGCTCCAATGAACAGGGGCCAAAACCAGGACACAGACTTCAGTCAAAACGTCATGCCTTTTGACTAAACTGATAAGCTTCTACAGTGGAAAAAAAATGAAAAGAGAGAGAAGGTTTGCTTTGGAAACACCACTACGCTCAGCTCTACCCAGCAGGGTCTCCACTCGGCTGCTCTACGGTGAGGGACTTCACTGAGGACACTGCAACTCCAGCTGCAAGGGAATGGCAGGCGAAATGCATTTCAATCAAATTAAAACACTAACGTGCCATCAGTAGCACTAGCAGTGAATATGCTTATTTTATATTCACATATTGTATTTACATGTGCTTGCGTATATACGTGGTATTTTAAAAATTCAATACTAAACTTTCACTGGCTACAAATCACCACAAATTTCAGCAAATTCTCTTTTTTTATGTATGTTTTTAAGTATGGCGCAGGTTTGGAGATGAGCGCTGTGGATCCTCCCCAGCTCCATCATGCGTGAATCCTCCTCATGCTGGAGAACACTTTGCATCACCCCGTAAGGTTACATAGGAATATAATTAATAAAGTGACATAGCCCACATAAATAACTTCTAAGAAGCCTGCCGCTTGGACAAGAGATGGTATCAAAAGATACCCTAATTCACTCTCATAATGGATTGAGGACAAAATAGAAATACCTGGCTGAAGCATCCATCTTTGCACTGTCAAGTCCTCGGCTAAGAGGAATCTGTGCATCTGCCTGGAAAACACTCTCTTTTTTTCCCCTTTCTTCCCCCTCAGCCCTTTTTGGGGGTAAAAGGTGGCATTTGGGGCACATTACAGCTTCAAGCTAGCATGAAAATGAGCGAAGGCAAAACTTCTGGAGAAGACGGGCTTTCTATTATCAAATGTCCTGCAACGAGTCTCAGGTATCGCCCACCCTTGTCCACCAAGGCTGTCTCCAAACCACAGTCAGACCTGGGTGAGACGCCAGCTGTCAGCCAGGCAAAGGAGCAGAGTTTATGAGGAATCTCCAGGAGCTGCAGATCAGCTATTGAAAGGCAGAATAATCTATAAATCACTCCTTCAAATGAATGGATTTGCCTTTGAGCACAGCAATCTGACAGTCCAGATACACAAACACAACTTGCCCTCAAAAAAGAATTTTAATCCTTTAAATGTTCGCAGCAGCGCGCGTTAAATAATTTTGAAATCATTTAATTTCTACTTGCGCTGACATCAGGAGCATCCTCTTCCCTGTCTCCGGAACCGCTCTCCTCTTCCATCTGTGCTACGAGTGCGGAGCTTCTCCACGTGTCCTTCCTTCCTCCCTGCAACCTTCTGCCTTGGAGCTGCCCACCCAGCAGCCACTGAAGCTACCAACCACTCTAGGTCACCCCGACACCCAGGTCTTTGCACCCGTCTCCTGCCCTCGTGATAAAGCCAACATTCTCTGTTGCTTTGCAACACTCCTGTGGCAAGAACTGGCAGAGAGGGCAAGGAGAAACCACTGTGAGGTCCACTAGGACATCACTCCCACTGTCCCTTACAGAAGAGCACGGAGCATTTCAGGCGATGTATTAAATCTGCAGCTATTACATGCAACAGCTCGAGATTATTTGCTATTTTATAACAACGGAGCATGGGATGCTCTGGCATCGCTCCCACTCTTTGAGCGTAACTAACCTCCAAGACTGCTCAGACTGTCAGGAGGCTGATTACATGAAATAAAACACCGCATCTGACTATTAATTAATATTGACTTCACTGCTTGACCCTCGAACATGTAGAAATTTATAGGATCGCTTTCCAGGTTTATTAGGGCGCTATTAATAATCTGAGGAGTATTCGGAGTCAGTCACCCTAAGGAACTAAAAAGAGCTCTTTGGTATGATGCATAGACATCATCTCAGGCTACTTTTGGCTTGGAGAAGCATTTGGCTAATTTTCAATTTGTCAAGCGAGTCCCTGACAAGTTGGTAACGTGTAACAGAGCAGATCTTCAGGAATCTCCAGCAAGCTTTTTCTCAGCCACGGCTGGCCACAACAGCATGGCACAAGGATATTACAAGAAGCAGGATAATAACCAGATGGAGCAGAGCAATCATCTAGGCTATTTTGGTAGATCTACTGCAGAGGAACATGATACAAAAGCCAATTAAGTCCAAAATATCTGACATGTAAAACAGTTTCAAATTGAAATTCCTTTTTTTTTTTCCTTCTACTTTTTACCCCAAATGCTGTGACTTTTTAATATACAATATTCCAATTGTTTTCAGCAAACATGGAATTAGCCTTTTAAAAAAAACTTCAGCGGAAGTATTCAAGTATGGAACATTTTAAGTCCATAACAAAAGTGGGGGAAAAATTACTACTTTTGTTAAAAACTTTGGTTTCCCAAATTACTCCAAACAAACAAACCCCACAAAACATGAAACACCCCCCCCAACCAAAACCACAACCCCTCCACATTATTTTCCATTATTTTTATTGAAAACTAGAAAGCATCTTAGTTTCTTACATGTATCACACACTGAACTGTGAAGGACCATATTCTTGAGCAGTTTATCCAGTGGCAAGGAGGAGACTTACGAAAACAGACTCCAGAAACCATGCTTCTAAGCCGTCGTGTTCTTTATGAAACACAAAATGCTTTTTGGAAAGGCCAAATCTGTGAATATCAATCTCTAAATATTGCAAGGGTAAATGTAGTAAGTGTGCTTTCCTCTAAAGAAATAGTAAGTAAAGCATGCGCTGAGAGAACTAATAGCCTCCAGCATTTTATCTTCTAAATCTATTTGTGACTTACAGATGCTTAAAAGCAGTGGTCCAAGGCCGGTGAGCTCAGTGCCCGAGATGTTAAAAGCACTTTAAATCCTTTAGGCAGCTTTGAAAAATCTCCGCGTCTTTGCCACGTGCGGATATTTTGCAGTGCGGAGCCAGGAATCAATGACAGCTTTAAACTTCCTTTTGTCAGGAATGACTGAAACCGGGAGAGCACGGAGGCTCCTAAACAAAACTGCTGACACCTCCTGCGTTACTGAAAGCGAACCATGGCGCAGCATTAATTGAACGAGCACCTTCAATCTGTCGAGTCGAACAACACCCACAGGGGCTGTTCCTGGCAGAGCTCGGGTTGATGCTGCAGCCATCGGGACTGTGCCATTAAACCGGGGATTTTTCGTGATACCTAAACAACCATGACAGCGCTGGGGTCATCTCGGAAAGATGAAAGGACTGGCACAGCTGCTGAGACCATCTTCAAGGGGCCGGGGCTTGATTATCAGCAACCACGCGGCTCCTCGGAGTCTCGCTCCACTTGAAGATCTCTTGCAGACCAGCCGCTTGTACCCCACTAGCAGATTGCCACCTCCTTTGAGTCTATGCTGCTCCTCCAGACCAAGAAAAGAGGTTTTCTCACCCTCACACTGCTTCTCCAGCACAAGCAAGTTAGTTTTCTCGCTGACACTGGCCCTCCAGCCCAAGAAAATGGGTGTTCTCCTCCTCCACAGGACGAGAGGAAACAAACTCAAGTTGCACCAGGGGAGGATTATATTGGATATTAGAAAAAAATTCTTTACTGAAAGAGTGGTCAGGCATTGGAACAGGCTGCCCAGGGAAGTGGTGGAGTCTCCATCCAAGGAGGTGTTCAAAAAACGTGTAGATGTGGCACTTCGGGATGTGGCGTAACAGGCATGGTGATGTTGGGTTGATGGCTGGACTTGGTGATCGTAGAGGTCTTTTCCAAGCTTAATGATTCCGTGATTCTCGTTAAGAAACTCTCCACTGGTCGCACAGGGAGAGGGAGGCACTGTGAGGTAAACTGGACTGGGGTGCGGTGAGGTGGGTATGTGAGCGCACCACTCTGTTGCGGGAAGCGAGCGCTCGCCTGGCGCGTGTGCTGGCTGTTGGCACGCGTCCCCAGAGGCGTGTGGGCTCAGCGAGGTGATGTCACTGCGGCACAAACGCTTTCCATGCTGGTGTGGCTTCTCCAGTTGTGTCGGGGCGGCTGGCTGCCCCCTGAGCGAGCGTCCGCCAGCAGCCTGGTGCAACAGCCGGACGTGGGTGGCTGCCCGGGGGGAGCGGCCCCTCGGCGAGAGGCGTCCTGGGGTAGAGCGGCCCGCAGGCCCCTCGCAGGGATGGCGGTGTCCGGGCTCCTCGTTGCTGGGGTCTGAGTTCCTGACTCCCAGCGCTTCTGCTGGAAATGGGGAAATTCAGAGACCAGAGGGGAACTAGTGACTGGGTGTCATGGTGAGGTGCTTCTCCCAGGTACCCAAGCTGAGCTCGTTTCTTGTGTGCCTATCTTGTGTCTTTTGCAAGCAAAAAAAGTCTGAGATCCTATGGGTAGTGCACGCTCTCCTCTGTAAATCTATTTACTTAGCAGCTTGCATCATCCCCATCTTTTCTGTAAGCAGATCGCTAGAGTATCCAAGTGCGATAGATTTCACTATTCTTTGTTTGTTTTATATACTTATTTATTTACTGTCTAACAGGTGAGGGGAGACGTGTGGTCTCGGGTTGCCTTCTGCCTCCTAGGTGGCTTATTTCTTCCATTTGAGTTAATGGTCCATAATTGAGCTTGGTGATCTGAAATGCCCTCTTCTGATTTAATTGATGTAAGTTAACTGTAAGATCTTGGGATGAGGTCATATGTTTTCTGGAACAACTTTATTGCCTTTGTTTTCTTTTGTAATCTGACTAAATTTGTACTGTCAAGAAGTTAAGAGAGTGGAAAGATGGAAGTTGATGCTATCAGCAAAGGCTCTTTCAGTACCTTCTGGGTGACATTTTTTAATGTGACCGAGTTGGATTCTTGCCTGTGCTATTCCACCATCTACCTGCACGTCCTTGGGTTCTGCACATTCTTGCCTGTTAGGGGGTATGTTTTAAGTGTGTTTGGCTTTATGTAAGAAGCTTTTGCACGTTTCAGTGAAGATGTTATAGGCAAATGTCAAAACATGGCCGTGGGCACTTAAATAGTCTCGGTACTAACGAGCTTTCCAGCTAGGAAAGTTGATTTATTATGTAGCCTAGTTTTTAATCATGCTGTAACAATGGCAGTTGTTCAGTAAAAACAGTGTCTCTGCAGCATCAGAATATTAACTTCAAATTCTGACACCTCAACCAACATCAAATCCTAAATCTCAAAGGCAGTTTGACAAGTAAAGAGGAAGGGTATATTTAGAGATGGAAACAATCCATACTCGCTGCAGCTATACTGCCTGCTATGAAATACTGCTTAAAAGAATATTTTCGAAAGTGCAAGTATCTCTAATTTTTGAGATAAAAGTACAATGTCACAATGCAAGGTCAGCTTTAGGGGAGAGAGAACTGCCTTTCAGTATCTGATTACATGGAAGGCTCTAGGGTGCTAATCTGGTTTCATGACTGTTGTGTTCAAGTCTGAAATACCTGTCCCGGTAAGCAGAATAGCTTTAAGAGTGTCACTTACAAATAGATCAGAAATTGATTGCAATTTATCTGCAACACATGTAATGTTTGAAATTACTGTGACTGACTGGGGGGGCTATTTTCTTTTTTAAATCTGTCTACTTTGGTAAAATCTGTATCAAGTGCACAGTGTTACTGTATGTCTCTATGCTTTCTGAAGGCAATGGGGGAAAGCAGACCCCCTTTCCTATGAAACTTATTTGCAAGAGTGGTAGCAGTGGTGTGGCAAAGTGGAGGTGGTTGTAGTGCCAGAAACTGCTCCCTGAACTCGAGATTGGCTGGACTTGAGGTTTGCAAGAATCCTTTTAGTAGCCTTGGTTCACGAGTACATTTAGCAATGCTGGGACTAGATGTATAGACTTTTTTAGCATCCCCCCCCGAGACTAAATCCATTTGACTCCTTTAGATAAAGCCCTGAGTTACTCCCACCCTCGTTTAAAGCACACTGAACTGATTTTTGTCCTCTGATCAGCCACGCACCTTGATCTCTCATGATGGCAGATAATTTCTGATAGCTGACACAATGCAGCCCTCTCTTCTGCAAACAATTCTGAGACGTGTATTCAATTTTTGTTTTTTTGTTTTCTGCTGACCTTCAAGGTTATATTTTTTGTCTTTATCAAAGTAGTGAGAGGGTGGAGAGCAGGCAGTACAGCTCTTGGTTTCCTTCCATTGTTTGTCTTCATGATAAAAGTGTCCTAACCTTTGGTTTCTGTCTCTTCTTTCCAGTGCCTCAGGTGGAGAAAAATATAAGTTAATTGACCTTTTTATGAGCTCCATCCTCTAAGCAGAGCTTTTATCATCTTAGGAATGAAGAACAGAAATTCACTTTGCTCCTCTTTTAAATAATAAAAATAATTTTAAAAAAACCCCAAGCAATTTCTAAATCTGTAACGTTTCCAGGAGTAAGGAACAGAACGAGGATGAGGTAAGTCTTGTTCGCAAGAGTGAAATGGGGCAGATTTGCGCTACAGCAGCTCTCTCGGCAGAGGCTTCTGTTGCTTTAGGATTCCTTATGATTCAACAACTTAAAGCCCTACCTTTTCAGTTGTTAGCTGGCCTTAATTAGAGGAAGAATTATAAATGCTAAACAAAAGTTGACTTTGTGCTTAAAAAGTGAATGGATTTTAGAAGCTGGCTGACACTAATACAGTAAATTTAGGTTAAGCAGTCTGGACAAGTATAGAATTAGTTTAAGGTTTTAGTATCCTTTTCTGCATATTAGAACAATTTTTGGGAGCTTATGTACTAGAAAAATGGGATTGTCACATAAAGATGTAATGCCCAATTCAAGTTCTAGCTTAAACATCATCTTTCTTAGAAATGCCTTTTGTAGTCTGTTTATAAAAGAGACTGGTTCTGCCAGATGACTGGGAAGTTGAGGACTGCGGATTTTAAGATTTTTCCGGCATGGGAATGTATTTCCTTCAGTCGAGACATACAAGTTGTGCTGGAATGTGCTTATGGTCTGTATCAGTAAGCATAGCTTAACTTAGTTATGTCAAGAAGTATATATACTGTGGTATATCTGAAAAAATGGATGTCACTAAAAATACCTGGCTAATAAATTTTTGTGGTGTTGGGTGAATGTGAAAGTAGGCTTTCTTAGTGGCAAAGTTGTGTTTATTTAAATATCAACATGATTTTCTGTGTTTAAAAATGATGAAAGGTGAAGATAGCAAGACTGGGGTAAAACAGTACTGGGTTTGCTTACAGCAGCATGCGGATTCTTTCTGTAAGCCCCGCATCTCTGCGGAGCATGCTGCCTGTACCCCCAGCCAGTCCTCACTGGAAGCAGGAGATCTGGGGGCCATGCAGGACCTCGGGCTGGCTGCTTGCTTTACTGATAGCAGGGTCTCTGCTGGGGGGATGGTTCCTTTTTCCCTCATTTTGGAAGTTGCGTGGAGTAACAAAACTCCGAAGTCTGCGCTGCGGGGTTGCACGGAGACTCTTATGCTCATCCGTGAATGAGTGATGGCCAGCTGCAGCGGTTTATGATGCCAGCAGCAGGCCTGACTCCCAAGTGTTGTTAGTTAACCATCTACACCTCAGGCAGCCATAAGCTGCTCAGAGCGATTGGGCTCACCGGCGGTTTTGACGAAACTGGACCACAGAAGTAGTACACTTGGCAGCGTCCTGCAGCGTTTCTTCACATGAGCATGCAGAAGCAGCGATGGGGTTACCACGACTTCCTCCGGCAGGAGTTGGGAAATTTTTGCTGGGGCTGGCCACTGCTTCTGTGCGGAGCAGGGTGAAGAGCTGGAAGCACTCGTTCAACAAATTAGCTGCTACACGGGATGAAACAAATGACTGTAGATGTCTACCTGTGTTTTCCCCATCAGCAAAATGAGGATATTGCGGTTGCAAAACTTCTGTCAAATATGGGGATGAGATCTGCTTCATAGTGTGCCTGCTATTTTTGAAGATGAAGTCCCACTTTGTTCACGCTATTAGGTTGAGCGACAGATCTGAAGAGATGAAATGAAGACTGAAACGTGAACATAGATGAGATTGTATCCTAATATATAGGGTAAACCACAGACTTACCTTGACATGGTGGATAGCCTTGCTGTAGATTGACTTGTTTGTATGCAGCGTATGACATGGAAGTGGTGAAAGGTAATGCAGCTTCTAAGTACTATAAATGTGCTTTGTTTGAAGGTGTATAGTTCTTGACTTGCAGTAGGGAGGGGGTCTGAATTTAGCTGAAGGGTAGTTGAAGCTTTCTCTTTGTGCGTACGGGGGTTGAAATCAAAGCTGGGAACAGGGACCAGCCTTGCAAGTTGACCTTGGATCATTTACTAAAAAGAAAAAAACAAAATTGACATTAAATGTGGGATAATGAGGTAAGGGAAAACCACTTCAGGCGTAAAGCGTGGTGAAAAGCCATGTGAGTTTCTTTAAGATGGTTTTAGTATGTAGCTGAAGTGAAACTATTGAAAGAGATGTAATTCATTTTCATTACTGTAGGAGCCGAGATGTCTACTAATACAGTATTTATGTTTGTGGTAAGATCTTTCCACCACTGTGTATCTCTCTAAACTTTCTGTTTAAAAAAATGACCAAACAAAGCAAAATAAAAAAACCTCTCAACCCTTCCTCTGTACGGCAATGGTGCTGAGCTGTTTGGGCCAGGATACATGTCTCCTGCTGCGCTAGGCTGATGAAATACAAAACAGAGAGATCTCTTTCTGAAGAGCAAGTTTAGAGATGAATCTGGCAGATTGTTGGCTCCAAGGCGAATTGAGACTATGGGGAGAAATTTGTTGAAGGCATGGCCTGGGTGAATGCCTCCTTTCTTATGATGGGGGTGTTTGAGCAAGAGGACTTGGTGATCAACGGCACTGATGACTTTGCTGTGAAAGAAGATGTCCTTTCAAGCAGGCTGTTCTCAGACCGTTTACATTCCCTAGGGTCTGGTGTCTCCCAGGGGTTTGGTGGTACAGCTGTGCTGGCACACTTCCTAATGTACTTATAATAGCGAAAAAACACTTTCTCCGAAGGAGGTTTATTCTAGTTTGACAAGTGACATGAAATGGAGCAGTAAAAGCATTCTTAGGCACTTATAGCTGTATTTCTAGCCCAGTATTTTAACAGTTTCTACTGAACTTGTTGTGAGCAACCTTTCCTTGTATTTCAGGCAAATACGCAGACCTACACAGAGTGAGGGCAGTGAATTCAAGAGGTTAAAGTTGAAAGTTGCGTGTGTCTCCGCTCCAGCCTGAAATTAGTTGCTTTGATGTTATTATATTATAGTATTTTATAGTATTACAGTATAAAATACTATATACTACAGTATAGTTTTTTATAGTATTACAGTATTTTATATGTGTAATGGGTCCTTGTATATAGATTCAGTTGTCCTGGAAAAATGCTGCTGTTTAGCATACCTCACTTTATTCACTAACCTGATGTAAGCAACATGAGTGCTTTTCGCATGTTAATGAATGCCTGCCTGAAAAACATTGGTCAAAATACTTGACGTGTCTCATGCAGGCATCTAGATTACTTCCAGATGCACTTTCTGGAGAGCGTGCGGGAAAAGAGAGTCTTCTAGTGCATCCTCAGTTTTGGAGAGGCCAACAGACAGACTAGCTAATAAGGGCAGAATTGAGGGGTGTTGTTGACAGAGTAGATACTGTAGAGATTAATATAGTTGAAAAGAGCGTAAATGGATCTCAATGAAGTGGTGCCCACTGTGGTGAAAGAGGAAGACAGTAAGAATCTGAAATTTATTTGAATCAATTACAAAAGAAAGTGTTGCTCTGCAGCTGATTGATGCAAGAGAGCTCTCAAAATTAGTTCACTGGAAGTTGAAAGGAAGCCCAAGTGGGATGTCCACTCTGGAAGGCTGTTGGGGATGGAGAAAACTGATTCTAGTGCTTTACGCGTTGCAGAAGCTCTTAATGCAGGTCTGTCCTGTGCTCAAATCGTACCTTGGGGTTTTATTTGTTTTGTGGTTAGAGTCAAGAACGTATAGGTGCATAAACACATCGGAAAACAGAAAGAACCTTAATTTATTCTTTACTACTAAAACTTTAAAATATTTTTGGGTAACTGTACATTCTGATATTATGCTGCAGCTGCTGTGGCTTGTGCTTTAAGCTGTGTGTTTTGTCAAATAAGGAAACAAAATCTGTGCTTGTTTGTTTCTTTTTCTAGTCAGATGATCCTCAGGTTCATCTAAGAAAAGATTTAAGAGCATCAATGAAAACAGTTTGTCATTCCAAATAAAATACTTTTGAATTTTTCAAAGAGTAAAATAGCATAATTTATGATGCCTGTAGCTTTAAAAAAAGTAGCTTTGTAAAAAACTTCACGTACTAAGACTGCCCCAAAATGACCTGGAAAGGTACACTTCTGCAATTCTGATTCCTTACATTGTTTATAAAGCAGATACACGAAGCTTGGGGCTGATATTAAGCTCACATAATAAGAGGGGGAGAAAAAAAATGCATAGCTTAATAAAATAAGCAAAATCTACAGAAAAATAACTTTGTTGTAATTTGGTGTCAGTTCTGCAGTAAAGTTTTTCACCACAGTGCAGCATTGTAACAATAAACCTCAGTCATCCCTGTCTTTGAACTTATGTGACTGTGATAAGCAGTACAGTATTTATTTCTGCCTTTATGTAAACACTGTGCTGCAAGTGGTTCATGACAGCACTTCAGTATGGCAAGCTGTGTCATGTGAGGATACTTTAGAAATGCAGAATTTCAAAGCAGCTGACATTCTTGCATGGAGGATGAAGAAGGTTGCTGCACTTTTTTTAAAGCCAAGAAGCTTCAAGGGGAGATTAATCTGAATTTGTTAGTTTATTTAAGTCTCTTTGTGCCTAATAAAAAGGACAAGATTCTGTCAAGCTGGTTGTATTTTCAGCTATAAAAACCCAGACTTTAATGGCGCAAACCAGTTAAACAAAAAAAATTAAAATGTAGCATGAGATGTAACTAAATTTGGAGTTCTTAACAGCAAGCAGCTGCTTGAGTAATTAAAATATGTAAGGTGCTACTGACCAAAGCAATTAGTATGTAATTTCATGAATGATATTAGGATTGCAGTAACAATATTTGAGTCTTTCTGTCCAAATGAAGATTGCTGGCAACCAGTAACGTGTACAAGATGAGGTTAGAAGCAGTGCAATGTTACGGTGTGTTACAGCACCACTGTCTGAGGGGATTTGTCACTGCGCGAGGACATGCCGGACGCTGGCCGTATACCTTGTTGATGCTCCTAACTGGCATACATTGCTTGCAAGTTTACACATACGTGCACCAGTAAATTTTTGTAAGCTTGTGTGTTTGTAAGATTATATATAAAAAAGGCTTCATGGGGGCTGATAATTTTTGGTTTGTCTTTGCAGTTCAGTTACGAGCTTGCTGCTATTCAACAGCAAGAGAGAACTACTCTTTTTGTATATGTTTTTTGTGGTTTGTCCGCAAGTGGTTGAAAAATCCTGGAGAGCTCAGGCATAGTGAAATATTCCAAGTCCCTCTGAAAGTAGAAGTGCTGCAGATGGGGGGTTTCTAAAGTAGAAGGTCTGCAACTCCAAGACAGGTGGACAGTGTGCCCAGCGACCACAGTTAGGTGGCTTCTACCCTCATGAATAACCATAAATATTCTTCAGAAGATGACAGCAAGCTTTAGAGACTAGGCAGAAAAAATACGCATCGGAGAATGAATCTGGAAAGTCCTAAAGTCCAAATCCAGGTCACCTCCAAGGCTAGGGTAGCACCACTGAAGGCAGGTAAGCGAAGGAGTGGAAGCTTGCTGCCATGACACCGGTGGGTGTCACTACCACAGCGGCTAACGTGGAGTTACTGACATCACTAAAAAGCCATCAAAAGTAGTCCTTGAGAGCGTTGAGTCTTTACAGAGACACTTCTGGCCTGCCTTAAGCTCTGTCTTGTTCACGCGTCGCCTCTTTCTAGGTCTAAGGCTTTCTAGGTCTGTAAATACGTGGGCGTGCTTTTGGTGGAGGAACCAGTCTCCTCTGTGGGCTGCGTTTCAGGTGTGGAATGGAGCGAGGCGTGCAGGTTGTCTGACCTCCTGTGAAGACCGAATCTATGCCGGCAGGTTTTCGGGATGTCTTTCCTAAGAGGAGTGTTGGGGTGGTTTCAAGAGTCGCGGTGCAAGGCGTTGGGGCCCTGCAAGCTCGTTTGAGCGACTGTGCTTGTGATATCCTTGTCATGTGGGGTGGTAGATGTGAAGGCTGCCTCGTAAGGAGCAGTGGTCTGCTGGCAGAGTAGTGCCCTTGGGGAAAAACGTCTTGTGTCCTGCTTCCAGCACCGTTTCTGGGCGTGCAAGGAGGCCAGTCTGGGCAGGGGCTGGGGGTCCCTGCCCACAGCCCCATGAGGACTGGCTAGGCAGAGAAGAGCAGCAGGCTGGCTTCCCAAAATCGCGGGGTACCTGAGCTGGGAGTGCTCACACCTTGTAAAATCGGGCATGTGGGTCTTGTAAGGAAAGGAGGGTGTAATGGGAAGCTGGTTTTGGTAGTCAAGCTGCGGTGAACCTTCTGTGCACCACCCCTGTGGCTTTTGCTTTTGGCTGAGCCTGATCCTGGCTTATTTCAACTGCTGCAGCTCACCTGCGGGGTGTTGCATGACAAAGGACCACCCTTCGAGTAGCTGATTTAAAAAAGGAAACTTGATTTGGTGAGTCTAGAAGAAACATAAATACATTTCTGTTTTTCTTAGGCCTAGATAAATTCAGGCTAATGTGATAGCTCTTCATTGAAGGTCTGAATGGTGAATTCAGATTATTTTTTCTTTTGTATCATTGCTGGTCTTGGAAGATTGACTGCAATGGTTTGATTTTGGTTTTTTTTCCAGAGTTTTGTTTTTTTCAGCGTTTGATTTTTTTTTTTTTTGGTGGGGGTTTTTGTTTGGTTGTTGGTTTGTTGTTTGTGGTTTTTTTTTTTTTTTTTTTTAAAAAAAAAAAAAAAAGTGGGTAAAAGGGGGCTTTGGGGGTGGGGGGGTTTGGGCCGGGGGGGGGCGGGGCGGGGTTTTTTTAAAGGGTGGGTTTCCACATCGGGGGGGGGGGGGAGGGGG
>Ga0181612_173267_pt1 | contig 13755 bp, 8 predicted proteins | sample HoacroProtozoa21_FD_119630 | JGI IMG/M metagenome (GOLD analysis project Ga0181612, IMG submission 119630) | Hoatzin crop microbial communities from Cojedes, Venezuel. Combined Assembly of Gp0051906, Gp0051904, Gp0051908 | reverse complement strand
GATATTCCCGGGCTTTTTAGGACATTTGCTTTAAAAATGAAGCTAGAGTCCTACTGTTGTAACACTGTAAACATCCTTGATTCAGAAGTGGCATTTAAAGGCAGCTGATGAAAAGCAGTTGTGCCCAATTAAACATTTCTAACGATGGGAAGTTGCAAATCTATACTATGTGGTTTGTCCCTGTGAGCTACAGAGGGGAAGTTAAGCTGGTAAATCTCTAGTTAGACTGAGTGCAGTGGGATGGTCAGGAAAAGATGAATTAGGAGAAAGAATTAGGTATAATCCTTTACCATCTGTCTTTATTTTGCTAACCTTCTTGACAGGACACTGCTGAAATTTGCAGTCATTTTTTATCTGCGTCATGTAGCTGAAGAGCATTTGCTGTACAGACTGGCATTAAAATGCTTCCCAGTAACAGCTGGCTTTCATATTTGTTCACCCCATTTGTTTTCCTTGCAAAAAAAAATTTTAGGACTTTTCATTCAGCCGTAGGCTGCACCATTCATTTTTGACCTCTCCCTCTCTAGGACTCAGAGCCAGGTGGTAAAGCTTAAATAGATTTTACCATTGGCTCTACAGAGAAGCAAAAGGGCTTTTAAAATGTATGTAACCCATGCTCCTCCAGCTTTCAGTCTGAAAAGCATGTACAGATCTGGAAGAAATGTGACAACTGAGAGAATATCCATATGGCATCACAGTTTCTCCATGACAGCCTTTGTCTATAGGTCTTCACCTAGCAAATCATGTAAACAGGAGCTTATCTCTAAGCGCATGCCCGAGTGTTTTCCTGCCTCTGGGTTTTGGTGTGCAGGGGATTCTACTGGTAATGAACCAGATAAGAGGATCTACTGTAGTGGGGAAAATAGTCGGTAGCTTCTGCATGAAAATTTACCAGCTGCAACCCTGCAAGTCATTAGTCTTTTTAAAGCCCTGGTGTTATTACTGGGAGTAATACTACAGGGAGGTGGATTTTAAAATTCCCAAATATAACCAAAGCAAAGCACAATGACCAATCCAGTTTTCACTTCTTTCCGTGAGAACAGAGCAAAATGCCACTTTATTTTGGGGAGGGAGGAAAGAAGAAAAGAAGAGAGGACAGGAGGCGGGGAGGAAGCTTTCACTTTATTTCCAACTCCTGGGTATTTTTCTTTGCAAGTGTGAAGATTTGCAACTTGGTGTCTTGTCAGAATGCAGGGCATGAAGAACTTTGTAGCTCCTTGGCTTCAGAAAATACAGGGCAGGCGAGTAGCTTTCCAGTGCTGAGCTGAAGTTAATCTGCTGTCCCTTCTGAGAGCATGGAGACAGCCTGCTGGGTGCAGAGAAGTTATCTTTGGTTTTCAGATCCGTGGAGGAATTGGCCAGGCACTGACTGAGAGCAAGGTTATTTCCTCAGTGGGAAGTCAGGATGTGAAAGGCTGGGACCACTGCTGCCTTCCACCCCTCACAGTCTTTTACATCAGTGTAAAGCAAGGGCAAACAGGCTTAAAATGCTCTCCTTCATCTTCCGTAGTACTTTAGGTTACACTTTAGGTTACGCTGGTTTGACTAACCTCACAAGGAAAGAAGCAGGAGTCAGCTGTGTCAAGATGCAGTTTTCACATTTTGATTCGTGCATTTGACTTCAAAGAACTTCTTCCAAGTTGATTTTGAGTTTCCCATATTAAAAATAAAGACACAGAACAATTAATCAGTGTAGCTGAGAACAGCAGCTTTGAAAGTATTAGGCAAAAAAAAAGCTCTGCTGTTTTGAAAACAGCTCCTAATGCTGTTGTCTTTAATGGGGATGGCAAATTTTCCCTGTTTTCTCATATTCCCAGTGATTCTCTCTAAGTGGAAGCCTGCCAGTTATTCTGCAAAACTCCTAACTCATTCCGGCATCATTTAGGGCCTGCTTAATTGATTGCAGGATATCTTCAAAGTCAGAGGAGGGCTCTTGTTTGATGCTATAAAAGGTTTTCCAAGGGGTTACAATCTCTTCAGGTTTTGTAGTGTACTTTAAAGATGGTGGGATCAAAGGACAAACCCCCAGATCAGCTCATGTTTAGAAATAACACACTTTTACAGTTTAATTATAAAGACAGTGGGTGTTTTTTTAAAATGCTTTACAATTATTAATTGTTTAATTTACCTTAGCCTTGCAGGTCTACCTTGGGTTCTCTTCTTGCTGTCTACACAGGAATAGTAAAAAAGGCATTTGTCATATTGTCACAACACTTCTTTTTCGCTTCACCCCTTAAATCTCAGTCTCATAGAAAATGATAATAGCGGTCTTTTACACATTTATGAGGTCTTCCATTAAAGTCCATTCAAAGCATTTTATAGACAGTAACATATGAAGCCTCAAAGCATGCTGCTGAGGTATTTATTACCGCATTTTTACACTCAGGAAAATGTACCACAGTAATAACACAACTTGAAGACCGGAATAACTCGTCATCGGGTTTTGAGAAACACTTTAATGGAACCCAGCATTCAGAAGCTGAATCAATTTCTGAAAGTATGGCTCTCTTTTAGTAGTTGCCCAAAAATGGAGGCGTCCAAAATAACTCGCCGTCTTCAAGAATATTGACACTATGATGTTTTCTCCAACCTCTACCTCTTGTCACTGCATTTAATTAGTTATCTTTTTTTAATCAGTGTTGCATAATTCTTGAAGCTTCACACTGTAGAGGCACAACACTCTATTGTAAAAAAAATTTCTTGCTTCAAAAAAAAGAGATGGCATTTTCCAGAAGCATTTGACCTTAGCCCAGACCCCTTCTGGCTTGCATTGAAATTCCTGCGTGTGTGAATGCTGAGCAAAGCTGTTTATGTGAAGATCTTGCAATGCTTTTCATGGGAAACCAGTTTTGTAACACGTGCTCATATTGGAGTTACATTTTTAAGCCCATTCTAGAGATCTCTGACCATCTGTGCTTTAAAAAAAATGGTGTTTACAGATCATGGTGCGGATTTTTCCTTACAAAAACATTTGGAAAACAAAAACCAGAAGTGAAACGCACAACTTTTGGTTAGGTCTTCAAGGAAGTTCTCAGATGAATTATCGTAAAAGCCTGCTCTAGATTCAGCATCATCGCCAGGCCAAAATGCATGTTCCTCCTTTACCTTTCTGATGAGATCCCCTCGCATACGAAAAAGGTCCTAAACGTCCATGTTGATGCATAGTTTTTGGCACTAAATGCACAAATGTTAACTAGTCCCATATTCTGGACTGTAAGGCATCCTAAAATGTGCTGCTACTGAGAAAAACGAGTCTAAAAATAGCATTGAGGTGAGTGTGTGTTTGACTTTGTGTATGGAAGGGGACTTCTCAGCTCTTGATAATTCTATGTAAATATACTCTGTTTGTATTTTATAAATACTTTCCCCACCTAAGCAGCATTGAGGCAGATTGATCCTGCACTCTTAAGAAAAAAAAAAACATTTCTCTAGCTTCTAATTTGTGGATCATTGTTAATAAAATGTTGCAAGAGATACTTGGTTAGTCATGGCTTATGATATGAAGTCCAAGCCAAAATCCTGTTCATGCCCGAATGGAGCAATACAGACTTAAGAAAGAGTCAGTCTCAGACAGGAAACAACCAATGCTTGTCAGTAAAATGTTCATTCACTTTAGAAAGAAAAATAACGAAAAATGATTTTTTTTATACACAAGAACAAATTAAACCTTTCCTTTCAAAAAATACCCTCATATCTGGCAATATATTCGGTAAGATAAAACATTTCGGTAATGATTAACAATACTACTTCATTCGGCGGCATTCACAAGTGACAAAATGTACCTGAGAGATGAGGGAAAGGGAGAAGATTAAAATAAGTAATGTCCTTACTAAAGAACTTGACTTTTGACTCCTGCAGTAACAAAGGAAACCCAGCAGATGGTGGAAGGAGACCACAATGCTAAAGGAGTTCCCTTGCCGTTTTATTCCAGTATGACCATTAGCCCTTAAGGGAAGTTACTCTCTTACTATTCATAATGCATTGTAAGTGTTTGAAACAAAAACAGGACCAGAATTGCTTCGACCATGCGTTTGATGTCCAAAAATTGAGGTGAGATCGTGTAAGACTGATTTCGACTCACATGGTAAATGCATTCTTTTTAAATGCGGAGCTGAGGCTTATGTTTATGAAGCCAATTGACATCAATGATAGTAAAAAAAACTTAATTAATAAAAATGCTGGTGGCTGCTTTTATTTGTTTGTCTAATTGTTGTTGGAAGGGAGTGTATTTTATTTGTCTGTCCTTTTTTTAGGGGGGGGGATGGCGCGGAGGCAGGGGTTGTTTTGCAAGCATTTTGATTTATTGTTCAGCTGATGGCTGAAGATTATATCTGCATTACCCAAAGATGTAACAAGAAGAAAACGAAATTACACTGTTCAGACCACGTTTGCTCTCTGAGCGAGAAGACCCTGCAGAGCTCCCTCTCTGCAGCAGCTTCCTGTGACGAGTGCCGGGGAAGACCTGGAAGCCAGCAACATGTCTGCTGTAATCCTGGGAAATGTGCAACTGGGGGCTGACATCTTGTTTGATCTGGTTCATTCTTTAAATGTCCTCTCTCTCTAGCTGCTGTGTCTGGCTTATGCCATATCAAGACAGACATTAAACACCTGCGAGATGATCCAGATCAAAGGCACCCCGACTTTTCTCTGTAAAGGATCAACTAATGTATAAAAACAGTGTCAGTGCTGCTGCAATTTTGGTGGCACTTTCAGTAATCAGAATGGGTTGTGGAAACACCAGGACAGAAATGCTGGTGATGGGGAACCCCCCTTTGAGGTGCTCCCCAGAAGCCTTGGATGACAGGAGGTAGGTCTGAAGCATCAGTCTGACACACCTCCTCCTACTCATCCTGCTGGCACCTAGAGCTGCTGCCCCACAAGCACCCCAAGCACTCCTTGGCCTGAGCAGGAGGCCCATAAAAATACATTCTCCAAGCAGTTTTCAAACAGCTAGGCATATTTTACTATAGCAGACTGAAAATAAAACTGGTGGGAGCTTAGGCCCTTTTTTGATTAGTGGACACCCTATCATTTTTCTGTTTGGAGCGCCCATCTCCTGCTGAGTGACTCTAAGTCGGCTTCTTCTGGTTGGCGCTTTTTGCAGACTTGGTGGCCATAGCTGGTGGCTGTAGCACAATCTGCGAGAACCCTGAATGTACCACTGTACATGCTCAACATCTGCCTAATTTTATAGATAATGTACTGCTCTTTTTTTCTCGTTTTCTGTTCACTTTTGTGAGCAAGGCTATTTTCCTCTGTGTCTGAAGGGGCTGTTCTTTCGTGCCAGAGTACCGTACTGCCCCGTGTGTACACCTGGAAGCGGCCTTGATGTTGGAGTCGGCGTGTCGTTCACTTGTCATCACATGACTGCAGTCTACTTGAGCTCTTCGGCAACAAGTTTTCTGGGGTATTGCATCTATTCCCACAATCGCTGCTCTTTTTCTTCTGCTTCGATCTGTGCCCTGTCCATCAGAGTGCGTAATTCACTGCTATCTCTGTGTCTTCTGTGCGCAGCAGGTTAAGGTATTTGAGGTTTCATGGAAATACGTGTTTACAAATGCTGTGTTACATCAGCAAGAATTTATCTGCCCAAGAACACAGTTTGCATCTCAGAACATGATAGGTCCAGAGGAAACAGCCTGACAGGAATACCTTCTCCTGCTGGCAGTTCTGGGAGGTCTTTATTTCATCACTCGTGGGAGGCTTTGGCTTTCACATGTTTCTCCTGTTTGTCTGTGATTCCTTTCATCGTTGCTAGCCACATTAATGATACCACTGCTCAAGGCATCAGAAGATGGAAGCAGATTGAGCCAGGCTTTCTATGAGATTGTTTCTCCATTCAAGAACAGAGATGCCATATATTTTCTTCATGTTCTTCAGCATTAATAAAATTTCAGACATTTTAAGTGCTAATTTGGCTTTGCCATTTGGTGGCGATGCTGTGACAATGATCAAAGTGAGTAAATTTGAGGCTGGATTGCAAGCAAACAGATCTGTGCTCCCACTGCGTGGGATATTCTGGCCACTTAAATATTGAAATGCTTTAAACTCATCCACTGACCAGCAGTCTGAGATGACTTCTTTGCTGGTTGCCCTATACTTGCCACAACAGACCATCAGATGTTGGCTAGCCTCTGTCATATTTGGCCGAGACAGAGTATCGCTGGCTTCCTCTGTGCAGACTGCAGCTCCAGAGCAGAGCTGGGCAATTCCCAAAGAGAGTGTCCATTCTCCGCAACCTGGGTGTTGCAATTTCCTGCACATCCAACCTATCTCAGTAGATCCAGTACTCGTGAAAATGGGGACTTTTTCCCCTGCTTTCTGGCCTTTCCTGTAGAAAAAATGGAGGTCACCACATGTTTTTGTCTTGGTTTTCTTCCAAATCCTGCAAGTGGTGAACTTGGCTTGACTTAGGCTTTCTGTGTCTTTGCATCATTTCTGTCAGATTCACGTTCAGCTGACGTATTTTGGGGCTGTGTGGCAGCTATAACCATGCCAGGCTTTTTCTTCCTTTTGGATACCAAAAACTTAGCATCAGTGCCTCAGGGGCGTGTGCTGAAGGTGGTGGGGGGCTGCCAGCAGCAGTCTGAAATGCTTGCCAATAGTCTATGGTCACTCTCTGCTCAGGTGGTTCTCTGTTCACGGTTATACTGACAACACCTTCCACTTGCAGATATTATTGAAAGATTTAGCTCTTCTGTTTGGACATACCTCTCTGCTCTGCTGCTGGTACTAAAATCGAGCTATAGGTCAGCAAGTGGAACGCATCTTTTTCCAAGGGGTACCACTCCTCATTATCAAGATGTTATATATCTGCCTCTTTATTAAAGGTGGGATAGCTGAGTGTCTGCTCTCTCAGAAGTGTGATAGTTGCAGCCTGTGATGATAGCAGTTGTCCATACTGCATCTTTATTCAGGAGCTCTACCAATGACTTGCACATACATGAAAGCTGTGGAAGAAAATATGTCAGATGATAGGATACAAATCCCAGCAGACTCTGAATGGAGTCTGTGAATTTGAGGGTAGGAAGCTGCTGTATTGCTCTAGATTGCTGAGGTTGGTCCCAGCCCTTGGGGGATCAACAGACGTCTCATACAGGGTACTGCAAACAATCCCAACACCACTGGGGTTTTATTCAGCTGTAGATCTATTCCCTGACTCTTTCTAACTGACAGATGAAGATGGGATCATGATGCATCACAGCTTCTGCCACACGATCTCTGCCTCCATCCCCAGAACAACAGCAGCCATGAAACTGATGCCTCAGAGTCCTTTTAATACGCCTTGCTGACAGCGCTGATGCTCTCCCACCTCACATCTGATCCCAGTGGTGCTTTCAACCATTCACATCTACTCTTTTCCTCGATGTGGTGAGGTAGTTTCTTTCCTTATCCAACAGTTCTTATCAATGTCCCATGTACCATGGATATGTTTGTTCTTGCCAAGATGGATTTATCGTTGCTTGTAGCCATTCAGTTGAACACTCTTAGTGCTTGTGGAAGTTACTTCAGCCTTCAGAAAGGGGTAGGTTGCCTGGCTTCTCAGCATCCATGCTGCTTATGTGACTTGTTATGCCCCTGACATTACTTCAAAATGTCTTCCTTTTCCGTTCCCTCTACTGCTCCAATTATTTTTCCCTTTTATACTGTAGTCACTCCTGGAGGCACAAGCTGTAAAGACGGAAATAGGTGAAGGCAATTCTATGCCTGGAAGACATCCTCCCTTCAAACACTTCTTGATATGCCTCCTAACAACTTCATTGCAGGGAGGCTAGCTAATATTGCCAGCTCAGCACATTTGATATTTTTCAAAATTTGTTCTACTTCCATTGCCTGCATGAATTGTTTGCTTCAAACTTCGTGCCCCTGTGTGGTGACGGATTCACTGCGTGCAGCTGAAAGCAGGGGATTTGGCATTGCCAGCAACACCGGTTTGACTTGCAGTTTACTCTGCCTAATGGCAGGGGGTGATTGCATTTCTTTAAGTCAGCTTTGCGTGGTTATAATTCCTTTCCCTCCTTGGCATAGCTCTAAGGAAGCCTTTGCAACCTGACACATTTAGTAATGTCCTACCGCCTCGCTAGCATTCATTCTCCTAACTAAGTGCTGCTGCTGTCTCTTGGCACATAGCTCAGAGTCTTATTTTTGCCCTTTTGCACCGTATTAACGTCATCGCTGTGCAAACTTTCCTATCCTGCGCGCATTTTTCTCACAGCACCAAAAGTCTTCCCTGATGTTCTCTGCTTCCTATTTGCACATTTGCTTTTGATATTATTTTATGCTGCTCAGTTCTACCTTCTGAGCTAACTGGGTCCACCCCACCTGTGCTCCGCTTTGGGCCGGGTGCTTTTGCAGCAGCTTTAGACACCCCTGCAGCTTACTAGCAGTGAGGACAGCTTTTCTTTCAGCAGTCTCGTTGCACTGTTTTCCCACTTATGAATCTGCCACTAATTACTTCAGGTTTCAAGATTGCATGCCCGCATGAGTCAGCCATTTTCTGCACAGTTTGGCAGCGTACCAATCTATTGTTTCTCCAGCTTCTTAATTACACAACTGTGGGGCAGATACCTTCTCTGTGTGTCATTTTTCTGAGGACTGGAAATGCTTCTGAGACATTTCGAGGATTTTGCATCGGGTGCTTCCAGTCTGCAGCTGGTATTCATCCAGATGCTGCAGAAACATGTGGGAGCCATCACCCAGTGCAGCTAGCAGCATGAATGGGCTTATTTTGGCTTCCTGTTTACCCAGCCCCATGGCAATGGGTCACATTTCCCATGTGACTCTAAGGAATGGCTAGCAGAGCTGCTGCCGATGCTTCCTCTTTCGTTTTCTGCAGCGTTGGGACAGGAACCCGGTGTGAACCCACAATGTTTTCTCTGTACTTCTGTGTTTTGGGGAAGTGTAGGGTTGTCTCTTTTTTTCCAGTCTCCAGAGCTGCCTGTGACACGTGCCCGCCTAATCTCTTTTTGTCACCACATCCAGTGTCCGCACTGGCACTGAATATGAACCTGACACAGAGAACCAGGGAGTCAATGCTGGTTGCTGCTCCCTAGCTTCACCCCTTTCACAGCAGTAAGGAGGTCCCCGGCTTTTGAGCCGAGGTAGCACCTCTTCTGGAGCTCACACAGCCCATCCCAAATGGAAATTGCCATCTCTTCCTTTGTGGTGCCAGGGCAGGCTCTAAACAGCCATCCGGGGAAAGACTGCTGTTACGCAGACTGTGGATTTTGTACAGGAGTCAAAGCCAGAGACAGCTGTGCAGCCTGAAAGATGATCAGAAGATAAAATGGCAAAGGCTGAATTTTTAAAGACATGCCAATTAGAAGTCTGAAATCTTCCTGGCTTGCCCTGCCCCAGAAATTCAGATCAAATCATGCACTGAGTTGTTCCCACAAAAGGAACTAGAAACTCAATAGGTCAGACTGTCAGCTAGAATAAGTCCACTGACTCCAGCAGAACTACTCCACTCTCTGGCATTAGAGAACCTGGCCCCATGACCGTGAGCTGCAGATTTTCCACATGGCTGTTTCCCTGGGACTTGCATCATCGCCCTGCACAACAAGGAGAGTCCAAGGTTCTGGTGTAGGAGGATTTTTAAGGAAGCAAAGCAAGAGACCCAAAAAAAGCTCAAGTTCATGTTGTGCCTCCATCATACTACATGGTTTGGTAGACTTGCGGATCAACACCTTCTCACATCCTCAGGTGCCACAAGATTGGTGCTAGATCTCAGGGCTGAGTCCATCAGCTGCCACCAGAGATGGGGGATGTCGAGGCCCTGCAGAGCAGCTGTGCTACGGCTTTGCTTCTAGCCAGTCCCACCCCGTCTGTGGTACAATGCTGCCAGGGTCAGGGTAAAAAAACCCATTAGTTTCCCTTACTGCTGTCTCCTGACCTGCTGTTCATTAATATAGAAAGGAATATCTTGTGTCTCAGCCTTACGGTGAGAACCCAAATCATAAAATAACATGTAGGATTTCTAGGATGAGTAATGCCAGTGGAAAAGAGTTGTAGAAACTCTGCCTGAAATTCCAAAAGCATGACATTTGCCCCTAGGCAGAGAGCCTGCAGGCAGTTCTGTGCATCAACTAATAGGTGTGAAGTCACCCATTCAGCCTCCCCTGGGCTGCTCCATCAGTGAGATTCAGCTGAAAATCTTGGTTAGGAAGAGTTTCAGTGCTGCTGTGAAGAAGAATGATCATTAGCTAACACACCTCTCCTTGCAAAGGTGTGAATTCAGTGACTTACTAGTTCTTTCCCATTACTGACTACTGTGAACTTATGCGCTGTGTATCATATTAACAAAATAAGAGCTTTGGTGTCATCCCTTTCTGTCCTCTGTTGTCACCCTGAACCTTTTATGTGAGGAGTGAAAATGTAAACTGTTAGTTTTGAAATTGTCAGGACAGCAGGGGAAAAAACTCTCAAAAATGAGCTACTAATTATTAATGTGCATGTTTTTCACATCCATCTCCTACTAACTAGCTCAATGGAATGATTCAGTTGAACATCGTGCAGTGAGAAGATCCATTTGTCATACTCGTTTAATTTTTTATCCATTTGTAAAGCATCCCAAAACCCAGCCGGCAATAAAACAGCAAAGAAATTGCCCAAGGCGTCCTCTTACGGAAGCAGTATGGGCTGGGTTCTGTTCTGCCACAGCTTAGTCTAAATCGGTAGCTATTGCATGATGTCAGTGAAACTGTACTGCCGAACTGCAGAGGCGAATCTGGCCCCATGAGCTAATTCCATGATGAAATTGCGAGTGTAAATAATGACTGTTGCTGTTCGGCTCTCTGCCCCCGCCCCCCCCAGGTCCCCAAAGTGCTTTAATGAATAATGAATTTTATGAATAAGCTTTAATGAATGACTGAATGCATTTTAACGGCCAAAGTAATAAGATCGTAAGTTAGAACACTTTCCTTCACGCTTCCCTCTCCTCCTATAGCCCCGCTGCCTTCCTCTGCTTCCTTGTACCAGAGAATTGCCCCTTAAAATTACCCGTCAATCACACATGCAATTACCACGTCCCAGCAGGGATTATCAAACTGCAAAAGTGGCCAGTTTTTAGTTCTAGGAAAGACATTCCATATTTGTTTTAAACATCTAACTTATGGTCCAAAATGCAAGTGCTGAAACAGAACAAACCTTGAAGCATTTATTCCTTGCTCCCCACACCCCCCCCCCCAAGATTAAAATCCATTCATTTCAATCAAGTCATTCAGAAGAAGGCTGTAAAATGAATGACATAATTAGCCACTTAATATAGTACATATGGAATTTTAATTCCAGCTGAAAATAAGAGAGGCTTTTCTAGAGCTGTTCAGTGGGGAAAAAAAAAAAAATTTAAAAAGTGATATTTGAACACAGCCAACACTTTTCAGGTTAGCGCTACGTTTTCGTTTGGGCTCCCTAGTACCCTAAGCAATAGCAGATAGAGCTTCTTGACCTCCATCAGAAGCGGCCAAATACACCATTACAGGTGGAAGAAGCCGGCAACACAGTGAGACGGCGGACCCAGTTTTGCCAGGTTCCAGTGCCATCGCAGAGAACAAAGCGACTGCTAATCTGGCTGCGTGCTGTGGGAATCAGTTCGGGGACAATTTTCCGAAATGTCTTCCAAATGGCTCTGGCAATACACTAAAAAATGGAGGCACCTCCAATCAGTTCGTACTCTTGAAAATACTTAGTCGTGCACCCAAAGTCATCTGAGTAACGTAGATCTGATCCAGCAGCAGTTCTAACCAAACAGCTTCTGACCAATGGGATTTTATGGGTGTGGCATAAAAATTAATCAAAATAAACAAACAAGACACCCCTTACAGGAGAGTTAGAAGGCAACTGGAGTTTGCTATCTGATGAGCTTGACTGTCTCTGTAACCAGTCCACCCTGTTCAATCCTGCTGGCCACCCGTTTGTGTCCTGCTTGTGTTGACATATTCTGCAGGCTTTGAACCAGGTTACTGAGTCAGGTCACACCAAAAGATGACCCATTAGCCAGTTAGATTAAACAAGAGACACGAAACAGCAGAGAATAGCCAAATGGTAGGGAATGGGAACAAGTCAACATTACTCAAGGGGTTAGCAAGGTGTTCCAAAACGTAATCTCAGCGTTCGTTTCATTGAGTAAATACCCAGTCAACCCCCCGTTTGCACAAGCCTTGATCACATGAAGTAATCATTTCTGGGGGAAAAAAGCCACATTCCACCAGCGTGGATTTGGTGCAATGAAATACTCTCCCCGACGCGCGCTCCTCCCGGGCTGCAGGAGCGGTTCTGTTTACCTGCAGTACTTTCGCTGCCTGCTGATGGCTGCCAGATCCACATGGCCGTACCACGGGGAATGCAGCAGGAAGCTCAGTCCTTCTGCTGTGGAAAAAAAGGCCCAAGAAAACACTGGAAATGGAGGGAAAGGTTAATAAAGCATGTGTTTAAAGTGTTGAAATCCCCTGGCATTGATCTACACCCCAGATTACCTCAGCTGTACTCTCTCCTTTTTTTTGTTGTTGTTGTTCTTTTTGTGCAAACCAAAATAAACACATTAAAAATATGCTTACCAGTACAAATCTATATCCTTTATGTTCTTTTTTTGGGGTTTGGGTTTGTTTCTTTTTTCAAAGATTGAACGGAACTTTGCAAACCAGATTTGCCCTTTATACTTCAGGTTGCACATGGGAGGCTTTTTTCTTGTTGTGTTCTGAGAGAGGGGGTGAGGAGGAGCTTCCTGATCCAGACTCATGGAAACCTGTGAGGGTTCCCCTCACACCACATCATGTCGATCCCATGAATTTTCTTAGTAGCCTGGCTCCAGTGGCTGCGACATTATTCTCAGCTTCATCTGGCATACCTCATCGATGGGGGAAGAATTAAAAATGAACCTGCTCAACAAAGCAGCAGAGATCTTTGTGGAGACGTGCAGCATCCAAACTCTGAAAGGTCGTGGGGCCGTTTTACTGAAGCATTGTCCGAGCTGAACAGAAGGAGCACAAAGCCTTGTATCACAGCTGGCACACGCAAGATGGAAGATGTGCACCTAAATTCGGGCTTTTTCTTCCATGTCCCGTAGGCTGTATGAATCAACTCATGCTGGCTCTCTGGGGGAGAGGAACAGGCCTTGCAACACCACTGGAAGCCCCTTCCCACGACACTAGTGCAGGAGTGCAGGAGCTTAGGCCAGCAGTTGAGAGTCACATGCCAATCTTTCACTCTGATTGCTACACAGGATTGATTGGGAAACAGAAGGGAACAGTCCAGTTTTTCCAGTATTCCAGCTCTTGGCCTCTTGGGGCCTTGGTGTGGAGGCAAGAGCCACTGCGCTGATCCTTTGTGTAACCAGGCTGCTGGCCTCGTGTGCTGATGCTCTGTTAACATCTGAAGCCCCACAACCTCTCACCTTGCAGCTCTCCAGCATGGTCCGCAGCTGTTAAGTGTCAGACCTCAAAGTGAAATGCAAACATTTTATTTTCAGATGTTTATAAAGATCCCATCCCAACATCACTGGCCTCATAAAGGTAGTCAATAGCGAGAGTCCAGCGGAGGGCTACAAAGATGATGAGGGGACTGGAGCATCTCTCCTATGAGGAAAGGCTGAGGGAGCTGGGCTTGTTCAGCCTGGAGAAGAGAAGGTTGAGAGGGGACCTATAAATATCTTAAGGATGGGTGTCAGGAGGATGGGGCCAGACTCTTTTCAGTGGTGCCCAGTGACAGGACAAGGGGCAATGGGCACAAACTGAAGCAGAGGAAGTTCCATCTGAACAT
>Ga0181612_127705_pt1 | contig 13755 bp, 6 predicted proteins | sample HoacroProtozoa21_FD_119630 | JGI IMG/M metagenome (GOLD analysis project Ga0181612, IMG submission 119630) | Hoatzin crop microbial communities from Cojedes, Venezuel. Combined Assembly of Gp0051906, Gp0051904, Gp0051908 | reverse complement strand
GGGACCTCTACGGGTCATCTAGTCCAACCCCCCTGCCAAAGGAGGGTCACCTAGAGCAGGTTGCACAGGACTGCATCCAGGCGGGTCTTGAATGTCTCCAGAGAAGGAGACTCCACAATGTCTCTGGGCAACCTGTTCCAGTGCTCCTTCACCTCAGAGTGAAGAAGTTCTTCGTCATGTTCAGATGGAACTTCTGCTTCAGTTTGTGCCCATTGCCCCTTGTCCTGTCGCTGGGCATCACTGAATTCCTTTTGTGCTCTCATTACTCTAAGTTCAGCTCATTCTTTCTGGCCTGATGACAGACTTGTTATTCTTGATCTTTTTTGCTTTACGTTTTTTCTTTTTCAGACAGACAAGGCATTTTCTGGCTAAATGCTGGAGCACTTGTAGCTTAGTATTTAATGTAATTACCTTTATAATCTAGACAGTTATCCATTATAGTATTAAAAAAATAGAAAAATAATCAATGATGAATAACTGATATTCAGCCAACAGGGAATCAGCTGATCATGTAATAAAATGGCTAATGCCTAGGACTCTTGGAGTTTTTGCTGAGTTAGCCTCTGTGCAGTTTTTGCTGAGTTTGTCTCTGTGCTGAGTCAGACCAACTCAGATCCAATGGGATCCTTACCTGGCATGAAAATGTATAATATAGCAGGATCAGGGCTACGAACCGTAAGGTGCTCTCCATTTCATTGACTTTCTCTGCTGCCTTAGGAGCCATTCCTTGGTGCACTCATATTTGTCTTCCAGATTTCACTCTTTAACCAGCAGATACTGATCAGGTGGATGGTGGGTTAAGGTCTAGGTATCAAAATGAACAAATCCATATGATTTAATTAAAAGAAGACCTCAGAATTTATTTGGCAAGCAGTTCTTCACTTAACTGATTTTGAACTGAAATCTCTGCCAGTTTATTTATGCAAAGTTGTGTGAATATCTGGGCAGCATTTGTCCTCCCTGGAAAATCACATTTGTTCATATTTTCTATGCTTTTCCACAAGTCCTCTAAAGGTTTATTTGGGAATATGAAATGGGTGCAGATGAACGTGCTGAATAGATAAGGTTATAGCAGGCAGCTGGGGTTCAGGAGTTTCACTCATTGTCTTCTGCCTCTGATCCCACTGTCACCACCTAGTACATGGAAATTGTGGTTATTTTCCACTCCGAGGCAACTGGGAGAGTGTTCAGGAGGATATTCATCTACAAAACTTGCAGGGTCCTGTGTTATGTTGCCTGCCTACAGTCTCCATTCTCCATCTGCTGCACAGCCTCCCATTATGCAAATGAAGGAAGCTTGCTTAAAGTTTATTTCTTAATTTAATAAATGTAATTTAATAAATCTAAATGTAATACATTTCTAGTGAATGAAAGGATAGCTAACTGCATAAAATAGCATCAGCTGTCAGACAGCCTGCTTGTTCTCTAGGATCTCAGACTGCTTGAGGGATTGTTTTTTAAGAAGACAAGCATCGCTTTGCCAAATCTGATCTGTAGCCCAGCTATGGCTGCATCTTGCTTTTGATCATGACCAGAAGTAAAAATTAACTGACCTGTCACTACAGTGGAGCCAGGATAAGGACCAGATGGCCGTTGTGCTGTGCATGTGCAATGCGACACTAGATGTGGTTTTCTGGTTGGGACCGCAGTGTCACATCTTGTTGATCTCCCCTCTCTGTCCCTACACAACAGATTTCATTTCAGTTATTTTGCCTGTGCTTGCCAGTAAAAGCAGAAGCGAGTGGGCATTGCATTTATCCACTTCTGTGGAAATAATGTCCTAGTGCATCCCACCAAGATTTGAATGTGCAACGTGCCAAAGAAATGTGTTTGAAAGGACCCACTTTTTGGACATGAGCTGAGACAGCTTAGCCTGGTGATCCCTACTTCTGAAGAAGATTCGCAGTATCTGATGAGATTTGATACTGCAAGGTGAGAGCGGGCTTTCATAATCACCTAATCACTTTGCCTAATCCCCTGAAAAAAAAGCACAAATTAAACCAGAGTATTCCCTGAATTAACTCCACTTTGAAACAGAGAAAAGGCCTTAGAGACTCTCAGATGTTTTTGATGACGGCAACGTGTGTCTCCATCAAGGTGACATGTTAAGCTGTCCATTCTGGGCTAGAAAATATCTACCTGAGCACTGAAGGCCAGCACAGTTCTTGCTTTGACAGCCGGCTCTTTTAAACTCTGAATTCAAAGGCATCCTGGAGAGGATGGTCAGCGTTTGAGAGACTGGGACATCTTACATCAAGGGACCCTAAAGGAGTTTTAAGGTTTCTGAGCAGGGGGCTATACTGACACCGCTGTACAATGTGGCTGTTCAGACATGGGTTTGGCCTATGGACAGTCAAACATAGTCCCCGTGCTGATAATTACAAAAAGATCTAAAAATGGTAAAATCTACCATCCATAAGAAAAATTTCCCTAGCAAATAACTAGGATATATCCTTCAGCTGAAGCAGGAAATCAAAATGGAAACTGAACTATTGAAACTTTGACAAAAGCAAAGAGGAAAGCAGCAATTAATTGGACTCTCATTATTTAGACTCCTTTCCTGCAAGGGTGACTATTCTGACCTGCCTGCAGCAGCGATGGCGATAACCTCACGCTGAAGGATGGAAGAGCTGACTTTTGAGTCAAATGGGGTTTTTTGTATTTTTTGTTTCTTTTTCTTTTTGCATCATTATCACTAAAAAGAAAATATCCCCCCAAAACCCCAATAGCCCTGCCCTTGTGAAGAATATTGGGGTCAAATGTTCAGCCACTTAAAAATTATGTAGAGGAAAGCACGTGCATGTGCTGAGAAGGCAGTTGCTGGGTGATGAGTTACATATGCCAGGAACCACCATACATATGCAAAAGGAGACTGCGAAGGCAGTTAATATGAGGCGCCAACAAAGGCATATATACACAAATGTACTTTTTTTTGCATCATTGAAACATTGTCGTCAACACATTCATCTTCCTATTAATATCAGCATTTATATTTATGCATGAAAATTAACTGTTATTTTTTGGGGAAGACAATGAGACCAACTTTATGTCAGTTTTTACTCTTTTTCTCTATTTTTCCAGTAAGAAAAAAGTATGTCTCTGTGTGTGGATTTGTTAAAGCAAAAATAAAAGGAATTCAGATTTTTTTCTATCTACCAAAACAAACAAGAAACATAATTTTCTTTGTAAAAGCTAAACAAAAGGGCATTTTTTTAAATAAAACCCACTTTCTTTGTGGAAAAAACCCTGTTTTTTCCTCTTAGAAACATGGAAAAAATATCACCACTTGTCCCTGACACCTGCACATGAGCATCTTTATTTGTCCTGCTGGAACAAAAGGTTTGTCTTTGAGGTCCAAGCGTAAAAGTGAACAGTTGTTGCCAGTGGATTTAGTCAGAAGTAGGACGTATGAAACACAGAGCTGTCCTACGCCCCAGGGAGGAATCCTGACTGCATATGGTAAAGGAGATGTTCAAGATCCCACCTTGGTATGCAACTACCACCTTGTGTCTTCCACGAAGGAAATTCTTTTATGAAACAGGTGAGTGTAAATGTGTACCATTTAAATCGAAGTGTGGGCACAAGACATGTTCACACCTACCCCTCCTCATGCTGTGGGTGCTGTATCACTAATGCCAGTATAATCTCACTCTAACCATATGTAGGATTTTCTACACAGGTTTTACTGGTGCAGTGATAGTTAGATGTGCCTTCTTTGGCCATACCAGAAATATAATTATATTTTCCCCCATCTTGTTCAGTGGGGTGAGAGATGGGCATTCAAAGCAACCGAGGAAAACAACTTCACATCCCATCTGCCCACCCAGGTGAGCACCTGCTGCTCCTTTTCCTCAAACACAGAGCAAAGGACCCATTCTTCTGCCTGCTGTTCCCTTGTTAGGTATTAGGGATATCAGAAAGATAAAAGAGAAAATTGCTCTCACTTCTGAGTTTGAATGTGTGGGAGGAATGTTGGAGAACTCAAATTTCTGGTCCTAAGCTCTTTTCAACACTCTAGCAAACCCTTTAACTATTTCCTGCAGATGCCTATAATAAAACTTTCAAGATAAGCAGGAGAAAGGAGTGCCCAGCTAATATTAGCATCTTAGAAGGGCACTGAGCACAGAAATCCACGTTGCTCCTCTGGAAGCCAGACCATGGCAGTAGGGACCATCTGCAAAAAAGCAACATTATCCTCCCTCAAAATCACTCTAACACTGCTAATTCCTAGAAAAATCTTCGTTGTGTATCAGGCTAAAGTGTAAAAAGAGGACACGGCAGGGATGTGGGTGGGTGTAGACCACAAAGATGTCCAACAGCTGGCAATCCTGCTGCCACCCAAAACAGAAAAAGGGCAGAATAATTGTGTTTGAAAAAACGCTGGTCCCGCCACAGACTGCATCACATGAAGAGGGCACCTTGGTCCTGAGGTCCAGCTTGTCTCCAGTGGGGTCTTACTGACACAGGATTGGGGACAGAGCTGGTCAAACAGCTCATGTCTTATAGCAGCAGAGACCAAAGTTGTCCTTCTGAGGTTACAGTGAAAATTATACAGGTTCTGGAAACTGCATCCACCAAGGGATCAGCTGTGTGCCATATATGCAGAATGATCAGGAGAAGATGCAGCATGAATAGATGGACTGTAAGGGGCAAGTTATCACCTCTAATAACTCCTGAGGATTTAGCACCTAAAGGAACTGCCAGAGCTCCAGCAAGGAGCTGTTATCACCTCCAGTGGGAAGGTCTGGCTCATCCTTTGCTGACCCTGTGTCTCTGGAGCATCTCCTTGTATTCATCTGGGTGCTCACAATGTATCAGGGTGATAAAAGAAGTATTTTTGCAAGAAATGTCTCTGTTCACTGCCAAGGAAGCTCTTTTTCTTCACTGGCAATGGACAGAGCTTTGTTTTCTGCATCTGAGACTTGTTATGGCTGACTCCCTCAGGTTTGGATGCAGCTACTGGGTCCAGGACAGAGGGTGGATGGAGGAAGTCTCTGGGCTGTATCCTTTTCCCAGAGTCACTGTTTCTCACCTCTGTCTTTTTGGAACTGCCCTATAGGTTTCTCCTGGATCTTTCACCTGATGAGCAGTCAAAGGTGGGGGTTGCCATTTCCTTGCAAAGGCTGCTCATTTGTAGCCTGCCTGACATATTAACCAGAGAGGAATGAGAGCAAGGGAGAATGATGTATAAGACTGTGTGAGGCTGTTCCTAGGTGCATTTGAATAGCTCGCTGAAGACAATTTTTTACCTGTCTCTCGTGCTTGGCTTTGCAAGACGTCGTCTAGATTTGCAAGGGAAAATGCAGAAAGTCTCTAACACAAGTTCTTGGTAGTTATACATCAGAAAAAGAGACAAACCCCAGGCTTTTATTTGAATTAGGCTTTTCCCAGGAGGGGCAAATCTACATAAATCCCCAGAGTTTAGCTCAGTAGTAACATAGGGGTACATTCTCAAAGGGCTGAGCCCCACAGCCCATGTGGTGTAGATCAGTGCCCAGGGAAACCGTCTGGGGCTGATGAAAGCAGAGCGTAATGCTTGTTGCTGTCTCAAATAGTCTGTGTGACCATGGCTTCTTGTTGTGGGCTGTATCTCTGATCATTTAAGCTTTTTCTTCCTTCTGAGGTTAGTGGTAGCAACCCTCTATATCCCTTTGTGGATGTTGACTTGAAGGTGCCTAAATACTTGTCAGATTTGGCTTGATTTAACAATGACAGCCTTTCCAAGAGTGCTTGAAGTTTGGCATTTGATAGGGCTTGGATTCCTTCTGAAAAAAAAGGGTTTATCCATCATAGTATAGGAGTCTTTTGGATCTGACATCTGTGTTCAGTGGTACCATCAGTACCCAGCTGTGCCTGATGATATGTCTTGCTGTTGGTGTCTTGTCCCTTAACTGGGATATCCACACATCTCTGCCCTACCGTCTATTGAGGACTGAGTTATGATTCTGCAGTGGGTAGTGTTGGGTACCTTGGAGCTGCTTGGCTGTTTTGCAGTGGAAGATGCCAATTTAGACCTACCATGACTACTCCCCTGCTTTTAACTTGGTCAGCTCCCTCTGACCAGTGTGGCAGAGCTGGGGGAAGCAAAGAACAGAAAGGCTTACCCCAGGCCAGCAGCAATTTTAATGGTCTGAAATCTAAGAAATCCTATTTCTTGGCACGAGTGCTGGCTACAGCAGAGAGGTGTCTTGTCTCAGCCTTTGAGAGCTTGGAGATGCCTTCCCTACTCACTTTACCTCCAGAAAACAGAACAGGAACCTGCTCCAACCTTGTCTTCCATACCACCACCATCCGGACTGCAGCTTCTTCCCTATTCTGACTTTGGGTCTGACCTGAAAAACGTTGGAGTTCATGGCAAGCCCTCTGACCCAAGCACAGAAAGAAGAAACAGGGCACTGTGCTATTACTGTGACTCTTCCCAGACCCAAACCCTTTTGCTCTCTGTAGCGGTGTACATCCAAGTAAGAGTGTGTCTAGTAATAATGGTGATGAATAATCATACATTTCGGTAGGTTTGTCGGAAGAGGAAGAACGATGCTCTGTGTAGTCTCCTTTGATTCCAGCTGTGAAGGATTAGTTAGCTTTCCAGGATGCAGTTTGGTCAGTTCTTTTCCCCTGATAAAGGGGACACTGTGAAACGTTTTCCAGCCACTTTCCTTGCCACTATCTTAAAAATAAAAAATAAGAACTCGTTTCAAGAGGTCACCGGGAAACCAAGTTTCAACAAACACTATTTGTTTAAAAACGACTCCAGTTCCATTCATCTCCCTTTTATACCCCTAATAATACAAAAGATAATGATGCTGATGAATATTGTCCAGTGAATGCAAGGAGGGGCCCAATGGGAAAATGAGTCATTATCTCTCCCTCCCTCCACTTCCAGGTGCAACCTTCTGTCTGTGTCTCCAAGGCGTCCCCAGTGATTTATTGATACGGAAATCTGATTTTGGTAATTAAAATTGATTTTCAGCTTAAGCTTTGTAAATACACTGATCCATAACAAACTTGGGTCGTATTCTGGGGGGGTGCGGGTGGAGGGGGAATAAGAGAACTGGGATGCCAGGAGGAGTGGTGTGGATGACAACCACAGCACTGGTAGAGGAGAGGGACAGGGTGTGATTATGGGGGCGGGTGGCCAGCGGACTGTGAGCTGGAGCCGGGTGTGCAGGGCATCCACCAAAAGCCTTGCCTAGTGCCTGGGAACGCTGCTGATCCCTGACCCAGTCACCGTTGTTGTTGGACGGCAGCAGGGCTGTGCTGAACCTGGATTCCAACGTTATCGGCTCTGGTGGCTCCAAGGGCAGCCAAGAAAAGCAGCTGGAGCTGAGAGAAAAATGTTGCTTGCTACAGAGAGATAGTGTGGAAAAGAAACAGAAAGAGCAACTGGTCTCTTGGGAGAGCTTCGGGGACTGTGATATGAATCTGGCCACTCAGGTCTTCTCCTTAGCATGCTTTTGGTGTAAATCCACAGGAGTTAGTCTGCTGGCTGCAGATGGGGGGCTGAAAGTACAGCATCTGCTGTTGGAGGGCTCTGTGCCAGCTGCCAGCACCCCATCTGCCTACTCCTTGATGCACCCATCTCTCCCAGAACCTCTCCCATTTCCCTGTGAGGGTGGCCTCTCCCCATGGCAAATTTAGGTGTCGTGGGGCTGAGTCTGGCTGTGCTCACCCTGCTCATGCATAAAAAGTCCTCTGCTTTGAATGTTCTCCATGGCAGCACGAGCCAGAGGGTAAAGCCCAGCCCTGGGGGATCTGCGCTCCTTTTGGCATTAACTGGGGGAGATCAAGAACATTCTCCTGCCTGCTTGTGCCTCAGTTTCCTCACTTGTTCAGTGGAAGTCAAGTTTTGTTTTCCTTCTGCAGGCAGCCTTAAGGATGGCAGATCACACAGGTTGTGCAGCCAGGCTGCCTTTGAATTGCACCCCTGGCTGGGGGAGGAATGATCTCCCTGGGCTGTTCTCATCCTCGGGGCAATAAACTGAGCTCATGTAGGAGATTTACACTTTGCGAGAGGCTGGGAGCTCTCTGAAATCTGAGCAGAAGAGATCTCCAAGCCTGAACTCCTCCACCTCCTTCTTCCCCAGGCCAAGCGCTTAAATAACTCACTTTTGAGGTAGAGAACGAACATGGCAAGCCAGCCCACGCACTGGCTGTTTTCTGCTTCTGAGCCGTTTTTCTCAGCCAGCCCGTTTTTATAGCACAACTTCTTGCATTAGCCGATAATCTCGCTGTACAACCTCACCGATTGCTTTTGGGAAATCTAAGTGCATAACATCTATTACATTTCCCTTGCCTACCTTGGCAGTAATACTGTAGCTTCAAAGAACTCCAACAAGTTAGTTAAGCAAAAGACCTCCCGCTTGTAAATCCATGCTGGCTGTCTCCTCTAATCCAATTATGCTTTACAAGGTGCTCCCTCACTAAATCCTGAAAAATTGTTTCTGATATTTTTACCCACAATTTATGTTAAGCTACTCAGTGTATAATTGCTTGTCTAATCGTATGCTCCTATTTATGAATAACGGTGTTAGGTTTGACATTTTTGCAGTGCTCCTGTGTCATCTGAGAACTGCTAAAATATTATTACTTAAGACTTCCCTCAGTTGCATGATTGTTGCCTCCAAAGCTGGTGGAGTTCAGCTAACTTATCTGCATCGATGACATGGAAGGCTTTTGTTGCCTTTAATGTCCACTTCCAGCTGAACCCTGGTTTTGATGAAGAATGGGTGAGAAATGGGGAAGAAGTAGTGCAAGCCCTGCTCACAGCAGCAGTCCAGCTTCTGGTAAGACTATGAGCACAGGGAGTGATGGGACTTAAGGTCTGGGGAGCCTTGAACAAAGGTTGTGGGGCGTTCTGCCAAGGTCCTTAATGTTAGTAAGGAGGTATAAGGAACAAAGAAGTGGGTCTGTCACACCCCAGAACGTGAGGGTCTTGCCACCAAAGTCTGGGATTTTTTCAGATTCAGCAGGTCCAAGACATAATACACCTGACCTGGGAAGGTGGGTGCAAATTTAGAGGATGCTAGCAGGTAATCAGCAATATCAGAGGAGGGAGCAGTGTTGGAAGAGGTTTATTTGCTTGCCCTTTTTCTGTTTTCAAAGACAATAGCAATTTCACATGCAAATGACTCTGCCTCTGACAGTGGGATCAGTTGAGAATATTTTCACACAGTTCTGGCAGGGAGTTCTGTTGAGATGTCACATCGTCACATAACCAAGATTTAGTGAATAATCCGCGATGTACAATCAGGCAACACGATGGTTTTGAGCCAGCAGAAGAAAAGTGGCATCCTCTCGCTTGCAGCCAGGCAACAAAAGGGATGGAATTTAAGCGGGGAGCAACATATGCTTTTGAACCTTAAATAGACTGGTCTTTTAAAACGAAGAGGAAGAGCGGTGATTCCTCATGCTGGAATCCTTCCTAGCCAAATATCACATTTGCAATCTTCAGCCTTTCCTTAAAGTTTAACTTAAAAAAAAAAAAAAGAAAAGAGCAGAACAGCTTCCCTAGCAAATACCTCCTCTAGAGGCCTAGGTTTTTAACCTTGAGAAAAGATTAAACAACACCTCCCCAAACCAGCCTTCACGTTGGAGAAACAAGTTTAGGCTAGCTGGAGCCATCGCTGTGGTTCTTTTTGTTGGCATTTTTTGCAGTGGGTTTTTTCATGGGTTTTCTGTGTTTTATTTGTTTTTTTGTGGGGGCCTTTTTTTTTTTCTCGTGTCTTTCACAGCTACATGCAGTGTAAAATATGTGCATTATGGCCTCCTGAAAATGAGGTTCATAATGGAAACCAAGTGATCCTTAACTATGACACAGAGAAGCTCATCTGTAGTGTTACCGGGGAAAAGGCAAGCGCTGGTGATGGAAGCCTGCTCTTGTTGGGTCCCCAACCACACATCTTACACAAATTTTTCATGCCATCGCTTCCCCTTACCATGTAACAGAGGAGCTTCCCACTGAGATGGGTTCTTCTCTGATAGAGGTGTCTGATCCTGCCTATCAATGTGATTCTACAGTGCAAATTTGCCTGGCAAATTAACGGTTTTGTCTTAAACTTCTAATCCATTTTCAACACTTTGTCTTCTGTCTCGTCATTGCCCATCCCTCGTTGTACCGTTCTTCAGATGTGCATCTCCAGGAAGGGGTGCTGCTGTTGGTCTGTTCCTTCTTCAATGGCATAGAGATGGACTGGGTACAGCTTGCCTAGCCCGACTGCACTGGTCAGACTCAGATGTCTAGAGCCCAGAAAACTTCTTCTAATAAGGCTCAGTGATGAACACGTAGCAAAGAGCTTCAAAAGAGAGAGCAAACAGTGATACACTCTCTTTCCAGTAGTCTGTGGGTCAGGACTTCAGGAGACAGAAATGAACTCCTTGCATTTCATATAAGCTACCCACCTCTGCTGCTTCTTTTTCCTTGCCAGTCTGTTTACTCCCTTGATGAACCACCTATACGGAAATTGTTTTCTGCCCTTCTTGATGTGCCTAAACACTTGGAAACCCTCAGGGGAAGCGGAGAGAGGTGAGCACAGAGATTTTCTTTAGCCTCTCAAAGTTGTCAGTAGATAAAATCAGAGCTATTAGGCTGCATGGTGCCTTCAGAGCGCTGTTTGATAGACCCAGCTCTTTCATATGATCAAATCTCCTGTCCTTCCTGGCTCCTTCCTGCAGTTGAGTTATTAAATCCTCCCCCTGAAACAGACAGGCATTTTTAATGGAAATGAAGAAGTCACTTATTGACTAGCCCCAGTGGCAACTTCACTTACTTTCTGCTGCACTCTGTCCCTGGAAGAGGACTTCGTCCTCACTTTATAGCCATAGGATATGCCAGAGAGGTGCTATACAAACAGGACTGGTTTGCAGGGTGAATGTGGTTAGCGTGTCCCCCAGCCTGGGCTCCCACAGACAAGGTGTGCTTCTCCAACACGAGCACCGCCGCGGAGATTCGAGTTTCCAGTCCTGCCAGACAAAGAGTTAGTGATTGCAGGGACCTGGGGAAAGCAAAGTGGAAAAGGTAAAAATGAAAAACAGTTTGCTGAAGGTGGAATTGCACTCTGACTCTGCTCCTTTCCCAGTAGATTTTCTGTGGGTTTTGTCCTGAGCTTATCAACAGCCAGCAGATAGAGGAGCTAAAGGATGCTCTGGGAATTCAGCTTTGTTTACCGAGCTTGGAACTGCTCGTCTAACTACCAGTAGATGTTGTTTTAATTTCCTTCCCTTTGGTGGACAGTTTGAAGAGCATCTCTCAATCTTACCTTTTCTTCTTTTTGCCTTCCGACTTCATGAAAGGTGAAAATTAATTGTCCTCACTCACCATTTTTGCCACTGTAAATGTGCAGTTGTCTTGGCTTCCAGTGGTCTGTTATAATAGAGGCAATGATCTCCCAAGCAGGAACAGAATAGCTAGAATAGATAGATCTCCCAGACTTCTGCTCAGTATTGGGCTATTAATGCTTGTCAACAATGTATGTTTATACAAACCACCATCTATTGAAGATTGTTCTGTCTCAGACCCTTCATCTTCAAAGCTTCAGGTCTGAGCTCCTGCTCACCTCCTACCCCTGCAGCTCTCCCAGGTAAACTGCTACCACAGGTATTTTGAGCATAACACTTGATCCTCTAATTCCTTTCTGGGGAAAGGTTTATTTGGAAAACATTATGCTTTTTGCTCCAAAACCAGCTCAGCATTTCTAAGTTCAGGTGCACAACTTGCAAATTGCTGGAAGATTTCTACTCCCTTTCTGATGTGCTGAACTTAATAACAGCTCATTGCAATCTGTCTGTGCTCAATGAATTGAATTCAGTGAATCAGCATCTCCCCATGGAGTTTCTTCTGCTGGTGCTTTCCCAGCCAGCCCAAACCATAACCTGTCCTGCTGTTCAGTCCTTGTAGTGGGCACTGGCAGTGACTCTGCAGGTACGTTGCAGCAGAGAATTTCTCCAGGACAGTGAATAAGGTGGTAATTTATTTTTTTGTCCCTCAAGGTTTCATTCTAAACAGCATCCATGGAGATGTATTTTGTAAGCAAAGGTAGAAAAGAAAAAAAATTTTGGAGCTTAGTGCTTAAATGTGGTTTGTAGTTAAAAAAATAAAGTAGCCTAGAAGTTTAGAAGTCTTAACTGCAGTTCTTCAGATTAGAAACCAGTCTCTAAGTATTACAGAACACAGAGATACCCAATACAAAGTCCTGCCTTTTGTAGGTTGGTGGATATTAGGTTTTATTAAGTCTGTCAGCTCCTAAATAATTAAGGAAGCATTTTATACAACCCAAACTTCCAACTCATGCTTTAATCCCAGTTATTTTGCCAAAATGGTTTCTTAGTGAGTCTTTATGTTTAAAAGCACCCCTGGGCATTTGCTACCCATCTGTGTGATGATGGGGTAGCTGGTGGCCTTTAGCTCTGCTTTTTGCTGTATTCAGCTCGTCATTCAAAGAATAAACCTCCTGATAAATGGCAGTGTCAACCAAAAGGTTAATATTTTTAAAAGCTAGATATATCTTTATTTAGCTGCCATTTTGTGGCAGTCATGCAGTCATATTAGGAGGAGTTTGCCAGTTTCTAGGTTGACTAATTGGTCTCCACGCTATCCTTTTCAAATAGAGCCATGCATCAACTTCTGCTTGACAAATTGTATGAAAAATTCACAAAAAAAGCCAAGGAAATGGAGAAGCTAATACTAAACTATGACTAAACACTCTGTTGAAATGGAACTTTACTGAGATCAGACCAGTAAATCAGACCTATGAGGAGTCATAGGAAAATTAATCCTTCAGATTCTTTTATGAAAGTGTTAAGATTTCTGCAGAAAACAAACATGGTTTGGGGGGAACTGTTGAGTCAATCCAATTTTTCATTCAAAAAACCCCAATTTTGGTGGATTTTAATGGGGTACTCTGAATTAAAATTTAGGAATTCAGAAGAGGTAATAGGAACTTCCAGCGATAGTCTTACTGATACTATAGGGCATTTAAATAGATAACTGCTTTCCATAATTGCCTATATAAGAATGTTTAGGATTCTTGTTAGTTGAAGAATTAGTGATAGAAAACAGCAAAATTTGCAATAATGCAAAAAATAAAATTAAAAAAAAAATAGGAAAAATACTGGAAAAGTAACAACATTGAAAATGGCAAGGAGATCAGGAATTCTATGGTTTTCATTATCTTCCAGACCTCTTAGTGTAGTAGTTGGAAGTACAGCTGAAAATTCCTCTTGTGCTGTTCTTCTCATTAACACATTGCGCTCGGGCAGAGCCGGCAGCGGAGGATGTGACTTGCTTTTGGTTATATGGACTTCTTCCATGGATGGTGATCGGAGGTGGGGTTTTGAAGACTGGTCCTCTGTATGAAGCCGTATTGAGGTGCTCCTTTTTGCCTTCCCCTTGGTTTCTTTCATTTATAAATAGCGCTGTTTTCCAGGACATCTCTCCAATATCTTGGAGCAAATCAACAGGAGGGGATCAGGGGTTTTTTTGAAGCCCTTCTACCTGGTCTAATCAAATGGGAATTCATTTAGTTAATCTCAACTTGGTTAATACCTCTTACACAACCAGTCAACGTCCTCATCTTTCCCAGCGTTGCCAGTATCGCAGGTGCTCTAAATCTGTAATGCACTGCAAAACAGCAGGAAATCCAGATTCATACACTAATACATGATGGTGCTGGAATCACGGAATCACACAGAATCACAGAATGGTTGGGGTTGGAAGAGACCTCTGTGGGTCATCTAGTCCAACCCTCCTGCCGAAGCAGG
>Ga0181612_180988_pt1 | contig 13756 bp, 7 predicted proteins | sample HoacroProtozoa21_FD_119630 | JGI IMG/M metagenome (GOLD analysis project Ga0181612, IMG submission 119630) | Hoatzin crop microbial communities from Cojedes, Venezuel. Combined Assembly of Gp0051906, Gp0051904, Gp0051908 | reverse complement strand
CAGTGTGCAAGCCTGTACCAGTGTGATGAGAGTATCTCCTCTGCTGCCCACAGGGCGTGCAGTTTGCTCCTGCCCCTCCTTGAGAGCCAACGGTTCCAGTTCTTGTCTGTGGACATTAGTCTGTACATCTATGACAAACATCAGCAACCTGCAAGTTGTACAAGCACCCCTAAGCCCACCCCATACTCCCTGCCTGCTTCCCTATTCTAATCCTGCTGTTTCAGAGTTATGTTCCCCTCTCACTGGGAACCACAGCAGAAGTTTTAAGTCTGAATTACGCCTGCCACTCCACAACACGCAGAAACATGCAACAGCCTTGAAAAGTGCTTGATAAGCATTTTGAAAACTTCAAAGTGCATCAGTGAAGCGGTTACACAAACTTAGAAACAGCTTCTGCCTCCACCTGCCTCCAGAAAGAACTCAAAAATATGATCCTCAGCTCTTCAGAAAACACAGGTCTTTTCCTATCACTGCCATCAGCTAACAAACACTATAACATCAAGGTCTTCTTGTCAGTGGTGAGGTACAGACACATACTCCTGGAACGTGGGAATACTCAAAACATCCTCCATGAACTACCCACCATTAGATGCCAACAATCTCAAAGAAAGGAAGGTGGAAGCTGTGGGGAGATCATTACCAGGTAATGTTTAAAGCAATCCCCAGGTGAGACATGCCATACAAAGTGAATATTATATGCAAAAGCACACAGGTCTGGCAGAGGGAGTGAGATCTCCTCCACGCCCCCAAATGTACCTCCGCCTCCAACGCAAACCTATGGGAAACAATTTTTTGGTAGGAAAAGAAAGCAGAAAAAAGCCAAGGTAACCACGTATAATCCCTAGTTAGGTGCTTCACTTCTCTTCACAATCTGTAACACAAACGAAGGCCAGAGTCCACTCGATTATCCTTCGCAAGACTTTTCCCTGAACGCTCATTAGGGATGATTCAGCAGCTTTGCTGCAGCCCTGATGAGGCCATCTCCTCTGCAGGCAGGCTATCTTGCAGGGAATTGGAGCTGAATAATTACTGTTTTTGTAAAAGAGATTCATTTAAAATAATGTGGGTTGTGTAAGACGGGGGAGGGGGGGAAGGTGAATTTTATGACTCCTCAATGTTGGTGTCTCTTCAGCACCTATAACTGACTATATCAAGGAGAGGCAAGTGCACGTAACCGGACATGAAGGGCTATTGGATGCACCATATGCTGCCAGACAAGCACACAAAGAGAAAAACCCACATTTTGACTAATTTCTTTCAGCTCTGCCTAGCAAACGACACAATACGCAATTCTAACAGGTTGAACATCAGGCAAAGAAATTTCCACTCAGATATTATCAAGAAACCTAACCATTTAAAAGTCACTATCTGATTTTACGTTTTAACCTATTCTAGCAGCCATCCCTTAAAACACTGAGAAAGTGATCAATAAATACCCTTCCTCATAGTATTTTCTCTGCTTGGCAGCCTTTTGTGTACACTTAGGATCACCATTTTGCTGATACAGTCCATTATTTAGCTATTCTTTTATGTCTCTCTCACGTAGCATCAAGGTAAAAATATTTTCTCTGAAATCAGGACTAGGACTAAAAAAAAAAAAACCAGCTGAAAACTTGAATAAGTATGTATGTACTTGGAACAACTTTTGAAAATTACTTGGTTTTAGATCAGGAACATCCCTTTAGAGGTTCCATGTAAAGACACATAAATCATTTTTACTCCTAGAACAGAAGTTAATGAGCAAGCCGAGATCTCTTCTACACTGGTAATGTAAACATGGACAGATATTCCCCAGGGAATTTGAGAGGAGACTACAAAATTCCCCAAAATATGAAAGAACGTCCTGATGCAAGACACACTGGTATTCACTTTAAAGACAGACACAAAATCATAGTCAGCTAATGAATTTTCAGCCTAATTAGATTTTCTTAAGCAGCTGGAAACACAATTTAGCAACCAATGAAGCTCAGAACAAAAGAGAAACTATCAACTGCAGCACAGCTAACTAAAAAGAGAACTCCAAAGGATCTGAGGCATGAAAGTATGCTACAATACACTGACAACCAGGTAACCACCAAACTGACTCTAAGGGCCAAAGAACAGCAAATGGAAGCAGCTACTCTACTTAAGGACAAAGATTATGACTGCATTACTACTGGCTTTGCTTGTAGCACTGCTTACAAAGGGTAGTGTCAGGCAGCCGTCATAAAACCTTTCTTCAAGTTGCTTTCAACCTTGCCAGATGAACTACTCAAGCTGAAACTCCCCTTGCTACAGGCCTGCTTCAGGGTGGATTGTACTTTTTAAACATCAGCACAACCACTTTTGGGTGCCCAATTTGAAGACATCTAGGACAATGTTCTTCAAAGCACTTGACCCCAACTCAATACTCTACAGAAAGCTACTGCAAAGGGCAGTGGACAAGTGCTATGTACTCACAGAATGCTACCTTACTAAGAACATGAACTGCAGTACACAAGGATTCACAGCTCAAGGGTGGGACTACACAGCTCTCCACCCTGTGACCTGAACGTTGCAATAAGACCTCTCGTCTTTCCAGTCTGCCCTCATCAGTAACCCTGCTCATATCACTCCCAACAGTTTTCCCTCATGGTCAGGTACTGAAACCAAACGCCATCCTCCTGTTTCGTGTTACCACGGCACGGATTGCTGAACAGAATCTGTAATTCATAATTCTGACAACATTCACAGGAATGAGAAATTAACACAAAGTACTTTGACACCAAGTGTAGCTCCTGTCTTCGCCTGTTCTCTAAGTCTGTTCGTAATTCAAAACAGGATCTATTACAAAACCAAGTGGGTTTTGGCACCTGCCCCTCCCAGTAATTCTGCTGAGGAGGGGATATTCCAGAACTTTCCCATTTTTTGCCAATAAACTATATTACGATAATCCTAATCACAGAAAAAAATAAAATTGATCATTAAAGCATCATGCTTCATGCAAAGCAAAGCCAGCACTAGGTGGTATTTTGACATTTGAAATGTTTCTTCTTCACGGTGATGAATAACCGAGAAAAACAAGAATACACCACAAAGTAGCACAACCAGTTTAGAAAAAGGAAGATGAATAAAGTTTCTCAGGAATCAAAGAGATAGACACATATTTCTCTTGGAAATACTAGCTGTGATGTTTCAGTTCATTCCTTGGTCACAGCTTCACCATCACTTCTGGAGATCTGTGCTCTTTCAGTCTGCTAGTCAGGTTCTGAATCACAAATTCAGTCTGAAGCCCAAGATGACTGACAGCTCATTTTACTTTTGAGATTATGTATAACCACACAGTCACACACAGAGAGGCAAACATGCAAGTTCGGCACAACAGCAACTCTTCCAAAAGGACCTTCCTCAGAATACTTTCATGAAGGAAATGCAAATCCCCTAGGTAGTTTCTTTCATACTTGCACAAGACGAGCTATATGAATATCATACACGTTTGATTATACACATACATCAGACAGACACAGTTCGCATAATCTGACTACCTTGTAAAACTTCTGTAGCTGTGCTGATACCCTGACAAATGTTATAGTGTGCACTGCTAAAAACTGTGCTGTAGGCTGCCTTAATAAAAAACTGTGCTGTAGGCTGCCTTAATAATCCAGAGGCCAGTGTAAATTAATAAAGTAGAGAGAATTGATGTTTCTGTTATCCAGAAGAATACCTACCTCATACTTTCTGTAGTTGACCAGCAAGGCAAGAAGGACAACAGCGTCATAGCCATGTTCCCTGCGACTAAGTGGGCTGGACAGGATCTGGAATAAATAATCACACTGTTCTGTTCAAGCCTGCTTCAGGAAGCTTGCAGGGACTCTCAGCATGTGGCCGTGAAACATATATGTAACAGCAAATTATGTCCTAACTGAAAGAGGATATTTAAGGTTGGGGGAGTGTCAGTGCTTCCAAGAAATTCTGCACACAGAGAACCTTATTTATCACAGAGAGGATGCACACAGGCTTTCTGGACATAAAGGGCAAAGACATTTCTCAACAGCACTGAACAGTATCTCAGCGCATGTGCAAGTTCTCCGAGTTTCCCCAAGCCCAGTTCCACTTCTAAAAAGTATAATTTATCAAAGAGCAAAAAAACCCTCACTATTCTCTGTGAAATTAGCCCAGAAATCTGTTCAGCTTCTATCTATGCACAAATGTCTCAAGTGAAAATACTTTCAATACTCAATAGTGACTAAAAAAAGTAGACTAGAGTAAGGAGGAGATATCACTTAAAAAAAAAATTCTGTGACTGAGCTATGAATGGAAGGAACACACAGTGCCAGTCAGACATGCTGCACTGAAAATACTGAAAAGCAATGTATCACTGAAAGCTCTCACTGGAAGAAGAGCCCCTGCAGTAGAAGGAGGAACCCTTACCTGTAGAATAGCTTCAAATATGCTGTTAATCATCACATACTCCAGGATGGTGTTCTGGCTAATGTTATCTGTCACCTGAGTATAAACACAAGTTTTAAAATCTCACCCAAAGCCTCCCGTGATGCTGTAGCTGCCTCTGGCACACACTGGGAACAGAAGAGTTCTGCTGCCAGATGGACACATTTATCCAGAATCTCACACTTAGTCAGCAAGTCAGGGTGTGACTAGCAGTAGAGCTAGACATGAAGTAAAAGAAATCTGTCCTCCTTCCCACCCCTCTCTCTGGCAAGAAGCATGACCCACATAGTACAAGCTCCCCCTTTCCCCTACAGATTGATATTTTGCACAGCTGCATGACAACAGCCATCAGCAGCTGAAGCAGGCTGCTACACAGGAGGCAGAGAATGAAAAAACGGGGCACATATGCTCCATTGAGAACTTTCCCATCACAAACAGGGCAGAGAAGACCTCCCACACACTCACATAGCCAAAATCATTCACAGCTGACCACCTCCAAGAGATGATGAGTGCCCATTTGTTCCAAGTTCATCATCCTTCACCTCCTCACCACTCTTGTCTGCTCCACGCTTCCTGTCTTTCCTCAGCCTCTCTCCTCTGCTCCCTTTCCATTTATCTAACACTTCTTAAATATCTTTTTCCCTAAAAACAAACACAAATCCAATTGACCCTTACTCCCCTTTTGCCCCAGTTGGCACCTACCTCACGAGGTGAAAACAGTCTGCTAGTCTGTATTGGCATCGTGGTTAGAGCAACGATGCATATTCTGGGCTGACCCTTGTTCTCATTCATAATTTCTTTCCCGTTCTCAAGCTTCACACTGCAGCATTCTGCTCAGGTTTTGAGACAGTTCCATCCCTCAAGTCGTGGCTCATTTAAGCCTTTAAGTTATTATACAGCTGGTATTTACCGTCACCAAGCAGAGAAGTAGCTTCAGGCACAAGCTTTTGAGGCTTTCAGAACCTTCTGCACAGAGGAGTGAGTCCAAGCTCTCCATCAGATTCTAAAGAAGAACAATCATGTTATTTAAAATTAGTAGTTAAAATTATTTGAAATGTTTGTTATAAAAAGCTTTTGGGGAGATTCAAATACAAGAGCACCAACATAAAGCAATGTTATTCCAGAACCAATAATTGAGCCATTACGACTGCTACACAGGCCATATTCACACTAATGGTTCTCAACATTGTTTTGTGTTAACTACATTTTAATGACTACAGGCATAACATCATGATCATTTTGAAAGAGTTTTCTCTAGATGCATGACATGTTTTTGTATACATATAACAACAGATTTTATCCACAAAGTAATTCTGAGCTCTACAAATATGATTTTTTTTGTTTGCAAGACAGTAACATCAGTACTTCCTTTTTACAATATTCCATTTTACTTATAGGCACCATGAGAGTTTTTGTAAGCAGCACACCTCCAATTTAACAGTACACATATTACTTATGATTAAAAATAGACACTGTATAGCTGTTTGACAGATTCATAAATAATTGTTTTCCAAATACTAAGGTCCAGGTAACAGAGTTATTCTTAAAGGAAAAATGCAGTTCTGACAGCCAAGTTACTACTTAATATTTTCCCCAAATGTACTACTATTTGTAGAGAGATGAATAATTACTACTTTTTGTAGACAGATGAAAGATACAACAGGAATTCAGCTTTATCACAGATTACTTTGTCATTTCCCAATACTCCACATCTTTGCAGTGAAGAGCATCAAGTAAGTTTAGAACAGTACATGCGCTGAGGGAAATGTGAGAACACAGGATACAACCATCAGCTAAAAACTAGGCACCAGGTATGAGGTTCAACACCAGGTGCTAATGGCCGGTGTTAGCCTTTTCTGGCCTTAAGATTTCTTAACCATACGGACTGCACAGCATGAAACTAAAGGAAAAGAAAGAAAAGTGCTGTTATATTACTAACATACACAGGGACTCCAAGTGTCTTTGTGCCACTAGCAGGTAAAGAACTTCAGGACAGCTGTTTTTAATAAGTGGCTGGAACATTTCCCCCAAAAGCTAAACCTTGGTAGACACACCTGTCTACAACTCACTGTGCCTGCAACACAGTTGCTGCACAAACTGTTTCTCTACATTGCCAGGGCCTCACCTTCATACACAGCTCTGCCTTATCAAAACCCACAAGCATGTTGATGATGTCAAACCCAGATGTGGATTTGTTCTTCTGATGGACACCCCGAATCAATGCACACAAAGTCTGCAAAGGCAAAAATCAGAGGGTAAAATGTAAGGCAACACCTACAACTCAATAGCAAAACCTGCCCTAATACCCTCTCCTAGCAGTGGCAAAGCATAGATGTTTAAATGAGTACCACCAGCCTGGAAGTCATACATTTCGTCTGACCTCTCCTCCACCTCTGTTGTTTCTAAGGAGTATCTTGGATGCTGAAAATTCAAAAATAGAGAAGAATGTATTTGTCCGTATTTTTCCCATTTGTTTACCTCTTCATTTCATAGCACTCTGAGGAAAAGTAGTCTCACTGCTGCTTCTGTCCAGACCCAGTTTGTACCAGACAGGACCACAATCTTTGGAAAATAGCTAAGTGTGGCTTTAAGGCCAAACACATCGATCAGGAAACTGCGAGGCAGAAGCAGTGTCCGATATACGGATAGACATGCCTTAGAACTTTCCAGATTAATTTCTTATTTCAAGCATGTGAAAACATACAACACTCCTACAACACAGTTTATCACATTATGCCTGTCTGCACAGCAGATGCTTTTGCTACAGAGAGCACAAATTTCTGTTTGGTTACCACACAGCTACACTAAGTCTGACCAATAAACTGTCTCTTTGTCAAAAAAAAAAAAAAAAAAAAAAAAAAAAAGAAAACAACAAAAAAAAGAGGAAAAAAAATGTCTCCAAGGCCATTAGGAAGCTTCAGTTTTCCTAACTACCTCATGGCCTCCAAGAACCTTCCCACTAAACGCAACCTCCTTCATGTTTCTTCTTGCAGGCACTGGATTACTGATTCACACTGAGTTCTTGGAGATCATTAACATATAGATATCCACAGCCTATGCTTCCAGCAGACACTCAGAAAATTTATGGACAACAACTCTCATTTACCCAAAGAGAGGAAAATGCCACCTGACTTTTGTCATCAGGCACCTTTCAGGTCTGTGAATAGGGGAATGAGCAGGAACGTAACCACTGCAGTTTTAGACTCCAGCTTAAATTCACCTGTGAGAAGTAATTAATTCCAAAAGCTGTAAAGCTGGAGACAAGCAGACCTCAAGGAATCAGCAGACCTCTAGAACCATACAGAAGCAAAAGGGTGCAGCAGACATCCTTTTTTTCATTACTGTCAGAGACAGGATACTGGGCTAAACAAACCTTTGGTCACCATGGTCATTCTCCAGAAAAGATTGCTTAAACAAGTTTGGGCTTCAAGATCACATTCCACATCAACACAGTCTGATTAAGGGAATGCTCTCCCAACTCAAGCTCAGGATGGTTCCCATTTGCGCTCACACGGCAGGATTCTAGACTTCAGTGCTGGCCTAACTTTCACCAACAGCCTGCACACAAGTTTGGGAATTCAGGGCTGGGCTAGACTGTCTATGTAGTATAACTACAATATTTACTTGCATCCTTTCAAACTAATTCTAGAAATAATAATAATAAAACAATGCAAGATTCTCAGAGGTGTAAATATTCTGTTTAAAATCAACTTTTCCTAGCTTGCTGGCTGTCCAATGTCTCCTACAGGTGACTTCTCCAAACCTGAAATTCACTCCTGTATTCCTACAGCTGAGAGAAGCTGAGACAAATGCATTGACCAAACTGCAAGAGTCAGCCTAATAACATTAAACATCAAGACTGAGGAGAGGAGTCTCCCGCACAAGACATGGGACAGCATAGCTTTGGTAAGGGGCAACCTGCAGGAAAATGGCTATTAATTCTGGGTGACAATTCTTCACAGCTTCCAGTTAGGAAGTGTCCAGCAGGGATAGTCCCCTGCATAAATTTCACACTAACTTCTTCAGAGCTTTATTTCATTTTCAACCCATATGGAAATTCAAAAAGGAGACTGCAATGAGGGAGAACAGGAGAAAGTAGAATACAGACAAAGCTACACAGAGTACTCTTAAGCCCCTAAACTGACAGCCTACTGTGTGAACAAGCCCCTCTTGTCCCCCCATTGCCATTGGCTTCATCCTGCATCACCAGATCCTCTTGAACTTCGGAACAAGCTATTGTTCTTCAAAGACTAAAGAGACTATGAATGTCTGTAACCTCCACAGATAGTAAGTAGCAACTGCTCTGTAGACATCACTTCTCTTCAGAAGCAAAGACATGAGCACAGATGTTTGAAACCAGCAGCAAATATATTGCCTCAACAGAAGCAAAAGAAAGCATTCCCCGTCTCTCAGCACGGTACCTGTAATGCATTGACCACTCTGATTGGGTGCTCCTCACCCAGTGCCTGGATGCAGTGCTGAAACAAGCAGTTGATGTTATCTTTTATCTTCATTAACTCTTCCCCATCCAGAGCCTCCAGCTTGCCTTCTAGATACTCCAAGTTGACCTGTCAGGTTCAGAAGCAGTTCATGAATGTTACACAACCACTGAGACCTTAGAAATGCAAGTCCTTGTGCTGACAGTCTGCTACTTTGTAGGCAGAACAGCAGCAGCAAACCAGAGGATGTTCAATTCCCATTACCTTCATGAGAAACAGTTCCTCCCAAAACCTAGGGTTGCATTTACTGGGGTCCTCTGTCTGAAAGGAAAAAGAACAGCCATGAGAGCAAACAAGAAGAAATCATTCAGGCAGAATTTAAAGACAATTATTATCATGAGTAGCTCAGAGTCAGCATCATCCCACTGGATGACCAAGTGGTCTCAGTACAGAATTCTGTCTACACAGATTTCCAGGAACAGAAGAACAAGCAGAAGCAGCTCTCGGTTGGGATGACTCTGTTTATTTTCTGGATTATTTTGGATTATTTTTTGAGAAACTCTTGAAAAAAACATGACTTCCCATAGATCACAAATTGTTCTGGTAGAAAACAGGACAAGGTGACTTTAAGGAAGAGAGCAGAATACAGAGCTCTACATGACAGTAGAAGAGCCTGAAGCATGTGCCTACACCGTGCAGTCCTTACCTCGGGAAAAGAATCCACAACGCAGAGCCCTCAGCACAAACTAAATGAGGAAAATTTAACACAACACTTTAGAAAGAAGAGCTGCTCAAGTCCTTACCATGAAAATCTCATCATACATCAAAACAACTTTCTCCTTCAAGGGCTTCTTGGAGGCTGAAGATTTCCGAAGCAGCCCACCTTTCTTCTCTGTTTGGGCCATGTTGTATACCCTGAAGGTAAGAATACATAAAAAAGGCTAAGGAAACTTGAACTTTTTTTCAAGGCATATCTGGCCTGCCTCAACCATGAAAGACTTTTTCACTGCACTGAAGTACTAACAGTCTCTCAAAAGCTGGAAGCAGAGACTTTAATAACTGTACAAGATAAGAAATTGGATCAAAGGTCCCACCTAGTCCTCTATCCCATTTCAAAGAAAGATGCAAAAGTCCAGACACAGGCAGATACAGAATAAGCTCCTTATGGATAAATTTTCTTAATTCCTCTCTGCTAGAAATTGATTCATGATTGAGATCCATGCAGTTTACCTCTAGAAAAGTTTGTATTTGTTAATCTCATTGCATGAACTTGTTATCAAATGGATACCCAGTCCTTTTTGATGCTGGTCAAACCTCAAGGACAACTTGTGACAAAAAGCTCCTCAAACTGTTTGAAAATGTCTTATCTGTTTAATTTGCTGCCTACCAAAGCACTTCAAATTCTGCTTTTGCAATCTGAGGTGGTGTCCAACACTAGGAAACATTTGGCTGCAAAGCCTCCCTAAAGCACTTCTGCCACCCTTGCTCATCCCTACCTCTGCACCTTGGCATCCCTCAGCTGCGCCAGCTGCTCTGCAAATCAAGCCAGAGAAGAACACCAGCCTCAAAATCATCACATGCGGTTCAGGTTTGGGGGGAGGATGGAGGAACACAGGGGAGGAGCTTTGCAAGGATTTTTTTTTTTAAACCAGATGAATTTCCTGATCCATTTGACAGCAAAGGGTTTTCTAGAAACACAAACAGGTTTTACTATAATTAATTGGTGTCTCATGTTTACTGGTTATCCTGTTAAAAAGCAAGGCAGTATCATTGTTACAAAAAGTACCAGCCATAGCTGCAGTCCTGAATCTTCTGTGACAGCCAACCCATTCCAGGGGCTGAGAGTCAGAACACGCGACTCGCCAGGTACCCGGAACCTCCTGTCTGACGCTGCAAAGCACATCACCACTCTGGCCTTGCAAATATGTATTTATCCGCAGTCATAGATTTTTCTGGCAAGGATCATACCTTTAGCACTGTTCTAACCTCCTCTATCATAGCAGCACTGTCAGAGGTACTTTGCAGCAAGAGAATGACGTCCTCTCTCATATCCCTGAGCTCACAACCTTTCTCTCCCTTACCTCCAAAGCTAATTACACACATGGCAGCAGCATACCTGCGGCTGAGGCTTGACTTCAGTCATGCTCCAGAAAAACACGGGCAGGCTCTTGTGGTAGCTGCACTCAGCCATGCTAAATTATGCACAGAGAGGTAAGTTCACTGCAGTCAGCATCTAAGACCCCAGAGCTTTCTGAGCTGGCAGCCATGGAGTCAGCTTTGGATTCAGCCTCCACCCCAGACTGCCTGAATCCCTTCCACAACCACAGCACGTTCAGGTATCTCTTTCCCTCAGAGAGCAAGCTCCAGCAACTACCAAATGCCAGTTCCAGATCCCTTTTACATTCTTTCCACTGCAGATAGCTTTTGATTGCCTTAGACTACAACTATGTTCTCAACTAGGACTCTCAGGCTCCCAGAGTCCCAGGTTATTCAGACATCCATCCCTGGAGCCACCAATCTCAGTTCTAAGTGGCAGGAGAACATCTTTGGGCCTGGAGAAACAATGCTGCTGCAAAAGACGCTACCCCAGGCATGAAGGAAAGAAGCTTTGCCTGGATGGGAAAGCAGAGGGTAGGACAGAGAGTAGCAGATCTCACACCTGAAGAGCTGAGATCTATACAGAAACACAGAGGGGTGTTCTGCCCTCCCACTACAAAGGGGACGTGCACAGCTGGCTAGTTAAGGGCCGGTCCATGTGCTGGGGTGAGAACGGAAACAGCTCCAAGACACACTGACAGAAGAAACCTTAGCAACTACCACACCACAACCTCCTGTAAATACCAAAATTATTCATGTAGCCTAATAGGTCTACATATCCATTTAAGATGGAAAAAGGTTTCAGTCTACCAAATGAAAAAGAAAACATTATTCAATCATCTTGATAGCTTCTTTTTTACAAACTTTGCATTATTTTTAAACTGTCTTGGGAAATAAGACATTATTCTAATTAGAAACATAATTGGAAACAGAGAGAAATCTATTAAAAACCAAATCTGGAACGATGTCACTTTTAGCCTAGCAATACAAATCTTACCCAAGATTGCACAAAACAATTTCCCAACTAGAATTTTAAGCTTCTGAACCTATAGCAGCTGCCAACCCCAGCATACAAACACATCCATCAGTGTGCTTCTAATTGAATTACAGCTAATGAATCGCCATGTCAAAACTAATAAACTAACTCTCAGTGCTTCTAGGTCAGCATCCTCACATCAAATGTGTACATGAATGGGAAGGGATCAATACACTCTGCTTAGTCCGTGAACTTTGGGAGCTGCATTTTAACACTTTTCCTACATTTCCAGTAAGACAGAAAAATCTAAATCCCACAAGACACAAAGGCTTGATGCTGGGTGAGCGTCAGAGGGATCGCATGATCATGTGAAAATTCTAGTCTCTGTCAAAATGGGACTTGGGATTCATCTTCTCTCAATCAAAGCTGCACAGAGTACATACAAAGACAACTGCTAGAGGCAAGGATTAAATAATGTTCTCGTTTCTAATTTGCTGTTCTACAAACGAGCATATGGAGGAGCAAAGGGAGAAAAGTAAAAGTCGCCTTTCATGCCAATGCCTTATTAGGCTGTGCTTGTTTCACGACCTATGATGATCAGGCTGTACAAATGGCTTTTCTTTTCACTTTATGCAATTACATTTTCTAGATGTCATAAAGACAGAAACGAGAAGCTATGATTTGCTAATGGGGACCTTCTAGGCAGCTGCAGAAAACAGTGAAATGCACAAAACGTTTATAAATAAGTTGCAGAGGTGTCAAATTATCAGGAGGCTGTGACAGCTTCTGAAAACAACAACACTGAATATAGTTAACAATTATCCTTTAGACGCACCACATTTTTAAAAGCACCAGTGTATTTTCCGCATTGTAGGTTCAAATGGATAATTTATTCTGTCAATAGGTCAGCCCCATTAACACATGCTGCTCGGGGAACCCTGCTGCAGCCACCGACTGCACAGGAGAACTACCCCTCAGGGCCAAGAGAAGCACACGCATGTGGATTTTTAGAACAGCAAGTACTTTGCTGTGCAGCACAAGGTCCAAGACGCTTCATCCAGAACGAAAAGAAACCTCAACAAAGCACGAGTCTCGCCAGCTCAAAGGCAGGAAGATAAAAGCAACGGCAGGCAGAAGTTCAGGCAGACTCTGCTTTATCTATCATCAGCCCTGGGATCAGCTGATCCAGTCAGGAAGAAAGGGACGAGCACACCCAACCATCCACCTCCTTTCCATTTCATTCCAGAACTCACAGCACAGATTCCAACCAAACGTGACATTCTGATCAACACATCTCTGTTAGCTTTTCGTTAGCATATCCACAGGAAAAATGAACCTGACATTTTGAGTCTGAGGTTTACTCAGACTTGTGCACATTGAAAACTGCGGCTGCTCCACACTGTCATTCAGCTCCTGTACAGACATTATTCCACAGATCTTCTTATAATAAAAAAATACTACTGTAGAGAACATAACACTCATGCACATCTACATCATAATGACATCAGAATCCAAACTTGTAATTTGACATCAGGATCCAAACTTGCATGCAGCCGATCAAGCCCTGTATTTTGCATTTAAATGTCTAGGCTAACAAACCTGAAAGTTTTCAAGATTACAGATGCATATACACAACCCTCACATAAAAGCAAACATGATTAAGTATATTTTTTTCAGTGTGGGCCCCTCAAAAAAACACTGTAACACTTCATGGCTAAATAAAAAGAAAACAAACAGATGACATAAAACGGTATTTTCACCTACTGACTTGGCAAACCATTTATTCTCTATCTGAAAATGGCAGTGCAAATGATGTGATCTATACTAGTTTGTTAAT
>Ga0181612_180239_pt1 | contig 13758 bp, 9 predicted proteins | sample HoacroProtozoa21_FD_119630 | JGI IMG/M metagenome (GOLD analysis project Ga0181612, IMG submission 119630) | Hoatzin crop microbial communities from Cojedes, Venezuel. Combined Assembly of Gp0051906, Gp0051904, Gp0051908 | reverse complement strand
TTTATCAACAATCTGTAAATATGTAAAACAAATGATTGAATACTAAAATATTAAGTTGTTGATAAAGTGTTGATATATCCATTGGAAAATTCTATAAAAAAGTATCGGATGTTGAAAAATAAAGTTATTGACATTTTCAACAGAATATAATCATCATCATAAGATTTTAAATTTAAAATAAGATATAATTATAATAATAAAAAATGAACGGCAACAGATATAGGATTGATTAATTCTGCTGCCGTTCATTATATTGTTGATAAATGCAAATGGGAAGGCTATAAAGGAGATTTCATCATGATATTGCCAATCATTTTATGATAGCGAATTTTTGCGCCACGCCTGTTTTTCCCTCACTGTCAGAAACGAGAACATAGTAGATGCCGCTGCCGCATTTCTTTCCGCCTTTGTTTTTTCCATTCCAAGTGTACATGCCTCCAGATGATGTGCCCTCATTGATGAGATGTCCAGCGGCATTGACGATTTTCACGTTAGCACCGCTTACAAGGCCTGATATTTTTATGTTGCCAGTGAAATCAGGAGTGACAGGATTAGGATACACTTTCACATTATCCTTTTCAAGCGTTTCAGATGAGCTAGCAGCGTCGCTTCTATAAGAGACGAGTCCTACTTCGGAACCGAAGAAAACTTCGCCTGTAGAGCCATTTATGGCGATAGAACTGATGTTGTCGGTGATGAGCGGACTGTTTTCGGTGGTGAAGTGCTCGATTTGCTCAAGTCCGTCGGAACTTATCAGATAAACACCGTTGTCAGCGGTTCCAATCCATTTTCTGTTGCCTCCGTCGATAGTGATGCAATTGATGCTTACACCGCTGAGAAGATAATCGGCTAGATTAGAACCGTCGTTGCGTGGTACTTTTACTTGATAGAACCTGAAATCGTCGTTGAAGACACTTGAAGGATTGGAGGTCATGAAAAGCCCCTTGTCGGTGCCAAACCACATATAGCCATTGAGGTCTTGGGTGATGCATTTCAAGAAATCCACGCTGTAGGATGTGCCGTCTTGGTTGGTGAAATTGGAGAGGAACACTTGTTTGTCGTCGTCAGTATTCTCCAGTGTACCGTTGGTGTTAAGCACGAAGACGCCTGCATAGAATCCGTCGGAAGTGCGGCGCCGGCTATTTATCCATGCCCATCCGTTCTTGTCAAAGAGAATGTGGTCCATAGACGGATTTTTTGCAATTTCATCGTAGTAGAGCGACACCCATGACCCGTTGTCCTTGAGCACATGAATGATAGTATCCTTTTGATTGTTAAGCATCCACAGATTGTGTTTGCTGTCGTACTCCACGCCAGTGGTCCTGACGAAATAGTTAGGACGCGCGTTATCGGGCAAAATGGATTCAAGCGGACTGTTGTAGCAGTCGTAATGATTCACCATCTTATAGTTGCGGTATTCATATATGCCGTCTCTCGCCGACCCAGCGAAATGATGTTCGGTGTCGTTAGGGTCCTCCACTATATCGGTGATATCGTAATAGAGGTTTTCACCTAATTCTGCGATAGGTATTTCTTCATCGAAATTAGTGAATTTGCTGTCTTCATATTTCATCAATGTGCCAGGGAAGTCAAGTCCGGCAAACGAGAATATTCCGCCAGCGATGAGCAACCTGTTGTTTTCGGTCATTCTGAGGAAGGTGGAATAATTCCTTATAGGACTATTAGGGATGACGCTTCCAACGGTGACGCTGGTTTCTTCACCATTAATTGAATATCCTCTCAACCCGTTTTCACCGCATGCAGCCCAATACGTGCCATTGGCATAGTCGATATAATTGATGCTGTCGTTATATGTATTGAACGACAAGTCCTCATTCATTTTTTTGAAGAAGGAACCATTGAATACATATAGTTCATTGTTGATGATATTATATTCAGAATATGATTCCGACAACAAAGTCTTGATAGAGAAATCTGTAAGGCTGGTGACGCTGTAAAGTCCTTTTCTCGCCAATGCGTAATAGCCGTCGTTGAAGCTGAATATCCTTTTGAAGTAAGTGCTGGTGACCTTATTCCAATTATTGAAATCGAGCAGATTGTCGTCGTTGTTGCCGCAATACACTCCGTCAGTGGTAGATGCATATATATAATTATTGTCAACCATCACGCTTGTGACATTGAAATCAAACGAATAGAAGTTGGCAATGACCAACTTATTGACGTCAACAACTACTATTCCGCTGTTCATGGATATATACACGTAATTGTCCTTCGCGTAACAACTATTGATAGTCTTGTCGCTGAGTGTTTTGAGTTTGAGGTCGGATATATTGTAAACATCCTCATTCTTGTCCATCACATCGATATTGCCATTGTTATAGACTATGACCATGACATTATAGTCTTGGCAATAAAGAATGTCGAAGATGGAATTGTCGCTCAACACGTTAGCGGTGGTGTATGTTTCAACGCTGTTGTCCTCATAATCGTAAGAGTAAAGTCCTCCGTCGCTTATCACATAGATTTTAGTGCCGACGTTAATGCATTTAGTGGCATTATGATATGCTGGGAAAACAGTCCACTGTGAATACTCATTGTCGGCATTCGCATAGACAACTGTGAAGATGAGAAGCAGAGAAAAGAATAATTTACGCATGGCCAAAAATATGTTTATTGGGTGAGATTGAGGAAATCCACAAGTTTTCTGACGGCTCTTCCCCTGTGAGAGATGGAGTTTTTGTCATCCTCGTTCATCTGGGCAAAAGTGAGCTGATATCCTTCGGGCATGAAAATCGGGTCGTATCCGAATCCATTGCTCCCTTTATGCTCGTTGATTATCGTTCCTTTCACGATGCCTTCAAAAAAATGCTGTTCCCCATTATATAATAACGCGATAACGGTTCGGAATTGTGCACTCCAGTCATCTTTTTCTTTAAGATTTTCCAATAATTTTCTGATATTGGCTTCAGAATCACATTCTTCTCCGGCATATCTTGCGCTGAACACTCCTGGCTGACCGTCAAGAGCATTGCACTCAAGACCGGTGTCGTCGGCAAAGCAATCGTATCCGAAATGCTCTTTCACGAATTTCGCTTTCAGTAAAGCGTTGCCTTGCAGTGAATTTTCCGTTTCAGGGATATCGGCATGGCATCCTATGTCGTTAAGGCTTAGAATATTGAATTTGTTTTTCAATATATGCCTCACTTCAGTCAGTTTATGCTCATTATTTGTGGCGAAAACGAGTTGTTTCATGTCAGTGAAATTCTTTTATTAAGACATTGAATTTAATAAGTCACATCAGCAGCTATTTGCCCTTGATTACGTCGAATCCTTCTCCGAAGACACCCGACACCTTGCTCATGGAAACAAAGGCATTTGAATCAATCATTTTTATAAGTCGCAGGATATTAATCGACTCCCTTTGTTTTGCGAGCACCATCAGCACAGGCCTTTCGCTCTTTGTGTACCATCCCTTTCCGTTCAAGACGGTGACGCCTCTTCCTGTTTTAAGGATATTATCCCCTATTTCATTGAATTTTTCGGTAATGATAAAGAAAAGCACAGATTGGCGAGTGCGGTTCATCACATAATCGAGAGTGACGTTGGAAATAATCAGTGTGGCGAATCCGAACACTACCCTTCTCCAGTCGTGGAAGATGAAATAGCAAGATGAAATTATGACAAAGTCGAGCAGCATAAGCATGGTGCCAAGACTTATTTCCTTGTATTTGTTGACTATAGCGGCGATGATGTCAGTGCCACCGGTGCTGCCATTGCTGAGAAAGCAGATAGAAAGCGCGATACCTTCAAGGCAAGCGCCTATCACACATGCCATGAATGCCTGGTCTTCGCCGACAATATGGGGAAACTTGCCGTTTTCATCCACCACAACCCTTTGCATCCACCATAGAAGGAAGGTTAGCACTAAAACGGCATAGATGGTTTTTAAGCAGAATTTCCATCCCAATATCTTCACTGCCACAATCAGCAACAAAGCGTTTATGACGAAATACGTGGTTTGGATTTCAATAGCCCCATGCGTTGCATAGTAAATGATAATAGCAATACCGGTTAAGCCGCCAGTGGTTATTTGATAAGGAAGCATGAAGCATGTGACAGCCATGGAATAGATGAAAAGTCCGATAGCGATGGTCACATAATCCCTGAGGTCGAGCCAGAGCATTTTCCTTGATTTCAATACGTTGGTCATAAATAAATATTTATATTATAATTATGCAATCATAAAACCATTAAAACAGGCAATTGCGCCTGTTTTAATGATAAGTTTATATTAAGCCTTTTTTAGAACGATGTTGACAATTCTCTTGGGCACAACAATGACTTTAACCACTGAGAAACCTTCGAGATATTTCTTGGAAGCCTCATTTTCAAGCGCCATTTTTTCGATTGTGGCGTTATCAGCGTTGACGTCAAATTCCATTGGGAACCTGGCTTTGCCGTTGAAGCTAATCATCATCTTCACCTTGTCTTCCTTCAGATATTCCTCATTGCACTCAGGCCATTTGGCATCGCAAACGGAAGAGTCATGTCCGAGAGCCTCCCATATTTCTTCGGCTATGTGAGGAGCGAACGGAGCCAGCAGAGCTATCAAGTCTTGCAGTACAGACTTGTTGTGGCTCTTCATCTGGTTGAGCTCGTTGACACATATCATGAATGCGCTTATTGAAGTGTTATATGAGAAATTCTCGATATCCGTAGTAACCTTCTTGATGAGCTTATGAATAGATTTGAGTTCTTCTCTTGATGGTTCACCGTCTTCAACTATGAGCTTGCCGTCCTTGTCATAATAGAGGTTCCACAATTTTCTCAGGAATCTGTGGCATCCGTCAATGCCGTTGGTGTCCCAAGGCTTGCTTTGTTCCACTGGTCCGAGGAACATCTCATAGAGGCGAAGAGTGTCGGCGCCGAATCTTTCCACAATCATATCAGGATTGACTACATTGAACATCGACTTCGACATTTTCTCAATTGCCCATCCGCACACGTATTTACCGTCTTCAAGGATGAATTCAGCGTTGTTGTATTCAGGTCTCCATGCCTTGAATGCCTCGATATCGAGAACGTCGTTGCTGACGATGTTGACATCTACATGAATAGGTGTGACATCATACTTGTCTTTCAGTCCAAGGCTTACGAATGTGTTAGTGTCTTTTATTCTATACACAAAATTGCTTCGACCTTGAATCATGCCCTGATTGATAAGTTTTTGGAATGGTTCTTCCTTAACGCTGAAACCATAGTCGAACAGGAATTTGTTCCAGAAACGGCTGTATATAAGGTGTCCGGTGGCGTGTTCTGTTCCGCCCACGTAAAGATCCACGTTCTGCCAATATTCATCGGCTTCCTTGCTAACAAGGCAAGTCTTGTTGTGAGGATCCATATATCTCAGATAGTAAGCGCTGGAACCGGCAAAGCCAGGCATTGTGTAGAGGTCTATTGGGAATACTGTCTTGTTGTCGATAAGGTCATTATCCACAACCTTTTTATTTTGTTCGTCCCATGCCCATGTCTTGGCGTTTCCGAGAGGTGGCTCACCTGTTTCTGTTGGAAGGAACTTGTCGATTTCAGGAAGCAGCAATGGCAGGCAGTCTTCAGGTATCATATAAGGAATGCCGTTCTTGTAGTAAACAGGGAACGGTTCACCCCAATATCTCTGGCGACTGAAGATAGCATCCCTCAATCGGTAGTTAACCTTCACTCTTCCGAGATGATTTTCCTTCACATAAACTTTTGTTGCTTCTATTGCCTCTTTAATGGTTTTTCCATTGAGAGAGAAGTCTATATATGGTTTTACGCCAGGTCTTGGAGAATTGCAAACGATGCCTTCCTTAGCGTCATAACTTTCCTCGCTTACATCGCATCCCTCAACGAGCGGAATTATAGGCAGATTGAAATGCTTGGCGAAAGCGTAGTCCCTGCTGTCGTGAGCAGGAACAGCCATGATGGCACCTGTGCCGTATCCTGAGAGTACATAGTCGCTCACCCAAATAGGATTGGATTCTCCAGTGAAAGGATTGATGGCATAACTGCCAGTGAATACTCCAGTCACTTTTTTGTCAATCATCCTTTCCCTTTCGGTTCTTTTCTTGGTCTCCTCTATATATGCATCCACTTCAGCCTTATGTTCAGGCGTTGTTAGTTGCTCCACCAACTCGCTTTCAGGAGCGAGCACCATAAAGGTGACTCCGAACATTGTGTCAGCCCTTGTGGTGAAGATAGTGAATTGCTTGTCGCTGTCTTTCACTTTGAACACCACTTCAGCGCCTTCTGAGCGTCCTATCCAGTTGCGCTGGGTTTCTTTCAGTGAATCGGTCCAGTCGATGGTGTCAAGTCCGTCGAGCAGTCTCTGAGAATAAGCCGAAACTCTCAGGCACCACTGTTTCATTTTCTTTTGTATCACAGGATAACCGCCTCTGACAGAAACGCCTTCAACCACCTCGTCGTTAGCGAGGACAGTGCCGAGTTTTGGACACCAGTTGACCATAGTTTCACCGAGGAAAGCGATTCGGAAGTTCATAAGCACATCATTCACGTGCTGCTCATCCATGTTTTTCCATTGTTCGGCTGTGAAATGGAATTCTTCAGTGTATGCAGCCCTGATGCCGTCGGGTGTGACATTTTCATCGTCATCAGTAGCGTAAAGGCCTTCAGAACCGTATTTATCGAAGTGCTCTATAAGTTTTTCTATTGGTTGAGCCTTTTTCAACGCATTGTCATAGTAGCTGTTGAACATCAACTGGAACGCCCATTGTGTCCAGTGATAGTAATCAGGGTCGCATGTCCTGACTTCCCTGTCCCAATCGAAACAAAAACCTATTTTGTCGAGCTGTTCCCTATAGTGATTGATATTTTGAACAGTTGTGATTTCAGGGTGCTGTCCTGTTTGTATTGCATATTGCTCAGCCGGCAGTCCGTATGCGTCATATCCCATAGGGTTGAGCACATTGAAACCCTGCTGTCTTTTATATCTTGCGTAGATGTCGGACGCGATGTATCCTAATGGGTGTCCCACATGCAATCCTGCTCCTGAGGGGTAGGGAAACATATTGAGAACATAGTATTTTCTTTTGTTTTTGTCTTCAGTGACATGATAGGTTTTGTTGTCCACCCATCTTTTTTGCCATTTTTTTTCTATTTCTCTGAAGTTATAGTCCATGATTTTATTATTTTGTTGATTATTCTATCTATTAACAATGTGCAAAGTTACAATCTTTTGGTTTTAAAATCGCATATTTTATTTACAATGTTCTAATGCTTTTGTCCAATCATTAAAAAAAATAATCACAGGATTCGCTTGCTTATCCCGATTTTCAATGAATTTTCAAAGAAAAAAGCGGTCTTCGCCAATACGGTAAAATATGGCAAAATACGACAAAATTATTTTTGTGTGCGTTAACAAAATTGATATAAATCAATAAAACATATAAAAATCACCGAAAAAGAGACAATAATTTCCATGAGATTTAAACCAATTATACTTTTGCATCGTCAAAGAGACAAAGAAACAAAGAAAGCTATCGGAGGCGTCCGAAAAGGTATTAAGATTGTTAGGATAACAAAACATACATAAGCAGTAAAATAAGTTGGTTAGTTTATTTAAGGTAGAAAGAGGAAGAAGTTGTCTGACGTACTGAACCTGATTGTTGGACTACTAAATAAAGGAAGATGACAGGTTAGCGTCATGACAGCGGATTCCAAAAAAAGTAAGTATTAATTTTTTAAGTAAAGGATTGTTTATGGAAACTTTCACAGTTATTTTAGGCGCAGTGATGGCACTGGCAGCCGTTTTGAGTAACATTTCCATAATGAAGTAAAAAATCTTATGGGAAACTCAAAAATCTGACCACGGATTTCACAATGAAAAAGTTGTGATGATACTAAAAAGAAATAGTTAATGTGGTTAGAATTAGTTAAAAAGAACATTGGTTAATAATTAAATTGATTCAGGGAGGACAAATCGTGAGACGAGTTCTCCCATTTATTTTGTATATGGCTTGCATTGAAATATAAAACCTCAAACTGGCGGAAAGTGGGTAAAAAAAAGCACTTTCCGCCGGTTTGGGGTAATTTTTACCTTGGTGAAACACGGATTTTACAGTTCATTTTCTTCCTTCAGGAAGTCGGGAGTGTTTCTTATGAATTCGAATCCGAACTTGCACTGCAAGCATTTGCTTTTGAGGCAATATTCGTTGTTCAGTTCGATAATAGCTTGGCTTTCAGTGGCATTTTTAGGCATGACACCAATTTTTTCCCAGTCGTTTATAATTTTGTTTTTTTCTGGTTTTATTTGTTGCATGATATCATATACGCATCCCGTGAACGTATCTTCGTTCTTGTATCTGCCGTATGCGAACAGAATAGGGCAGACGCTGTTTATGATAAGCAGATTGATAGACTCTTTTGAAAGGAATTTGTTGTTTTTTTCAGATTCATTTCCGTTGAAAGTGTAATGGGTTTGCCAAAACTCGCTGACAGGCGTCTTAAACATGTTCTCGAGGTCCTTGATATTGGTGAGGCAATAATTCTCGCCTCTTGTGAGAATAAGTGGGTCGATGGAATCGTAAGCCGTATTCTTGCCGAATTCAAGGAGTTTCGACATGTTAATCTTATTTTCGTGATACAGTTTGGCAAGCAGCGCGATTTTGATATAAGGGAAATTCTGTGGCCTCATTCTCAAGAATTTCCATAAGTTTTTATCAATGGGCTGGAGTGGGGTAGTGTTGGAGAATTTGTTTTGCAAGAATTTGTATTCCCTTTTCAAGGAATAAAAATACTCGCTGTATTCCTTGTCATTTGCTGAATCATCATCCAAAAATCCCGCTTGTCCAAAAAATATCGCCTCCACTTGCAAGAGGTTGTCCCTATGCTTGCCTACTGCTGAAAACGGAATGGTTTGGGCCCATTGCTCGAAAGCGTCCCCGTTTTTGCCGAAGCCGAAATTTCTTGCTATGGTGACAAACAATGTTTTCTCCCAATCCTTCCCGTATGAGTTCCACCTGTTCATTATTTGGGTGGTTTGCCGTTCAAGTCTTTTAAGATAGAGCGAAGCCATCCAGTTATTTATAGAGAATGCAGGGATGTTATTGATTATGTTAGCGCATTTAGGCCAACAGTCCGATTGGTTGAGCTTGTCATAGTTTTTTTCCACATATTCAGGCACTTCAATCACCACTTGCATAATGTCCTTTCCTTGTGTGGTTTTCACCTGGCAATCGTTTTTGCCTACTACATGCAGTATAATATTGTCGTAGTTGACATCAGTGTCATGATGATGCCTGTACCAATCTGAAGCCTTTGTATGTATTTCCACATTTCCGCTCCACAGCACACCATTGATTTTCACCTTGGCATTAAAAAAATCAGGACCGGCATCATGATTTTGCAGTCCAGGATTGATGACCTCGACATCGAGGCCGTTGGTGGTGGTCAATCCCCTAAGAGGAAAAATCTTGTGTTTCCAGACGTAGTGCAGCAGTTGTTCCATATTTATACATATTCTTAAAAATACTTACAAATGTATGAATTTTAAAATTAATAATTATCTTTGCAGTTAATATAAAAGAAAAAAACATGAAAATAGCATTGATAGGATACGGCAAGATGGGCAAGATGATAGAAGAAATAGCCTTGAGCCGTGGTCATGAGATAGTGAGCGTCATAGACATAGACAATCAGGAGGAATTTGATTCCGACCGCTTCAAGAGTGCCGATGTAGCCATTGAGTTTACCAATCCCGCCTCAGCCTATGGCAACTACTTGAAGAGTTGGGCATTGGGCGTGAAGGTAGTGTCGGGCAGCACAGGATGGCTGAAAGAGCACGAGGCAGATGTGAGGAAGGCATGCACTGAAGGCGGCAAGACATTGTTTTGGGCGTCAAATTTCAGTTTGGGCGTAGCCATATTTTCCGCTGTCAACCGTTATTTGGCTAAGATAATGAACAATTATCCTGCCTACGATGTATGTATGGAAGAGACACATCATATCCATAAGCTGGATGCCCCGAGCGGAACAGCCATAACTTTGGCAGAGGATATAATATCGGAGATAGACAGGAAAGAAAGTTGGAAATTAGGCACTGTTGTCCATCCCGACGGCACAGTGAGCGGCAGTGAGGCCACATCACCAGAAGAATTGCGCGTCAATGCCATTCGTCGTGATGAAGTGCCTGGCATTCATACAATTACCTACGATTCAGAAGCCGACAGCATAACAATCACCCATGACGCCCACAACCGCAAAGGATTCGCTTTGGGTGCGGTGCTGGCAGCCGAATACACGCTAAACCATGAAGGTTTGCTCACAACCAGCGATTTATTTAATTTCTGAAAAAATAAAAGAACGATAAAATGATAAAATACACCAAACCAGGCAAAGAGGAGAAGAAGCCCTCGAAGAAACGTTCGTGGATAACATTCATAATAGTCCTCGTCTTATATTTGCTGTTCCTTTATTGGGTAAAGAGTTGGTTGGGACTGATAGTTGTTCCATTCATATTCGACGCGTATATAACGAAGAAGATAAAATGGATGTGGTGGAAGGACTTGGAAAATCCTGTTGGAAGGACTGTCATGAGTTGGGTGGATGCCATAGTGTTTGCCTTGATAGCCGTATATTTTTTCAACAACTTTTTCTTCCAGAACTACAAGATACCTTCATCATCACTGGAGAAATCGCTTATGACAGGCGACTATCTGTTGGTGAGCAAACTGAGTTATGGTCCCCGCATTCCGCAGACCCCTCTGTCAATGCCCCTTGTACAGCACACCATACCTCGTCTGAATTGCAAGTCGTTTTTGGAAAAGCCGCATTGGGACTACCGCAGGGTAAAGGGCTTAGGTCAGGTGCAGCTTAATGATATCGTTGTTTTCAACTATCCGTCGGGCGACACAGCGGCTGTGAACTACAGCAATGATTTCTATGAACTGTGCTACACGATAGGCAGTGAACTCATATACAACGAGACGGGCAGCGTGCCATCATTGGAAGGAGAAAGCACCGAGCGCCAGATGGAGATATTCAATCAGATATACAATCGCGGAAAGCAATACATAGCGTCAAACCCGATGCAATACGGAGGCATTGTTTACCGTCCTACCGACCGCAGGGAAAATTACGTGAAGCGTTGTGTTGGACTTCCTGGACAGACATTGGAAATAAAGGACAAGATTATTTATCTTGACGGCAAAGCCAACAAACAGCCCGATAATGTGCAGTACAATTACAGAGTATATACCAAGAACAACCAGATTCCAAGCGATGAATTGTGCAATGAGTTGGGTATCAGTGATGAAGACCGCAACAGCATATACGATCGCAACAATGGAATGCCGCTCACCGATTATGCACGTGACGCCTTGCTTAAAGACACGCTGCTTATAGACAGCATAGTACCGATTATCGACGGATGGTATGGCAATTTATACCCGATAAATCATTACACAGGTTGGACACGTGACAATTACGGTCCGGTGTGGATACCTGCCAAGGGAAAGTCGATAAAGCTCAATATGGACAATATCGCTATATACGACCGTCCAATCCGAGTGTATGAAGAAAACGACCTGAAGATAAAGAACGGCAAGATATATATCAATGGCAAGGAAACCGACACTTACACATTCAAGATGGACTACTATTGGATGATGGGCGACAATCGCCATAATTCGGCAGACAGCCGTTATTGGGGATTTGTTCCGGAAGACCACGTTGTCGGCAAGCCATTGTTCATTTGGTGGTCGGTATCTCCCGACATGAATCCTAAGAGCCGCATCCGCTGGAACAGGATATTCAAATCTGTTGACAAAATCAAGTGACATTTAATAAAAACAAATCATTAACAATTAAAATCACGGAATTATGAAAATCAAGAAAATCAGTGTATTGGCAATGGCATTGGCAGGAACCATGCTATTCAGTTCTTGTATAGGCTCATTCAGCCTGTTCAATAAGTTTGCGTCTTGGATCACACATGCTACAGGCAATAAATACCTGAATGCTATAATAGGCATCATCATCAGCCCTGTTTATGCAATATGCGGTACAGTTGACTGGTTTGTTCTCAACACAATAGAGTTCTGGACTGGTGACAACCCAATAGCTCAGAAGGAAGGCAAGACAGAAAGCGTGATAGGTTCAGATGGTTTGCTTTATGCTGTAAAATATCTGAAGAACGGTTATGAAATAACAAAGCCAGACGGAAGTGTTGTTAATTTCACTTATGATGCTGAGAACAATGCATGGCTTCAGGAAAGCGAAGGCCAGGAGACTGAATTGCTTCGTTTCAACAGTGATGGAACAGTGAAGGTAACATTGCCAAACGGTGAACAGAAAGACATTTCACTGAATGAAGAAGGAGTGAGTGAGATTCGTGAAGCAGTAAATGTAACTGAAAATCTTTTTGCATTTAATTAATATTAAGTCGGGGGGGGCACCAAGGAACCCCCCATTACATTTTTTTTCAAGGATGTAGGTTTGGTTCCAAATGGAAAAACAATTGCGGTAAAACAAATGTTTGCAGTAGGAACAGCCGTTTGTTTTGTTGTAAGTCATAATTCATAAATCAGCAAAAGCATAAAATCAGGAAAAAGAGGATGGGAGAGTGTTTGTTGACATCGGCGTATTTGCCTCCAGTGGAATGGTTTTGCAGGCTTTATTCTCATGATAAGGCTTACATTGAGCAGTGGGACACCTATATGAAACAAACATACAGGAACCGTGCTGTGATAGATTCCCCTAATGGCAGTTTGTCGCTGTCAATTCCCGTATCCAAACCTTCAGGCAAGCCGTTGATGAAAGACGTCCGCATCAGCGACCATGGCAACTGGCGTCATATCCATTGGGAGGCATTGAAATCGAGTTATTCCCAAACTCCTTTCTTTGAATTTTATCAAGATGATTTTCAGCCTTTCTATGAGAAGAAATGGGAGTTTCTGATAGATTATAACGAAGCCCTCCTGATGAAATGCTGTGAATTGATAGACTTAGAGCCGAACATATCACTCACGGAACGCTATGAAAAAACTGAAAATTTGCCGTCAAGCATAACAGACTGCCGTTTGAAATTGAATAAAGGTGAAGTTTCAGGCACAGAAAATGAATTTATTCCTAAGGAATATTATCAGGTGTTCAGTCATAAACACGGTTTTAAGGCAAATCTGTCGATAGTGGATTTGCTTTTCAATATGGGTCCTGAATCATTGGTTGTATTGCGTGACAGCCTCATACGAGTTTAGTTTTCATCCAATTTCCTCGTTTAAGTCTTATCAAGAAGATAGTTCCTCTTACGCATAGTTCGATACACATTGCCAGCCATGCTCCATTAAGTCCGAGAATAGGAGTGAGCAATGCGGCGAGCGATATTCTCACGGCCCAGATGCAGCTAAGGCTCATGATGCTTGGGATAAGAGTGTCGCCAGCGCCTACGAATATGCCATTGCAGACGATGGCTGCGGCGAACATTGGTTCTGCGAATGACTCAATTCTCAAAGCCGAAGTGCCCAGCAATCTCACTTCTTCTACTGGTGTCATCAGTGCCATCATCCATGGCGCGGTGATATACATCACGATTCCCATCAAAGTCATGATGCCGATGCCAAGGCAAAGAGTGATTTTCGAGAATTTCAATGTAAGTCGTTTTCTTCCGGCACCAATGCTTTGTCCCACGAGCGTTGTTGCGGCCTCTCCTATGCCATATCCAGGCATATAGCAGATGCTTTCAGCAGTTATGGCGAGCGAGTTGGCAGCGATAGCGAATGTGCCGAGCGGAGCCACAATGAT
>Ga0181612_119412_pt1 | contig 13759 bp, 14 predicted proteins | sample HoacroProtozoa21_FD_119630 | JGI IMG/M metagenome (GOLD analysis project Ga0181612, IMG submission 119630) | Hoatzin crop microbial communities from Cojedes, Venezuel. Combined Assembly of Gp0051906, Gp0051904, Gp0051908 | reverse complement strand
TAAACACACTTGAGCTGGGCTGTCAATCTCACCCCTGGCCTTGGCACTCCAAGCCTAGGCTCATCCCTAGTGAGCTGGGCAATATCCCCTTCCACCTTCGAACCTAGTTTAAAGCCCTCTCAATGAGCCCCGCCAGCTCGTGGCCAAGAATTCTTTTTCCCCTTTGTGATAGCTGAGTTCCACTTGTTGCCAGCAGGCCCGGTGCTGTGTACACCTCCCCATGATCAAATTAATTCCTGGGTTTCACTGGGACAGCCAATAGACGATGATAATTTCTGTTCTCTTGGACCAATTTTTGTTTTTTGAGACTTCACCCGTTCTGGCAGTGAGAAGAGCCAGTGGCAGTTACCGATTCTTGATTTCTCAGGATGTTTTCCCCTTTTTCCAGTCTGTTCTTCACCTTTGCAGACCAGAAGCTGCCATTACAGCCCCTTGGTTTTGTGCTTATTGAGGGTGTCTCAGGCTATCTCTGGTTTCTAGGTACCAGCTGCACTCCAAAGGTGCCGGCTGTGCTTCTCGAGGATGCTGCTGGGTCCCAGCTCACAGCGCCCAGGCTGGCAAGCATTTTCTCCATCGGTATTTCAGCAGACATCTTCTACGCAGTATTTTTCCCTTCCGACCAGGTTAATTTTTGTTTAAGCTATCAAGACCTTGAATTCAGCCTTGCTTGAGCAGTGGGAGGTTTCAGAATATTCCAGCTGGTGCGGTGGGGTTGTAGTTCTTTTGCTGTTCTCATCAGCCATCGTTAGAGGTGTCTGGCAAGGAGGGGTGCCCTGTCCCCCAGCAGATGCACTGGCGCAAGGAGAGCGGGATTCCGGCAGTCGTCCCCGCCGGCAGGAGCTGCCGCGGGCACCGTCTCGTAGCTCTTCTCCCTGCCTGGGGCTTGCAGCACTGACACCTCAGAGGGTACCGTGGAGGGGTTTTATAGCATTAATGGGCTGAATGATGCATGGTTTTTAGCCAGGTTTTATTCCACAAAATGGTACCCGTGGTATTTTGAGGGGGATTTAGCACGAAAGGTGAGGTTTTTGCTCTGTGGCCATGTAATGTGCCAACCATTCACCTCAGCTAAGGCTGAAACCTTGTCAAAAGCCTTCGAAAGGAGTTGGTGCTCAGATCAAGCACAGTCTTATGTGTCACATCACTGGGTTTTCAGGTGTTTAAGGAGACAGACCCTGAAGTTAGGATTGATACACAGCATTTGGGAAGAGTCAAGTGCTAGAAAAACCAGTATGCTGATGATCAGCATGTTCCTCCAGCATCAGATACTCAACAAAGAGACAGTAATGCCCTTTCATGCCACTTGTCGCAGTTCATCCGCTGAAATTTGCACAGCAATGATCTACAATTCATTCCCTGTAACTGTACAAGTTGAAAGCAGTCAGACAAACGCGTTTGTTCAGCTCTCACAAGACCAGGAACCACCAGCCGCCTTCATAAGAGCTTCTCGAAAGAAAGAACGGCCGAGCTGAGGAGGCAGCCACAGCGGGGCCAGAGCTTGAACAGGCAGCGCTATAGAAAAGCTCTCAATTTCCCTGCTTCTCAAATAAACGCTATGTGATGGTCCTATTTTTAGTCATGTCATTTCCAGGCACGTTTCAAGAAAATGCATGACTGCTAAACTAAAACTGTAGTTTCGTTTTCCTGTATTTATCCTATATATATTTCCTTAGCCTGTAAACTGTTTGACAACCCTGGAAGCACTGAGCAGTCCTAAACACTTGCTTCTCGCTTCTGTCGGTGTGCAATACAATAAAAGGGTATTTGTCAGAGCTGTGCTGGGAAGATGTGCCATTGCAGCGTCTCACCCAAAACCACTCACTTCCCTGCCGTCTCTCTGTGTATCATTTCCCTTCAAGGGAAAGATCAGCTTTGTCCATGAAGAGCACATGCAATTGCATATCTAAGCTCTGTGATCCGAAAAGTAATTTTTAAAGCTTTGAAGTCTCTTAAGTGAAGAAATGACTCACTTGGCAAGGAATTTACCATCCTTGCCGACTCCTTTCCCAACAGGAAGGAAGACCTTTGCTTCCTGAGAGATAGTTTTTTCTATTTCCTTTTGAATATATTCACAAAACCAAAAGAAACAAAGCCTAAGAACCACAGGAAAGCAGCTATATCCTCTTTTCCTGCTGCAAGGTCTAACATCTACCTTCACAGAAGCAGCCTTGGCTTCACCATGTAAATTATTAGTATCTCTCTCAATACGAAAGATCCAGAAAAGGCTCTGCTTGTCTCCTTCCAAATCCTTCCCATTAAATACTGGGACAAAGTTGGCATCCTCCTCCTTCGCTTGAGTGATTCAGCACAGTAAGAAATGCGCTACAAACGAGACGGGATTTAGTTGTGAAGCACTGTCATTCTGCAGTTCCAAAGCCAAGAATTATCTCTCTAGGCTTCTGAAAATCAGTGGTGTCAAGCGAGCATCGTGTCCCTACGCGCTGTGTTGCAGTTCCTGAGAAACTCTGAGCACTTTCTTCGAGAGCAAGAGAGAAAGGGCAAGCCCTTGGAAGAGCTTTTGAGACCTTCTGCAGTCCTTGCAGCCGTGGTGCCCTGCCAGCTGGGCTGAGAGGGGTGTCGAGTCCCTGCAGAGAGGACCATCAGTGGGGATGCTTAGTGTGGGCGGGATTGCAGACTCCTGAGAGTAACAGAAATCTGTCGGGAAACGTCTGCGGCGTCCTGGTGCCATCTTTTAAGTCCTGGACAACGGCTGCTTGTCGGCTTCTTTCCCAGAGGCTAGTTTGGGGAGAATCATGAGAAATCCCTGCGCAGTAGGATGACCATGTCTAATCATCCACCCACTCGCCTCCCTCCACGGAGGATGGCCCAGGCAGGAGGCCTGTGGTTCGCTCAGCACACAGAGACACCCATTTTGTTCCTCTCCACATTAAAGGTCCAGGTCTCATGACTTGATCAGGGAACACAGATAAAAGCAATTAAAAACAAAATCCAACCTTTCTAAGCTACAAACGTTTAGAATGGCGTTCCTAATTCCTACTTAGGCTGAAGACTGGAGTAAGACCTATAAAAACCTTTTCACAGAGAAGAAACATCAGCTTGTGACACAGAAATTCCTAGATCTGCTGGATAGAATGGTTAAAAAAATGTGTCAGTACAAAAAAAACATGCTCTGGACTCCGTGCCGGAGTCTGCAAAAGATCCAGGGATTCCGGTGTATTTCTCCAGATGCAAATTTAGAAACTGAAGGTGCCGGTATAGGAATAACCAGCGTTTCTCATCGCTGCAGACACTCCACCAGCCCTCCGGAGACTGTCGAAGCTAATGGATTCGCTGCATACGCCACTGGAGAACCCCTAGAACAAGGGAAAAGTCCTGTCAATGCAAACCAGCACACTTCTGCCCGTTTTTTTTTAATTTCTGCAGTGTCAATGAAGTGAGCAGAAATTATCAGCCCTCGGGTGGGGAGGGAGGGACTAGGCTATGTGCAAGCCAAGAACGTGTCCCACAGCTCAGGGTGCCCTGCCAAACCTTACACAAAATTTACTTTAAAAAAACCCAAAACTAATCTCAAGCCATTTCTTAACCCAAATCTACTCCAGCAGGAACTGAAGTCGCAGCAGCACCTCTAGCAAAAAAGAAATAGTTTCACCTGAAGTATTGCCACTTGGTCACTCCTTTCCACGTTCTGAACCCCAAAAGCATTGGTCCTTATTCCTCCTTCAGTGGAAAGATGAGTGGATTGATTCCCAAACTTAAATTACTTTAAGAGAATGAAGAACATCTTACTTTCTGCTCTACTGTTTTGACCTAATTGATTAAATACTCTCTTTCTCCTTGGTATGCCCTGGACATCTTGGGCTGAGGAAGATATTACTGCCCGGTAAGAGCTGTTTATGTGGATTCTTTTCTAAGATGGACTTTCCCTTTACACTCGGTTCTGCCGAGCAAATATCCTACAGCGGTGTCATGGAGGCCCATGTAACAGATTGTTGCTTGAGGTGGTTGAAATAAATCAAAACCAACGAAACCCCCCAGCTATCATCATTGGCAAATGGCCCTGAAAAAAATGCTGAGGAGACAAAGCAATGGCAATTTAATGAGGAAATGTTGCTGGCCTTTTTGATGCTGTTTTTGAAGGATATTTGGGGGCAGTAGTGAATTGCATGTTGAAAATTGTATTTCAATGAAAAATTAAGTTTTGATAAACAGGTAACTTGTTTAGCATTTCAGTAGTGTCTTCTGGGGAGCTTGGTGGTGGTGGTTTTTAATAAAAGCTGTTAACAATTGGAGAAGAAACATCAAAAAAGTTCTAAAGCAAAAAAATTTAACACTTTACCCATCATAAGAAACTATGAAGTTATACTGTTAAAACCTAAGGAATACTTTATATGTGTATGTGTGTGTGTTCCTACGTGTGTGTGTGCCCTGGCATATGGGCTGTTTGTGTAATTGTGCATAAATATTTATCAGTTTCTTTCACAAGTGTCCACAGGAGCAGGACAAGAGGCAACCCCACAGATCCGTAGGTATGATCGGAATCTCACCTGGCACGAAATGCATCCATTAACTGGGTATCTACAGTGTGAGATCTTCGTAAAATAAACTAAGATAATACATAGCATTTTTGTCTCCCAGTAATGTAGCAATAAAACTAACACCTGAAACAGGCGCCATGAAAAAAAAACCAAAAATATTTTTTCAAGGTTTCACAGCCCCGTAGCCCAGAGGCTGGTGCTCAGGGAGCTCTGCTGACAGGCAGTGATGCATCACCCGGCAAGAGCTCCCCGGGCTCCCCCCATAAACACAAATGGTGCCCGACTGGAGCGAGGGGTCTCCAACCGCTGGGCTGTAAGGTTGGCACGGCTCGCTGCTTCTCCCCTCCTTTTTGGCCAGCGAAGATTTAATTTCACGAGCGTGGCGGAGGGGCTCCGAGTGGCAGGAGAGGGAGCGGCGCGATGGCGGGGGCTGCAGCAGCAGCAGCCCCGGTACTTGCGTGTCGCACCAGCCCGCTGCCCGCGGGAGGATAAATGCACCGAGACGAGAGGAGCCGTTCTCAGACCGTGTGTGTCTTCAGCTCACCCGCTCGTGCCTCTCGCAGGTTTCCAGGTACTCAGCATCTCCCTCGTTACCCTTTAAGTCACAGAGGTCGCTAGCTCAGACCCCAGCAAGCAAAGGAGAAAGGCCTCTATTACATTTAAAGATAGTTATTAAAAAGCTTTGTCGTTAGGAAAAAGTATTTCGTTAACGTAGATGTGATTTTTTTTCTTTTTCATTTTAAGTTTAAGCAATATGTTGAAGGAATCTGGGTATACCAGCTTTCAGACTGTAAAATCCCTAGGAAATAAGGAAAAATCCTCCCTATCTAGCCTCCGCCGCATAGTTCTGGGCGTAGCTGCGTTGCTACGGGGCGTCTGGCTGCCCGACACGGGGCCGGGCTGCTCCCCAGCGCACTTGGCGTGGCTGGGGGATCTCGCTGGCCCTTGGCATTGCTCGGGGATGCCACTGGCCCTTGGCATGGCTTGGGGATGCCACTGGCCCTTGGCAGGTCGAGTCTGGTGCCGGGAGGAGAGGGCCGGTGGGAAGAACGCTGCGCTCCCCATCACATGCAGGCGCATGACTGGGGCAGGGTGGGAGAAGGATGCCATTTCGTGGCCACATAAAACGTGGTGCTCGGTCAAGCGCTTTAGCCTGAGGAATGAGTTGTGGTGTGGCTTTTTTTTTCTTTCTTTCTTTTTTTTTTTCTTTTCCTCCAGGAAATTCACTCGAGATCTGCAGTAGGAGGCAAAGCAGGAGCAGATGCTGTCATGTGGCTGCCCCTGCACTGAAGGGCTGCCAGCGTCCTCACGCTGTCCTGAGCCCTGGTGCCCTCGGAGGGGGAGGACGCTGCAGGGACAACCCAGCCAACACAGCTGGTTCCTCACGCTGCACAAAAAAACCCACCACACTGCTCTAAACCTACATCTTTAAAACCTACCTTTTTTAATAAGCACAGTGAAAGAGGTTGTCTTTGGCTTCATACATTTTCAAGGCTTTTCAGGAGGCTCCCAGGTGCGTAGGTGGTGGGTACCTCTTGGAGAGCAGGGATCCAAGGCCCCCGTGTGCCCTCTGCGTCCCTCTCGGCCACGCTGTGCAAAAATGTTCCGTAGGTGATGGGAGGCAGAGGAAAACTGCTGAAAAACTAGGGTGGGACAAGGCTACGTTGACAAACAGACACGCCGATGGCCGGCTCTCCAGAGGGAAGAACGTATCTCAGTCCAACAGAGCTCTTCTCCACCCCTCAAGAGCCGGGTTCCTTCCCATAGGAGTGGGGGCAGAGGCTGCCTGAACCTCAGCCCAGGGCATGAAGAGAGACCCGTGGGCCGCTCAGGCGCTGCCACCCGCAGCAGGACAGAGCCCCAGGCTGACCAAAAGACCTAACGGGGTGAGGGTGAGAGCCCAGATCACAGGAGGCTTTGGATCAGGGGCTGGCTGAGGTGAGAAGGGGCTTCCGGAGGTCCCCTGGTGCAAGCCGCAGCTCCAGCAGGGCCGCCCGGCACTGGCTGCCCGGGATGGGGATGCAGGAACCAGGCGTCAGGCCCAGGCGCTGCCAGGTCTTCCCCTGAGGGCAGCTCCCACAAAACGGACATGTGCATTTTGGGAGCTGAGTTAAGACTCCAGACTATTCTCAGAGAAGCCAACGCAGCATCACTGGATGATAACAGATTTCAGTCCCCCACTAAAGTGAAACTGGACTCATACCAGTGCTCTGAGAACTGGCGCTCTTCTTAACCCACAATTGCCTTTTACAATAGAGCCTTCCTCTGGTCTAGCCACCAGGTTTTCAATATGCTTAACTAAATAAAATGGAAATATGAATTTAGACCAGCTCCATATAGCTTCCTGTGTAAAAGCTGCACTCTTGTCACCGAAGGTTTTCCTTTAAAAAGCAGTAGTAGAAACTCCAAGCTGGCTGCACAGCTAGCGTCTGCTGGGGAGAAAAGCAGTCACTTAGACTATTTCTCTGTATCTCTGCTAAGGAACTGCAAAATGCTGTGTGCCGTCCACCAAACTCTCAACTAGCAGCAGATCACTCAATCCTTCACCCGTATTGAAATAAATTTTGGCAATCATTCTGGCTAAAGGAACTCTTGCAGCTTCTTGTGGCTCAGACTTTCTGTCTGCAAAATCCTGATCTTATCTGGAAGTTGCCCAGAATCCATCCCTCACTCAACGTCACGGGATAATTTTATTTCAGCGAGATTGCTCATTTCACCTTCATCAGAAGCAAATTCTTTTTGAAGTGAGGGAAGGGAAAGTTAGGACACTTGAACTCTGAAGTATTTGTTTGCTCACCCTACACAGGCAACTCTCTGCTGGGAATTCTCCCTCGTTATCCTCAGTCCATATGAACATCAATTAGCATGCTCGGTGTGAACACCCACAGAAGCTGGCGTTCCTAGATCCTATACATTTATGCTACTTCCACTGTACCGCGCAGCTTCTGGCTTGTACACAGCCAGACTCCAGCTCTGACTCCATGGACTGGGTTTATGTCAGCCCAGCTTCCCAGATGCGTTATGGCTTTTGCTGGAACTAAGGGCGTTCTAGGCATTTGGGCACAGAAGGCACCTACCGTGACATGGGTGACTAACAGGCACCTTTGTCCAGCAGTTCTCTAACACAGCGTTGCATTTTCCCCTCTCATTCTGCTTGTAAAAGGTACTTGAAATAAAAACTGAGCTAAATGTAGGCTCAGCCACAGAGTCCTGCAGGAGCAAGTAGAACTAACAACATATCAGAGTCAGCTCTATGTCATTAAAAGTGATGTCAACTAATGCTCCAATAAACACAATTGGCCTGAACCTGCTTTATCCCATACTGACTTGTGAAAACACACACGATGTAGGGGACATTGAAGGACCCCATCGAATCGATTTGCTTTGTTATCAGCTAACCACGTCACAAAATAATCGGTGCTGCAAAACGCAGAGAAGCCTGAAATAATTTCCAGGACTCTAAAAATTCCACAGTCCTGAAGACATTCCAAACAAGTTTTAGAGTTGAGCTTTCTCCCTCTGCAACATCAATGTTTCTATAGTAATTAGAAACACTGGCTTTTCTACGTGTCGATGCTACCTTCAGGTGTCATCGACGTTCCCGTTGTACTGCATTTGACCCAACTCACCCGGTCCTGTTGGCTGCGGTGGGCTCTGGCAAGGCCACCCATCCCTTCGGCCTTTCAACCCTCAATCTAGCGATGCCATGAAGAGCCAAACATCTTCTCAAGGCTTTCAATCACGCAGTGCACACAAAAACATCCCCACCCGTGCTGGTCCTTTCTGTAGACTGAGCCGTGCAAGCTCACAGCCCAGCAGGTCCTCGTTGTAGCCCACATTCCAACACACCAAGCAGGGGCAAGGGTAGGGAACACCGCTAAGCCATGGGGCTGTCAAAAGTCTAGGGATGGCTACAGCAGGTTTTTTTCTAGGTATGATGGTCTGATTTCTTTTCTAGGACTCTTTCAGTATTGCGTAGTGGGAGAACACAGAAGGTGGAGAGAGCTAGAAAGACACCCGTTCTTCTTAGCTGTGTGGAAGAAAGTGCTTTAGTTCGCTTTAGCGTTTTTGTTTTGGGTGTAAACTCAATTCTACCACCACTCAGTGAATTTTCTCAGCCTTTTGAAAACTCCATCTGTAAATTCCCTAATGAGTTCAGCTCTCTGAATGTTTAAGAGTTTGTTTAGAGAGGTGTGGTAGGAGAACCAACTTTCCATACAGCTCACAGTGTTTCCTAGGGAATATAAACCACCTGGGAAAACAGATTCAAACACATCCCTGGATTTGACTGTGCTCCCTGTTTTTCTCTCAGTACAACTGCATCTTCTTCAGCTGCCAACTTCAATGTCCACACAGATGCATGCCTGCTCCTGAAAGGGGTTAATGAGAGGTGTGGTGAGGATTTTGGTATTCAGACATATGGTGGACCTCATAAATGCAGAGCTTTGGTATGCAAGAAGTCTGCCTATTCAAGTAGTTTATGATTTTGCTTAGTGCTCGTATTGCAGCTTTGCAATTAGCCTGAACATCTGGCCAAATAAAATAGTAATTAAATGTATGAGACTGGCAGGCCAAATACAGTTGCATACGTCATCTTGCTCCAACAGAGAAGAGCCAGCAGCCTTTAAGACAGTATTACAGGATGTGAGAGGGCACTTCTCCTGAAAGGTTTCATTTTATCTTTGAGGGCTTAAAAAGAAGTTTGGGTGAATACGGAGAATGCTTACTGCGTGTGGCTGGATTTGATAAGCTGGCTGGGAGGCGAGGAGGGTGTTAAACAGAGGTGATTCAGCTGCGCTGCCCTGTAAGTGTAGATAGCCTTTCTATGAAATCCCACTACAGCAATTTTATTTCAGTGCATGGATTTAACTACTTTTTTTAATTTACATTTTTTTCCTCTTCAGTAATTTCAGAAAGGCTTTGTTGTGCCCTAATACACCCAAAATACAATAAGCTAAAATTGACAATTGCTATACTGTCAAAACTTAGTACTTCAGCCACACACATTTTATTGGGCAATAGCTGACGTCAGTCCCCAGTTGCTTCCCCGGGTCACACCTTGCTGTTCCGGAGAAGCAGCTGCATTCCTGCTCGGGACCCGAAGAGCTGTGTGACGGTGGAGGAGAGCCCCTCGCCCAGACAGTGTGAGATGGAGACCGCAGGCTCTGACTGCATCCGTGGACTTCAGTACTGACACGATCTCTCCCCTGTTAACCCAAGCCATGTTTGAAACACACCTTGGAAAACAAACGCTTAGGCCAGGGACATGCACTTCCCACGTTCACCTGAGCTGCCTGCCAGCGCGCTCCTAAAACTAAGCGCATTTGAAGCGATCATAGGCTGGAAATCCAGACGCCGGCATTAACACATGATGATGACTATGCAGAGATAAATCGCTACTGAAACAAAAACTAGGATGTTTTTCTATGCGCTGATAAGCACAAGGTTCCCTCAGCAGAGAGGGGCTGGCACACTGGAGAAGGCAGTGTGTGGGTCAGTGCCACAGCTGTGGTGTCCAGGGCACGGTGTCCACAGCGTGCCCGCGCTGACCCTTGGAGCACAGAGTTGGTTCCCCCCGACGAAGCTGCTGTGGCTGTGCCGCACCGTGCACGCAGCACGCACAGGCAGCGGGGGCCGTCGGGAGAGGCATCTCACCTCAAAGGCCCGATCCTGGTGGGAAGAGATGGGCACCCCTGCAACGCCTGGAGAAGGCGATGCTTTGGTTGAGTTGTTGAACGGTGAGGCACGAGCAAGGTCCATGCGGGGTGAAATCAAATGCAGTCGTGGTTACACGTGAGCAGAATCAATTATCACCCCACTGTAAGCTGTGGAGGAACGTCTCATGTACATCCACCAGAGGCTGGGAACAGCAGGCAAGGAAGCTCTCCTCACACCTACTTCTTTTGCAAGTTAAAAACTGCTGTCGGTTTGCTCTGCTATCCCCATTTCATGTTCTCAGCATCAGCTTCGTTGTCTTTAAGCTCTCAATTGACTCCGTATCTTTCATGATGGCATCCAAGTACAGACACATGCCACACACATCCTGAGGAGAACCTTGAAGAGGAGGGGGGCGAAACACGACCCTTGTCATAGAATCATATAATCATTAAGGTTGGAAAAGACCTCTAAGATCATGAAGTCAAACTGTCAGCCAAACACCACCCTGCCTGCTAAACCATGTCCTGTAGTGCCACATCTACAGGTTTTTTGAACACCTCCAGGGATGGTAACTCCACCACCTCCCTGAGCAGCCTGTTCCAATGCCTGACCACTCTTTCAGTAAAGAAATTTTTCCTAATACCCCATCTAAGCCTCCCCTGATGCCACCTGAGGCCATTGCCTCTCATCCTATCACTAGTTACTTGGGTGAAGAGACCAACACCCGAGAAGGAGAAGCAACCTTAAGTTGCTCACCCTGCACCACCCACAGCCATCACGTCATGGTGACCGGCTCCCTCAGCACAAGGCAGCAGGTCACAGCCGCAGTGCTGCGTCTCCTTCATTCCCCAAGCCCGGCGGGCAGAAGAAAAGCTGAGGAAAGGGCAGATCTCGCCTCTAAACCCAGCTTAGGGCATTGCAGAGCGTAAGGCTGAGAGCACGACCGCTCGCCAAGGCCAAGAGCGGTCTGCAAGGGAGGCAGAGCGATGAGTAATTTCCTCTCCTTCGGCGTCCAGCCTGCTGCAGCGCAACGGAAAGTCGCGGGCAGCAGAAGGCTGGGGGCCTTTTTGGCCGTCTCGGAGGAAACGTGACCTGAAGGCCTTCGGAAGAGAGAAGCCCATCACCCTCAAGAGTCCATGGACCAACCCTGAACTGTCAAGGCAGCTGCACAACAGCCCCGAACGGGAAGACCATCAGAGCAGCAGTTGCTCAGCTGCCCCAAAATCAGGTCACTTCTTAGGCACAGTGGGGAAACAGTCAACTACTTTTAGACGAAAGCTCTGGAGAAATACAGTTCAGCTCAACATTGATTCCCACGGCCCTGTTTACAGACAGACAGAACTAATTTCCAGGACGGAAAGAAACATATGCCTGCATATCAAAACAAAATACAGAAGCCTTTCCAGTTCTTCAGCTGCACTTCAGTGGAAACCAGAAGGCTGTCACGATGGAAAGATTTCAGTTTTCTAATTAATCCTCCCTGCTGAGAATTTAATGCCACTAACTGATGAGGAGAGGCAGCGTCCTGACAGTATTTGCAATTGCTTTGTACATCTTTAGACCAAGTTTTCTCTGAATAAAATAATAATAAAGCAGATTTGCTCCCTGCATGCACTGTGCCCTGCTCCAACTCCCTCCTCCCTAGAATACGTCTGGTTGAGGGAAGGGAGGCAAAGTCCATCTCGGAGCTCCTTTACAAGTGTTGGAAGTTTTCCTGGAAAACGTCATCTGCGATACTGTCACTTCCACAGAACATGCCAAGAGAAAGACCATCGGTGCCAGGGACGTGGTCCATACTGTGAAACACCCAGCCCCTACCCTCCATGGATCTAGGGGATAGCTTCTCCTGACCCAACAGAGCCATCGCTTACCCAAGAGATGTCCCAGAACACCCCCAGAAAACCGCACCAAATGCACCGTAACGTCAGGAAACGGATCCTCAGGCCACAGCACAGCCCCAGCGGCTCAACACAGTGTCACCACCAGCCAAAACATCTCACTGGTGGCAGAGCAGGCTTGGTCGCTCACCTGCACCATGGAACAGCCCTGGTCTCTAATCCTAAATATTGATCGCACATTGGTGTTGCCCAGGAGACACCTCCGGAGCCAGCGGAGTGATGCTAAATGCAAAAGCCAGCACAGTCTCAGCACGAGAAGGCAGTTCAGCACACGCCTGGGTATTAAGTTTCTGCTCCCATCCCCTACCTGTGTGGAGCACACACTCTAGTTCTTCCCTGAATAAGTTCAGGACAGAATCCATCCCTTTACATTCAACACTCGGCGATCTCAGTCTGGGAGACGCTAAGCGCTCTGAGCTGCAAATGAAATCAGGGAGTGTGAAATGATAAAAAAAAAAATTACACGTGCATGAGGCCGTGCTATGGTTACTGAGGAGCAATAAACGAAGCGGTGTTGATGGTCTCCAAGCTCTGGCCTGAAACTCCAGCCCTGAGCTGTTTGTCATGGCAATAGCATTCCCACCTGCACCTTTCTGACGTCTCCTCCGGGAGCCTTCACACACCGCTGTCATAGATCATGGCCAGCAGAGCCCAGGCCAGCTGTGCAGATGTCTAGCTGGCTGACCTCTCCCTACCAACAGACTTCTTTTTTTTCCCTTCCTATTCGTATTACCTACTCCATCATAAATATAAAGTAAAATTAGCTTATTCCTAGAATGTTAAAAAAAGACGAGCTGACGCCTGCACAAACTGAGTCCCAGCAAGTCAACGGAAAGGCTCCAAGCATGCAAAGAATGTCAAGCCTAGAGCTTTTGGCCCTTCTGCTACGAAATCCTACTGCTGCAAGCAACGTGCGCACGTGCAAGTCGAGTCAACGCGCGTGCACAGTCCCTCACCTGCACAGGCTGGCTGCTACTCTTCCCTACTACCCGGAGTAAACTACTCCTTGTCTGCCCAACAGCCTATTAATAAATGTACACCAGGGAGAAAAACTGCACGCCAGCAGGGAGGTGGACGAGATGATCTAATAGAACCTTTTCCATCTCTTAACTTTTATGCTTAATCACAGGATAAATATCTCCTGCGTTGTAGAGAAACACGCTGGCTTTGCTCGCCGGCTTACGCTGGGAGAGCGTTGCCCTCTGAAGACATCTCATTTGCCAGCTGTTCTTTCACTCACGCTAACAGGACTTACCCAAGGAGAGTTACGCAAAGGAGGACTTGCACTTGCCTGGCTTCAGTAAGCTCCGAGGCGCCCAAGCAAGCCCCCTGATCCCCGTCCCAGGACATCGTTTCTGTATTATCGCAGTACTCGCGCTTCTCTGAGCGCTCAAGCTGGATCCTGTCCAACGTGGAGAGGCACCCAACCAACTTTTGCAGAAAGCAGGTTGGCAAGACCACAGCCAGCAAGCATCCCCTCCATCAACCAGGCAGGTCAAGCCTCCTGTGACAGACTGCCAGAAAACAGCTCAAAAAAATAAAACCCAACCAGCCCCGAAAGGGAAATGCAAGGAACCAAAGGGTTTGGGGAGAAGAGAACCCAATGCAGCTGAGATAGCACAGAATGGAATAGAACAGAATGCTTTGGGTTGGAAGGGACCTTCAGAGCCCATCTAGCCCAACCCCCCTGCAGTGAGCAGGGACATC